>SDBV01002040.1_pt1 | contig 30233 bp, 19 predicted proteins | sample 2277081 | NCBI WGS metagenome assembly SDBV01 (sample SAMN10402039, study PRJNA504765) | marine sediment metagenome | isolation source: marine sediment core GS10_PC15, 223 cmbsf | place: Arctic Ocean: Southern Knipovich Ridge | collected 2010
ACCCCGAGGCAGAGCCATCGAGGTATTAAGCGGATTTTTTGTTTTTTATGAAAAACCTGCCGTTTTTCAAACTTTTCCGCTCTTTACCCCGAGGTAGAACCTCGAGGAATTCTGTTGATTAAATTTAAAATCATTCAGATACGGTTATAAATGCATATATGTGCCAAAAAACGTTAACAAGCGATTACAACCAAATATTCCCACATTAACACAACGTTTATAAACGTTTACAAACAGCTATATCCGGTTATTATTGAGTTTGTGCGACAAATTGCGAGATAATTATCCCTATTATAGGATGTTCTTACTTACAATCAAATAGTTGAGAATTTCGCGTGCGGTTACATTCAGACTGCTTGCTTAGGGAGAAAGCTGTCCCACGTAGAAATCACGTGCACCGGTAAATTGAATCGGGCTTAAGAACTTCAAGAGTATTGCTTTACTTTGGTACAGTAGTGCCCGATAAAACCTATAAATTCAACAAGAGAGCAACTAATATATCTGCATCGAGTTAATCAAGATTTACATTTATCTCTATCCAGATTATTTCCAAAATATTACTCAAGCCAAATTCTTTCCAAAGCAAAATCATGGGATTTATCATGATCTTTTAGGGGTATACCCGGGCCAATCGATATCTGCACGCTTTCAATTGCAGAGATATTAAAGGGTTTAGAATCAGGATGATCAAACCAGAACGGCATCATCTCTGGGAAAGCATGTGGAATCAGTACCAACTTAACCTCCTGTAATTCATCCAGCGACAGAATGTGATCTTGATGTTTTTTCGTCAATTCAACTAGTCCTCCATAGGTTGAACCGTCGGTCATCACCAGTGCCACCTGCACACAAAAAGGCCTATCTTCAAGAGAAAGACCGGAAATGACCAGATTTTTTTTCAAGATTAAATCAGTTCTACGTCCCACAATCTTTTCTTTAAAACAATATCTAACGGTATAATCATTCTGCCAGTTTTTCAGACTTTCAACCTTCTCTTTTAAAAGGGATCGTCCCGGATCGGCGGACGGAACCAGGTTATATATATGAGGCCACCATGGTTTGGTGATCATTTCAGCATCCCTATGTGCATCAAATAGAAAAATACGGGCATCCTCTTTAACGATCCTTGTTTTCCAGGATTCCCTTGAATAAAAGTCCCAGTCCTCAGGAACCCCCTCATCACCTGAAGGGAATGTCAGTTTTTTTTCGCTAAATTCAACTACAATTCGGTAATCCAGGTAACCCGGAACAAGGTTTTGACCGGGTATCTCCACCCCGTACAGGTACCCTCCCTGGTGGTCCATTTCCTTGACAAGGGATTTGCCATCCGGGAGTCTGGCATGCAATTTCACAGAGATGGGCCATTCCGGAGAAACAATTGTTGAACGCACCCGGCAGACTGATCCTTCCGTCAGTTCTTCTATCGGTTTATGCAGGACTTGTGTCCGGTTACAGGTAGCTCCCGGCGCGACAAATTCATTAAGAGCAATATTCTTCCATTTTTCATCGCCTTTGTATTTGTTCGCGATGCCATTCCGGGTCAGAAGGTATGTACCCGGACCGATATGTATTTCGAAATCTTCAGCAACTGACTGGTAATTATTGCCTTCATTAATGCTTTCTACTTTAAAACCTCTACCCAGATCATCCAGGTGGATCGACATGCTCCATTCATTCCACAAGATCACTGAGACCTCCTTTTTCAGGCTGGCCCGCTCGTATGGATCACACACCCATACCGCATCTGGCATGACCTCGAGGCGCCAGATGCCTTCCTCAAGCCGATCAAGAAAATAGGCTCCTGTACCCTGGTAGTTTATTACCGGCGAATTTCCACAACCGGCGATCTGAACCAGTTTTTTATTGGCCGGAGGCTGGCTTGAGGTAGTGTTGGTATACAGAAATTTCTTCTCGCAGACCAGTTCTGCCAGGTCCTCTTCGTAGCTTACCCTGAAATCCCCGAATTTGTTATTTCCCGGGTAATCTCCCGGATCATGGTACATCTGGAGCTGGTGAAATACCTCCGAGGCAATCATCAGGCTCAGCCCCTTCTGGGGAGCAAAGACCAGGTTCATATAATGGGTCTGGTATTCTGTATTTGCATAGGCAATATACATGGGATCGTAGGCAAACTGCGTGGCAAACTGGAAACCGGATTCCCTGAAGCTCCTTGCCATGGCAGGGTAGATATAGGAACGGCCAATATCAGCCGCATCGAATTCATAGATCATTCTGGCTTTATTTCTGAACTTTTTGTGATCAGAAAAGGGGATGGGATAGACATCAACATAAGGTAGGAAATTCCCCTGCTGTTCATGGTTTGCCACCAGTCCACTCGGATACCACTGGAAGCTACCCCCCTGCAGATCAGCATTCAGAAACTCCTCAGTCACATGGAAATTGTGGCTCATATTATAAAATATGGGTTTCCTGCAGCCGGTACTTCTTATCACCTTTATCATGGTTTCCAGGTAGGCACGGGTAAGTTCAGCGTTTTTATGTTCGGGCTCATTATTGATCTCAATTGCAATAATATCTGGATCATCTTTATAGGATATCCCGGTATACGGATTCACATGTTCAAGGAACTGAACCAGGTATCTTTCCTGGTAGGGCCAAGATTCAGGATTGTTAAGGCAACCATTCTTGCCATAATTATCCTGAAATCCTGGAGTGGGAGTATTGGGTTCCGGGTAACCATTCTCGCCAAACTTCAGCGGGGTAAGGATGCTTTTGATTTCCCTTTTTTTCAGGCTGTAAATCAGGTAATCAAATGTCTCGAGGTGCCTGTTGGGAATGATGTTGCCGATGCTGTCAGATATTTCTGAATCCCAGATGTGGCAGCGATACGCATCCAGCCCCATCCGTGCAAAATGGTAAACATCCGCATCAATGGCTTTTTTATGATCCACCCCCAGGTATTCATGAGCCCTGAAAGCATGAGCAAAGGGAGTAGTATAGTTCACACCGAAAAGGTTTACTGCCTTCTTCGTATCCGTCCATCTCATCACCCCGTTCCTGTCCACAAAGACCGGTGTGCTGGGCTGGGAAAATGCCCGGGGGGTCAGAAGAAATGCCGCCAGGAGAATAAATAAATACTTTTTTTTCATGCTGAAAGCTTTAATTGCATTTTTTGTCCTCCGAAGCGGTCATATCGAATCAAAAATTACAATCATTTTTGATTCGTAACTATTATGATTCCTGAAGAAAACCCTTATCAGGAATGCTCCTTCCTTGAAGGAATGAAGGTCAATGGTGTATCTGCCAGCCACCGAACTGTTCATATCAGTCCTATATAAAACGCGTCCAGTCAGATCCAGGATAAAAATGTTCACCTCGTCTGCCACCTTAAATGACAGATTCAATTGGTCATTCATTACCGGATTCGGGTAAATCTCAAGTAATGGTTCATTACTTAACCGGACAGGAAAAAAAGCAGATACCGGCTGAATCTCTTCGCAGCTTGACCAAACAAAAGCAAAAGTTTCACCCTTTGAGTTAAGAGAAATGTCAAATCCCCTGTCGCTGCCCCAGTAAACCGCGCAGTTTGCTGGTACAGTTTCACGCTTACCCCATTGATTATCGTTCAGAAAATAATAAGCACCGGAGGATTCAACGCTTATTTGAGTTGAATAGCTGTAGATGTTCCCGCCCTCATGGTACATTTTATTCAATTGCCAGGTTTTACCCTGCAGATTCGGGAATTCACCGGTTACATATACTCCCTTCGAAGCATCTGCTCCTACCATATCGACTTTAAATGTTACGTGAACTTTCCCGCTGAAAGCCATCATCCAGTTCACCCCATCATGGAGGTTGTAATTAAAATCCCAGAAGGTCTTGTTCTCCCATGACGAACCTTTGCCCCATTTATCTGCATAGATATAACAATCACTGCCGACCCATTCTCCGCCCCATACAATTACCCCGGATCCACCATGATCCAGCACCTCCCGTGTGATATCGACAAGGTATTGTTTTTGTGTTTCAGTTGTCGGAGGGTTGGGATATCCAGGGGGTATATTCTCCGTACCAAGAATGTCAACATGATTATCATTCCCCCCCTCTGTAAAGAGTTGTGCGGTTTCCATAACAATAAATTCAATCCCATAGGTACTAATTATCCCGGCAACATAATCACCCAGGCTGCTGTATCCTCCATAATCATTATTGTTCCAGCCATGGTACAGTGAAATGCCTATCATATCAAAATCCAGTCCATAGGTCGAATGGGTTTCAAGCCACCACTTTGTAACGGAGGGACCCATCATATGAAAACATACCTTTATAACAGTATCGTATTTTGAGGCGATATCCCTCACCGCCCTTGAGCCGGCGTTATGTAATGCCACGCTTCTCGCCGGACTGTAAGCCGGAAGCTCATCTTCCGGGACGTTTGGCATTAAACGATGCCATGAACTCTCATTTCCGATAGAAACTATCTCGGGTATGAGACCTTCGCTGGAATATTCATCAAGAACACTGTAGGTATAGGCATACACCGAATCAGTAATTTTATCGAGATCCGATGCAATTTCCTCCCATTCCAGGGGTGCAACATAGGGATTTAATTTATTACTATCCTCCAGGGTAAACGACTGGTAGCTGAAGGTGAGTAAAGTTTTCAAACCGGCTTCGATGGCCCTCTGCATGCCTGTTTTTACATTCTCTATCGACCTATAATCCACCACTGTTCCTTCGCTGTAACTGCTGACATAGGGTGGAAGATCCAATCGCAGACGTACGATCGTGGCTCCATGATTGGCAAGGCTCTGAAACGGGTCCGCAGGAACTCCGTTTTCTTCAAATACAATCCCGCAGCTGTTTTCAAGATAATCTGTGAATCCCATTGTTGTTCCAATATATACATCCTGACCTCTGATAATTCCTGCCATTATAAAACAACAACCAAAGACAATTGCCCTCTTCATTTCACACTGTATGATCATCCTGTTTTATTCTGCCCAATCAAAATTAATTGTTCCAGGCTATATATTTCCTTTGCATCTCAAAATATAAGTTTCTTTCAATTCAAATCAAACCATATGGATCATTTATATCCAGGATCTGTAGAACATCCAATTTCGGATAAATTGATTTTACTCTATAATAATTTTATATGGTTTTGATTTGATGTCTCCTGACATCGCCGTGATGGTAACTTCGTCCGGCTCATCGCCTGCCATCAGCAATACTGTGGCTATTCCGCATTCGGCCTGAGGTGATTGTTTTCCAATAATGGAAGCTTTGCCAGAAATACTGAAATTTACATGATCAGCAAATTCATGAACAACCTGGTTGTTTTGATCAACCACTTTAGCATATAAAAATATTACATCCTTACAGCCATTTTCCCATGCCCTTCCGGAAATATCTGCTTCCAGCAGAATGCTTGCAGGTTTTCCGGGTGTGGAAACCTCATGCCTGGCAACCTGTTTCCCGTCGAGTTCTCCAATGGCAACTAATTTATCAGGTTCAAGGGGCACATCTCTGAAGGTAAATGGCGGATGGTTTAAATTTCCTGATATCCTGTCCTTATCTGGCGTCCTGCTCCCGAGGCTAACCCCGTTCAACTGCAGCTCAACCTCTTTGCAATTACTGAAAATCCTGATAGTCCTGGTAGATTCTTCATCCAGAAAACTGGCAATAAAGACCATCGGATCATTTTTTCCGCCATTAACGCGTTCACCCGAATCCCGTTGACTCTGAAAGAAATAGTAACTGAATTTGGGCAACCTGAATATGCTCATGATTCCGGAGGTTTCAAGATCGTCTGCATAACCACGGTTGTAATCGAACATCACCCAGTAACCATCAGCCACTGCCGGAGTTGTGAAATTGTCGTTATGTGCCTCCTGGATATTCAGGGCCTGTTGAAGAAGTCTTTTTTCACCGCTTCCCAGCGCTTGCCGGCTGGAACGTTCTTCAAGCAGCAGATCGTCCCAGGCATCCTGGTTCAATCCCGCATTCATGGCATAATATTCCCAATCTCCATATTCAGACACAATATATGGTTTGTCCGCAATAATACCCGGATCTTTAAACCTGTGCTGCCTCGCCTGAAGGTGGAGGTCGTATCCATATGTCTGCCATCCCACGGTATGGCAATCACCACCGGGATATTCTTCATGGGCAATTTTATTCAAAGAATCTATGAAAGCTTCCGGCATCCAGGATTCGTTCAGTGAAACCTCCCATGCCAGTACACTGGAATGGTTACGGTCACGCCTAATCATATCCCGGCATGTTTGCATGACATGCTGTTTAAATTGTTCATCTTCACGGTAATATTGCCAGCCCAGTATCGCATCAAGGATTATAATACCCAGTTCATCACATGCATCCAGGAACGCTTGAGATTGGGGATAATGGGAAAGCCTCACAAAGTCAAACCCGGCTTTCTTTATTTTCACTGCATCCCGGTACTGGGCATTGTTCGATATAGCATACCCGATATATGGGTATTCCTGGTGCCGGTTGGTGCCCCGCAGAAATGTCTTTACTCCGTTTATATAGAGACTGTTTTCTTTGAACTCAAATCTACGTATACCGATCCGTGTAATCTGCTTGTCGATGATTCTTCCCTTATGGGTTACAATAGTTTTTAGATCATACAGATCTGGAGATTGGGGGGACCATAACAGAGGATTCCGGACTTCCAGCTCCTGGTACATTTCCCCGTCCTTCCCTGCTTCGATGGCTACTATTTTTGAAGATCCGGCAACACGTTTTCCTTTTCGCTCAAGAGATTGGCTTACCTTTAACCGAATGAGATTCTTCCCGGAATTCACAATATGAGTTTTTACTGATACGGTTGCATGTTTCCGGGTTACTTCGGGATAAGTTACGAATATACCTCCCCCTGCAACAATATTTACATACTGCTCATCGCTTATATGAATTGGATTTTTAACAATCAGGAAAACATCCCGGTACAATCCGCCATACATATTGAAATCAAGCGCTTTAAGAGGTTTTGGTCCTGTTATGGGATTATCCTTATTGTCCAGTCTAACATAGATGGAATTAATTCCTTCCTGATTAATGTCATCTGTTATGTCTGCAACAAAAGGAAGATATCCTCCTAAATGCGTGATCTTTTTGTTCCCGTTTACCCATAATTCGGCAACATTCATTGCGCCCTCAAACCTGAGAAACATTTTTTTGCCATCCCATGAATCCTGGGTTGCAAATATTTTCCTGTACCAACAGGTACCCTGCCACTGGTCATTTACTACAAGAGGCTCAATTTTTGCAGTGTGGGGCAGGGAAACTCCCTCCCATTGAACAATGCCATCTCCGTTTATGAACTGATCGGGCTCTGTAAAGCCGAAAGAGTCGATAGTAAATTCCCACTCATTATTAAAAAGTGTTTTTCCATGCTTAAAAATTTCATTGTCTATAGTAGTACATCCTGAAATTGTAAACAGCAGAAAAAGTATTGAATTAAAGATCCTGTACATGATAACCGTTACTTTATTGAATAGGATGAATTCTATGAACCAGAAGTTCCCATTAAAAAAATAAATAGCCCATACCTTTCCGCATGCAACGGGCAAATATGGGCTATAGAGTACCCTATTTACATCTTACTTGATGTGTAATTTTTTATTGACAACACCTTTCTCTGTAGTCAGGGTAACAATATACAATCCGGAATGCAGATCGTTAACGTTAATTCGGTTTACATCCTGCCTGATAACAGATTTCACCAGCGAACCTGTAAGGGAATAAACATTGACCTTAGATACAGGAGCATCACTTTCAATGATCAACACCCGGCTTGCAGGATTTGGGTAGATATTCAGACATTTTATGTTACTTGACTCAATGTCTGATGTAACCTGTTTAACCAGTGAAACGAACTTAACCTGAACCCATCCGTTATCTATCTCAGCTTCATAATCATACGAAATAATTTCAAACTCAAGTATCAGCTTCATACCATCATGTGAGGAATTCTCGGAAATGGACGCAACATGTTTGAACGTGATCCAATCTGTTGAAGTTATATCGTTGGCCGGATCAATATCAAATATATTCTCCTGAAGGAAAATTTGTGTCCTTACTGAAGAATCTGCATCTGAAACGCTGAATATTGAATTGATAGATTTTGCATACCAGGAAGTTTTGGCTGAAATAGTCAATGAATAAGTAACTGCTTCAGTACCTATTTCGTCCACAACCTGGTAAAAGTTGGGATCTTTCGATGTTAGGTCTACATAATTAGCAGACCAGAGGCCTCCTTCAAGCTCCTCTCTTGGTTTATCAATATTCCAGTAAAACACGTCCTTCAAGTTAATTGTAGTGGCCCAATCGGGCGCTCTTAATGAAAAATCTCCATTTCTAATCAGTTCACCAGTCGGGATTACAGTAACAGAAGTTTTAACTGTATCAGAATTGACGGTTCCATCATTTACAAAGAGCGAAAAATTAAAGGTTGATAATTCGAAAACGTCAGGAGCCGTGAATGTTGGTTTTTCCGCACCCGGATCTGATAATGTGATTCCCGGGTATTGGCTCACCCATTTATAGGTTAGGGGATCTTCGTCTGCATCCGAACTTCCCGATCCGTCCAGTGTCACAAATTCACCACCAGTGACTTTCTGATCCGGTCCCGCATTGGCGACAGGTGGAGTATTTTCTCCCGGCAGCCGTCCCACCATTACGACATCATCGAAATGTGTCCAGGAATCACCTTCTCCAGCAGGAGTGGAAGTAAACTCAATGATCAGGTGCTTTCCGACATAAGCTGAGTTTTCAGAGAATCCAAACCGGAATTCCAGTAATTCAAATTCCGTTCCACCAGCTGCAAAATCAAGTGTATCTGTTTGGTAAATTGCACGGGTTGCTGTATCTGCATCTGAAGTACTTGCAATTACAACTACTTTCCCTGTATTCCAACTATCTTGGGCCTTGAATTGAAGATCGTATAACACCGTATCTGCTGAAATAATTTCAATTACCTGATAAAGGGTTGCCGAGTCCCCGGATGTCAAGCCTGCGAACCTCAAACCTGGATCACCCCACCAGCCGGAGGCAGGATTTTCCTTATCCATGTGCCAGTCATCAAGATACTCGATCTTTGTAGAATCCGTTAAGCCATTTTCAAATCCGCCATTACGAATTAAATTTTCCTGAGCATCTAATGCCAGAAAGGAGAATAACACCAATAAGAAAGTAACTTTTTTTTTCATAACTCATACATTTAGTTAATAATAGAATCTTTTGATTATTTAAAGAATTGATTTCTTATTCAGATATTTGTTAAAGTTGCCTGTACAGCCTGATATCATCGATTGCAACAAAACTTTCGGCCCAGATTGGTTCCTCAGCGTTCCATGTATGCCTCTGGACAAAATCAATTGCCACTTTCTTGCCGATGACATTTGAAACTGCATCTATGCTCACAGAGTGATTCAGCTTCATAAAACCTCCAGAATCTATTCCCAGGGTGTCATATGAATCACTGATTACGGTAATAAAATTATAATCTCCTACTTCTTGTTCGAAGACGATCAACCTGGATAAAAGAATAGCTGGATATTTCTTACCCTCCCAGTCCGGGTCATTAGACAAAAGAGAGATTTCGGCAGTAAACGTGTATTGAGCATTGGGTTGAATCAATTCAAATATGTTCTGATATATACCCTGAGTATAGGACCCGATTTTTGCAACAAATTCTCCCTCCGGAGCCGTTTCATGACCGGAGATCGAAGCAAGGGGAGCCCAATCCTCGGCTTTACCGAAAACATTCCATCCATCAACCTCTCCGAAACTGGTGGTTTCATAACCCGGCATTTCAAAACCAGGGTTAGTCACCTGGATGCTAGCCATGCCATTAATTTCACTATTGAATAACAGGATGGCATCTAACAGATCTGTTGTGGCCTGATCAAGCATTCTTTGTGTCAGATCCACCCTGGAAATGGTATATTTTGCATCATCAATCGCGTCCTGGAGAATTTCCTTATTGCCGGGGTTAACATTTCCTTCCTGGTCACCTTCCTCAGTACTGGCCAGTGTAACCTCCGCATAATCGATTAATTCCTGAAAGGATGACCTGAAGGGAACCATCTGGTCAAAGAATTCCTCATTTGCTTGCAATAATGTGGCATAGGTCAAATCTATCTTCTCCTGGGTTGAGGAAGCATTTTCATCAACCACTTTTGCGTAATCAACAACATCCTGGTAGGTCTGTTTGGAACCCTGTTTGTATTTCCCCTCCTTGCTCCCTTCAACCGCATTTTTTAATAAGTTGGTTGCACTGTTGATTTCCCAGGTCAGGTAATTTTTGTAAATGATATGGGAATAATCCTCATTTTTCTCACATGAATTCAATAAGATAACCGGACTTAAAAGTAAAAGCAAGATTGAAATACAACTTAGTTTTCTCATGTTCAGATATTTTTGATCACAATATTAAAAACCAGGATTTTGAGTGAGTCCGGGATTTGCAGCCAGTGCAATCGACGGTAAGGGTAGCAACAGGTAACGCTCGGCTGTAACAGTCTCCCAATCATCGGATTGTGATTTGATATATGCAATCATTCTGTCATAGTCCAACCTGATCATATCCCGCTTGGCATGTCCTTCGAAATAAAATTCCCATCTCCGTTCGTTTAGAATGTGTATCAGGAGGGAGGCAGAGGTATAATTATCCGGATCAAGGTTCTGCAATCCAGCACGGGCTCTTACTTTATTGATCTCTTGTACTGCACTGGCAAGGTCCCCCAAATGTGCTAGAGCCTCTGCCCGCATAAGCAGTATATCGGCATAGCGAACCACCGGAAAATCCGTACCAGAATATCTTCCATCCGTTGCCGGATCGGCCGGATATTTAATCAACATAATGGGATCTGTTATTTCATCAGTGGAGCTGAACAGTCCTTCCCTGCGTGTATCCCCGCTCTCGAATGAGTTGTAGAAACTGAGGGTAACTCTGATGTCTCCGTCCCAGTCATAGTAATTGGAATAATCTGGGATCTCAGAGGCCTTCCATATGTATGGTTGCAACGGACATCCTGGAACAAGCGGGCTTGTCCCGGCAACAAATGGGAGGACCCAGATAACTTCCCTGTTGCGGAAACCCTCGTTTTCAAGAGTGAAGAGATTTATATATACTGGCTCAAGGGAGTATTCTGCCGAACTGATAACCTCCAGCGTTGCATCGGCACATTCTTGCCATCTCCCCAGTTGCAGGTAGACTCTGGCCAGCAGAGACAAAGCAGCATGTTTTGATACTCTTCCATAATCTTTTTCTCCCATGGATATAAGTTCAGATTTAACTGGAAGTAGTTCGATAGCGGCTTTCAGATCATCTTCTATCAATTTGTAGTTGCTTTCAACACTTTGGCGCGGGATCTCTTTAGGGATTTCTTTTGCAGTGGTTACCTCAGGCATGCCGCCAAACCAATTCACCAGATAAAAATATACCATCGCCCTTATGGCATGAGCTTCACCAAGCACCCTGTTTTTAACCTGGACATCAATATCCATATCAGGGACATTGTCCAGAACAGTATTTGCATAGTTTATGCTTTGCCATACCGGGGGCCAGATTCCCCAGGTAATAAAATCAGGAGTTGTACCTGACCAGGCGTTGTAAGCAGAGTATAAACTGGTAGCAAAATATCCTCCCGTAGAAATATCTGTGCCCATATCCTCGATGACGTATGGCCAGAATGATATTCCCCGCCATCCCCATGCTGAAGCTGCATAGGCCCCTTTAATTGCTGCTTCGGCATCCTGTTCGGTTTTCCAGAAATCAGCATTCGCGATTTGTCCGTATATCTTTTCTTCCAGGATATCCTCACAACCAAATGTTGTGGCTAGTGTAATGAACAGGATAAAAAGTGACAGGTTTTTCATTTATTTAAAATTTACAGTTGTTAGAACGACGCATTTACACCAATAGTAAACGTACGTGTAAAAGGCATCAGGTAATAATTATCAATTGCCCATACATCCGGATTAATGCCCGAGTACTTTGTGATTGTGAACAGGTTTGAGGCACTTATAAATACCCGCATATTTTTGATAGCACTATTGTTTTTAAAAAACAACCTGTAGGCAAGGGTAAGATCTCTTAACCGAATAAATGAACCATCTTCAATGGTCCAGTCACTCAGTACCATCTCCGAGGTTATAGGTTTCAATAATGACGGTACTTCGTTGGTCGGATTAGACGGTGTCCACCTATTCAGTGCTAAGGATGTTTTATTAACCCCATATTTAAAGCTGGGGAATGTAGTTGAGACTTTATTGAAATTAGTCACTGCCTTGTCAAAGACACCTTCAAAAAAGAATGTTAATTCGAAATTTTTATAATTGAACTGGTTACTGAATCCTCCAGTGAATCTCGGATTGGCATCTCCCAGGAAGATCTTGTCTTCCTCTGTTATCCTGCCGTCAGGACCCGGAACCATTTCACCGTTCTCGTCAACCCCATTTATATCAGCAAATTTGGGATCACCGGGAGTAGCATTGTATATGGCGGCCTCCTCTCTCTCATTTTCCTGCCAGATCCCTGTGAAATCATACCCCCAGATGGAGTTCAGCGGATACCCTTTCTGTTTGATCCCGGCATACCCATATTGGATCTGATCCCCCCAGACATCAATATCGAGAATAACATCGCCGTCAAGATCTGTTATTTCATTATGGTTATAGGAAAACCACAATCCCGGTTTCCACTTTAGATTGTAGTTGAAAAAACTGAGAAACAGGTCAAGTTTAGCCTCAATCCCGGTATTCACCATAGCTCCCTTGTTTACAGTTATATTCGTAAACCCCAGTTCCCTTGGCACCTGCCGGTCCAGAATAAGATTATCATGATTCGTGATATAATAGTTCAGTTCGGCGTAAAACTTCGGGTTCCCCACTTCAAGTCCCAGGTTCAGGGTATAGGTGTTTTCCCAATGCAGTTCGGGATTTGCAATATATGAGTAGAATTGCGGTTCGTATTGTATGTTAGCCCAGGCCATCCCATTGGTAACTCCACCACCTACATAAACCGGTACAAAATCGATAAGGTTCTGTGTCCTGAAACCTGGAATATTGGCATTGCCTGCAATGCCATAGCCTGCACGAAGTTTCATTACCGAGAGAAATGGTACGGTGTTCCTGAAATAATCTTCCTGGTCAATCCGATAGGCCAATCCGAAGGACGGGAAATGTCCCCATTTATAATCCTCTCCAAAAACCGTGGCTCCATCGAGTCTGTAGTTGATCGTAAGCAGGTATTTGCCTTTGTAATCATAGTTAATCCTGCCCAGACCCGACATCACGCGTTTTTCATACCAGTTGCTGCTCATCTGCCTTTCAAGCAAACCAGCATTAATATTGTAATAACCAATGTTTAAGTAAGGAAAATCAATAGCTGAAGCCCAGTGCCCCCTATTCCGGAAACTCTGGTAAGATCCACCAGCCATCACTGAAAATTTATGATTATTCAGCTGTTTGGTATAGTGCAGAAAAAAGTCAGAATAGATCTGTCGATTTCCGTTTGTGGAGATACTCGCTTCGGTTTCCTTTTCTGTCTCATAAAAGGGTTTGAACCGTTGGTAGAAACTTTCATACGCATTTTGCGTGATACCTCCCTTCAGAGAAGCCCTTAAACCTTCAGTAATCTCATATTCTATCCCTCCTGAAATCCGCGTTGTATTGGATTCTGAAAATCTCTCTTCTGCTACGGAGGGCATTAATGGATTATAATGCCAGGATGTATTAAGTTCAAATGCATGAGAGGAAAGGTTACCCTCAGCATCATATATGGGTGATGAAGGAGAGAAACCAAGAGCCATTTCATAAGAGTTCTGGACAAGGTTCCTGAGTTCATTTGAATAATTAAAATCAATATTAAATGAGAATCTCTTGTATTCATAATCGATTTTGGCAAGGGTGTTTATCCGTTTATAATCGGATGGACTGAGTATCCCGTTTCCATAAAAGTAGTTGGCAGCTACACGGTATCTCACCCCCTCCCTGACTCCCGAGAGAGCCAGGTTATGCTCCTGGGAAAGGTTGCCTGAATTTATCACTTCCTTTTGCCAGTTAGTATTGGACAAGGTATCCCAGGTTCCGAACGGATGCGGATACCCATTCTCAGGTCCCCAGTTACCGATTTGCAGGTCGGGATCATGAGCCAGATCATAATAAAATCTTGCATACTGCTGCCCGTCCATCATGCTGATTGACTTGGCATCCGTCTGGGTGTAAAATTTCGCACTGTAATCAACCTGGATTCCCTCCCGGTTACCCTGTTTGGTAGTAATGATAATCACACCATTGGCGCCTCTTGATCCGTATATGGCAGTGGCCGATGCATCCTTCAGGACATCTACCTGCTCTATATCACTTGGATTGAGGGTATTAATATAAGAAGCTACAATTTGAATTTCATCCTTTCCAGTGCCAACCTTATGGCTGAAATTGTCAAGCGGAAATCCGTCGATTACGATCAGGGGCTGGCCAGCTTCACCTCCCTGGAAGGAACTTGCACCTCGGATGATAAACTCTGGAATGGCTCCGGGATTCTGGTTTTGGCTGCTGATGTACAATCCGGGAATTCTTCCCTGGAGCATCTGGCCCACATTGGAAACCCCGGCCCTATTAAGGTCTTTTGGCTTTACGGAAGAAACAGAACCCGTAAGGTCACTCTTCTTGGCGGTCCCATACCCAACCACTACCACTTCATCAAGATTCACCAGGCCCTCGGCCAGGATAATATCCAGTTCAAACCTGTCAGAAATTTCAATCTCCTGCGTAATATAGCCAACATATGATATAACCAGCGTGGGGGCTACCGTTGAAAGGCTGAGGCTGAAATTTCCTTCCAGGTCGGTAATCGTACCGTTCTGTGTACCCTTTTCTACAATATTCACCCCTGGAAGTATTTCCCCGTCGGATCCTTTTACCCCTCCAGTAACGCTGACATGCTGTGAAATCAGATCCGAAGATATTACAGACATCAAGAAAATCAGAAGAAAATATTTCCTATACATTTCATTTGTTTTAATAATTGCTTAGATAAAACTTAAAGATTAATACAATAATCAGTACAGCCAGCAATAGAGCTACTGCCAATAGGGCTAACAGGAATTTCCGAGTTTTCATAGTATGCAAGGTATCCGATTCACAACCGCAATCAGGGTCCATAATCAAATTTATTGGAATCAGATTTCATGAATAACAAAACAAATCGGGCAAAAATAGAAATGAATTCGACAATTTTAATTTGTTGCGACGGGAATATCTTCTTAATTTCGGTAAAAACTATTATGAAGGTATTCTTCATAACCCTGACCACAATAATATTCCTACAAGCAGCCTATTGTGTATCGCCTTCTGCTTCCGGGACACTCCTGTTTGAAACCGTAACAGCCAATGGTATCAATCTTAATTCAAGAATTTACACCATTGTTCAGGATCCTTATGGTTTTATCTGGCTTGGTACCGATTACGGATTGCTGCGGTATGATGGATACCGGACGATCAGGATACAGTCACACGATTTAGATAATTCAATGCTATTGGGTACCGTTGGAATTGAAGCGCTTGCACTGGGAAATGATACTTCCCTCTGGATTGGAACATCGCAAGGAGTCATTAATCTTTGTTTGAATACCTGGAGAATTAAGAGTCTTCAGCAATTTCACAATAGTAGAATAAGGACCATGCTCTTCAGGAGTGATACCATCATCTGGATAGGGACTACACAGGGACTTTATAAGTACAATCCACAAAGTGATCAATCGGTCCATTTCAACCATGTCAACTCAAGCTTGAGCCAGAATATTATAAGAGCACTATACCAAGACCGGAGCGGCAATTTATGGGTAGGAACGGCAGATAAGCTGAATGTTTTATACGCCGGCAAGAAAATATTTGAATCGATTGATTTAAAAGGGGATTACAAACCAAATATCAAACATAACCTGGTACTGGACATTCAATCATATGTGGACGGGAATGATTCAATATTATTTATAGGGACAGAGACCGGCCTTTACCTTTTTAACCGATACTCAAACGATTTTAAGATATATACCGAACAAAACTGCGACCTGACCAATGAAGTGGTGAAAACAATATTTGCAAAAAATCAGGAAGAAATCTTTTTTGGTACTGATTTAGGGTTTAACAAGTTAAACCTGAGGACCAGGAATGTAGAGAAATATTATCACAATCCATTTAATCAATATTCCATCATAAATAATGAAATATGGAATATTCAGCCGGATAATAAGGGAAATCTGTGGCTGGCAACTTCCAATGGAATCAGCAGGCTTAACATTTCTTCGGAATTATTTGAATTTTTTCCCGTATATTTCAGAGACCGGGGAGATCCGGTTGGGACCAGGGTGGGGGATGTCCTGTTTGACAGGAACAGCACATACTGGATCGCTACTGCCAATGGTCTGTTGTCCTCAATGGATCAACCTGATGACAACAATGTTTATTCAAGCATAATCAGCAACTCTCCTTTATCAATCGGCAATATTAACACGATCTCAGTAGACAGTAATAACAGGATATGGATTGGCAGTGTTGCAGGAATGAATATTTGGGATCCAGTCGAGAAAAGAATTCATATTCCCCCCATGGATAACGGATCAAGTTCCAGGGTTGCCTCAAATTACATCAGTACCATTATCAAAGGGTATGACAACTTTTTCTGGATTGGCACCTGGGGAGGAGGCCTATACAGGGCCCGGGCTGACGAGGAAATTCTGGATGATATTAAAATTCAATACGTTGCCGATTTTAATGGTCATATAGTCACGGGGAAGGACCATCTCTGGGCCCTCACTGGAAATTCCCTTAACAAATTCAGTTATAACACTGAGAAAGTAGAAGTTGTCAGCGGAATTAGCCAATTTGCCAGGAATACTTTTCTTTCATCCATTTGTTACTCAGCAGGAGACTGTTTATGGATAGGTTCTAAAAATCAGCTTTTAAAATATGATATCAACCAGAATACCTTTAAGGTCATTCAAATGCCCATCGATGAAGACTTTATTGTTACAGGAATCATTGAAGATGAGGATGGGATCATATGGGGAAGCAGCAGCAACACCTTATTCAGATTTGATCCTTCCCAGGCAGTTTTTAATTATTTCCCCATTCCGGATCGGATTCCTTTAAAAAAATTTATACTTTCTCCTTTCAGGAAAACTGCCGATGGGGATATCCTGGTATGTGGATTTGATGGATTCCTAAAATTCAGCCCCCGAGATTTTTATGGGTATGAGGAGGCACACAGGATATTAATAACAACTGTTGAGGTAAATGGCAAACCTGTTTTTCCACATATGGAGATATCCGGTAAGGTTATCATAAAAGACATTATTTCAAATTGCAGTGACCTAACACTTTCCTATGGCAACAGAAATATTGAATTGGAATATTCTTCATTTCCTTACGGGAATGTCGAGCGAGAGCAATATGCCTGTATGCTAGCCGGTTATGAGGATACCTGGAGAGTGACAGAACCCGGCTCCAATTCCATGGAATACATTAATCTGCCCCCTGGAAAGTATACATTTAAGGTGAAAAGCCTGGCCGGGGATTCCAACAACAGAGTCAGCTCCCTGAACATAAAAATCAGGTTGCCTTTCTGGGCGAGTCCCCCTTTAATGGCAATCTACATTATCCTGCTGCTCTTCATCATTGGATTTATTGTTTACCTGTATCTCAACAGGTTAAAATACAAGACCCAGATGAATTTGATACGATTGGAAAAGGAGCAGAATGAGTTGCTTAATTCATCAAAAATCCGGTTCTATATTAATATTTCGCACGAACTGCTGACATCTATCAGCTTAATTATCGATCCAGTAAAAAACATTTTATCCAAACCGGGAATTAGGGATGACATAAGGAATACATTGAAATTAATAGAACGGAACGCTCATTTTCTGAAAGTATATATTGATCAGCTGCTGAATTTTCGGAAGATTGAAATTGGTCAAGAGGTGGAGCTACTGGACAATAAATTGGAATTAATCTCATTCTGCAGCGAGGTAATAGCCTCTTTTAAAGGAAAAGCCCTTTCCAAAGGAGTAGGTCTGAAGCTAAATGCTGAGATAAAGGAATTGACAATCGACTCAGATGAAGAGAAGCTGTATTCGATCCTTCAGAACCTGATATCTAACGCCATTAACTTCACCCTAGACGGAGGAGATGTTCTGATAGTTTTAAAGCTTAGATCAGATCATGAGATCATCATCGAGGTAAAGGATAATGGTATCGGAATTGAAGAAGAAGAACAGCAAAAAGTTTTTGAAAGGTTTTACAAGGTACCAAGAGGAAACACTCCCAATAGAGGTATGGGAATCGGGCTGACCATTGTTAAGGATTTCGTTGAGATTCTGAATGGAAGCATTGAATTGAATAGTGAAGTTGGCGTCGGAACCACGATAAGAATCATTTTACCCTCAAATAATAAGAAAATAAAAAAGCTGGAGGATGAAATATATGTAAAAGAATATGTAAATACTGATGCCATTCAAATAGCCCGGGCTTCTTCCAGAATTAAGGCAGATTATGCCACTGGATTGCCGGTTGTCCTGGTTGTTGATGAAAACAACGACCTGTACGAATATATCCGTTCGATGCTCCGGAATAAGTATCATGTAATCTGGGCTCCTAATGGAGGTGAAGCACTGGATATTATGAGTGAAAGTATTCCCACAATCATTGTAAGTGAAATTCAGCTGTCTGATATAGATGGAATTTCATTTTGCCGGCAGGTAAGGAAAAATGTAAAAACAAGCAGAATTCCCATCATCTGCCTGACTGCGAAAACAGAAGTTGAAAATCAGCTGAAATCAATCGAAGCAGGTGTTGATGTGTTTCTCGCAAAACCATTTGAGATCGAAGTGCTAGAGGCAAATATTGCTAACCTGATAGGAAGAATGGAGAAAACAGAGGAATTTATTACCCACAGATTATTATTGAATGCCCAGCACGTCGAGTTTGATTCCAAAGATGATAGATTGTTGAAGGATGTTGTGGAATACATCCATAAGAATATGACAAACTCCCTTATTACTGCCAGGAATATCAGCCATGCAGTCGGAATAAGTCATTCAAACCTATATAGAAAAATCAAGAGCATTACCGGTCAGTCTCTCAATGAATTTGTAAGATTTGTGAGATTACAGAAAGCAGTACAACTTTTATCAACAGGGAAATTATCTGTTTCAGAAGTAATGTTTCAGGTAGGTTTTACCAATCACTCTTACTTTTCAAAGTGCTTCAAAAAGCTTTACCAGTGTACACCAAAGGAATATACAAAGCGGTAGTCTTTTGTGTGACTTTTCGGCGATCTGCATTTCGGGGACTGAACAAATCCGGGTTAGGCTTAATAGTATTAAATGGATTTTCAGGGTCGGTATCCCGAAAGAAGTTTTTCCAGTTTCTGGTTAGAGTGCTCCGGGATCCGGGCAAGAACATCTTTGAGCTAGGAAAACAGTTCCACATTATTGATTTTGCAGATTCCCAGGAATGAATACATCATATCTGCACGCCTGGCTCCTTCATGGGATCCGGCAAATAGATAATTTTTCCTGCCCAGAGCTACCGTTTGGTCGATGTTTGCCACCGGATTATTGTCTGTTTCATAGCGGCCATCTTTAGTATATCGAACCAGGCGATCCCATAACCCCCAGAAGATTCATAATTCCGTATGAAACAACTCCCCTACCCTTCCCGGGAATTCCATAACTCCAGCATCTTTTGTGCAGCAACCTGCTCATCAACCTTTATGTATTTAAGAAAATTACGTTCGGTTCTGTGTCCGCTGATTTTCATTATAAATAGAGTCGGTGTCCCTTTAAGGTATTCATTTGTGCAGAAAGATCTCCTGCAAGTATGCGACGCAATCAGTTCAAATTTCTTATAGGTTGTATCAACACGTTCTGAGCCTCTTTTCTGGGTGATGATTATCTCCTCATTTATTCCAGCCTCTGCTGCAATACCCTTGATCAGTTTGTTGAAATCATTCATATGTATTTCTTCCGGGATACAACCGTCGTATTTCCGGATGATCGTTTTGGCCGTATTATTAAGCGGGATTACCACATGATTCATGGTTTTACCCTGCCTCAGGTGGATAAAATCACCTTTGATGTTGGCCGGTTTTATACTACTGAGATCGGAAAAACGGAGTCCGGTAAAACATCCAAGTACAAACAGATCTCGTATCCTCTCCCGATCTTTTTCATCTGACAGATCCAACTTATAGATAGCATTAATCTCTTTTTCTGTAAGATATATATTCTCCACATCCTCCTGGTATACTTTAAAATCACTGGTGTCGATTGGCTCTATGATATTTTTCCTTGCACAATCCCTCAGGAAGATTTTTAAATTTTTCAGTGTTTTACCAATCGTATTCACTGCTAATCCTTTCTCTCCATCAGGCTTTACTGCGTCATGGCTGAGGTATTTCATAAACTTCTGGTAAAAGCTATAGTTTATTGATTTGAATTCTAGCTTAGAACGGTTCCATCGCTCATATCCCTTCAGGTGTTTCTTAAGAGCGTGGTAATCATTTACTGTATGTCTTCCTACTCTTGGACTTTTAGCCTTGATATAATCATCAAAATATTCAAATAGATCCTTCTTTCCTGTATCACCCTGCTCCTGGTTGATACCATAATATTCATTGAGTACGTATTCTGGGCTTGGTTCAATCCCTTCATCAATGGCATTGCTCACAATGCTCTCAATCTCCAGTTTGATCTTTTTAATATGCCTATGTATCGAGTCGTATTTGGGATGGCTCCTTCGCAGAACATCATTTTCAAAGTCCCAATATTTAATTTCCGTCCTCCGGTTCGTATTGATTAGTATCCTTTTATCCCGGTTGTAATTGTACTGAACATAAACAGGGGTTTTCCTATCCCTTTTAGAAACATTGTGTTTTTTTACAAGAAGTTTTACAGAGGCCATTATTTTATTCTAATTATTTGTCTCGCAATTTGTCTCGCATACTTGAATAAAGCTTATATAGTTCGAATATACACTATTTCGTAATATACTCCAAAAGTCAAGTATAATAGGCACTTTCAAGTTAAGTTGAGTAAAGTGAGGTAAATAGGTTTTGCGGTCTCGTCGTCACCGCCATGCTAATTCCGAAACCCTTGTAAGATAAATACTTGCAAGGGTTTACTTTTTTTCGCATCCTGTCTCGCAAACTACGGTCTTTCCTGCTGAAATTTACCCCTTTTTACCTGGTTTAACTTTGCTTAATTTAGCTGACTTTCATTATCCTAGTCGGTATATATGAATTACTAAATGATAGATACGCACCCCAATTAAGGGTTAATGTATTTTTATTAGTAAATTGTCTATTGGAGTAATATTATCCCAATTGAATTTCATGGAGTCAGCCAAACCAAGTACATATTGCATGAAGCCTTTCCTGAAATTCATACAGAGGAGGATTAGACATTTTAAATGAATACGTCCCTTTTTTTGGAGAAGGCCAGGCCAAATCTGCAAGAAATCTCAGACCATAAATCAGAATTAGCTTGATGATGCTGTGGAACATTGTACAGATATTTAGGCTTTCTTTTTTTAAGATGTTATGTTCAACTGCCTAACGGTAGAAGTAAGCTGCCGGAGCGTGGTGGCTTCAGTGATTCCTAGTTTTTATCCAAATAGGGTAAAGGCATTTTCCATTTACCTGAGATTAATTCTTCTTTAGGCAGATAATAACGTACTGCTAAATCAAATTTTCCTGTAGGAACTTCAAGACAATTTATATCACTTTCATCGCATTGGGTTTTAAATGTAAAAGTGAACGTTCCGTCTGCGTTTTTTACAGCCGTTGTGTTATTAATGTGGTATTGGTCTTTTTCGTTTGGATGGAAATAGCCACCTCGTTCGGTATCATAAACGGTAACAGACCAAAATGCATTAACGGGTGGTTCTTGTGTTATTATTTTATAGGTCCCATTTCGGCCATCCAGTTCATCGCCACTACTATCAAAGAAAAACATTTCATAGGTGCTGTGCGCAGCCACTGGGCCACCCCATCCGCCTTTTGTACCAGAGGCCAAATACAAATACGAAACTTCATCAGGTACTTGCTCCGGCGCAGCAACCAATTCTCTAAATGGGACCATGGCAAAAACAGAGTCCATTAATTCGTTTGCCCTGATAACTACTGTATCTTCAAAAGAACTTAATAAATCGAGTTGTGGGAATATTTTGATCTCAGGCCCTGATATATTCATTCCGTTAAATACTTTTTTTGCAGTTTCAACATCAGACAGGACATTTTTGTCTTTCACTTCAACACGCGTAATAACAGCAACTATCAATGATGGCGACTCAATAAGGTTTTCTGATTCAAGCCCTACCGGTTTCTCTCCGTAATACAGATAATAATCGCCTTCGGGCCTGATGATGTTTTCAAAATTGCAGTTTCTTTCATCCACCAATTGAAAGGAATAAAAACGGTCGGGATCACCATATGATGCAGTAAGTTTAACTGGCCCCTCTGCCAGATAAACAACTCCTCCGGTGTAATATGTATCATTATTCATGCGGACAATCTTATCTTCTCCCGCTTTTGTTAATTGCGGTAGATCACCGGTAGGCTTATTTAATTTACTTGGGTCACCTCTGGTATATTTTACCATATAATCGTAAGTGTCTTGGTAGGGGAACTTCTTGATGTAATCTTCAACTTGTTGATCAAAAGCTAATTCTGTTTTCTCAGTATTAGTGTTGCATGAGACCGTCATCAAGGCAAGACTGAAAACGAATAGATATTTGCTCATAATTTTTGGCTCTTAATATTAATTGATTTTAACCATTGGTGGATTTGTCCATTCTCCGCCCAAAGCTTCTTCTTCGGGACCATATAATCGTAAGACACAATAAAATGGTCCATTGGGTGCAGGAAGCCAATTCGTTTCCAATTCTTTACCCGGTGAGTCTTTTTGAATGTAAAGCGTTAACGATCCATCTTCGCCATATACAAACTCATTTAACATGTTAGAATTCAATAAGTATTTGTCAAGTGAATTATCAACCAACAGTTGGGTTGCACCATCGTACATAGTAATAGACCAAAAAGCTTTAACTGGAGGAAGTTGGTTTTTCTCAAAGACTAAAACGTATTTGTTTTCAGCAGCATTAAAGGGAACCCCCGGGGCCTCCATTAAGTATGTTGGGTAAATTGCTTCTTCACCTGAATTACCAAAAAGGCCAATGTGAGCAGCAGCAGAGCGTAATAAGTAACTATTATCCTGTCCATAGTTTTGTTTGGCGCTTTTTTCAAGAAAATCGCGGGTGCCGAAGGCTTTGGCGCTGGATAACGGGTCTTTCGTCACCTCTTCAATAAAGGCTTCAATTTCGACAAAGCCCTCTTGCACACCTGCTTCCATTGCATTTTGAATTTCCTCACTAAACGCATCGAACTCAAAATCCCCCTTCGTGCCAATATTCAGTTTTTTGAATTTTTCCCTCAATTCGGTTTCGCTGGGATCTGCTTGTGTCATGTCTAATAGAAAGTCAATGTATTTAAATGCAGCTGCAGTAAACTGGTCTCCTTCTTTCCAAACTGGAAAATCTATCTTTAAAGACTGAGTTGGAGCATCTTCTCCCAGGTAAGTGCTTAACTCCATAAATCCCAATGATTCTTGAAGTTGCCTCACATTTTCAATGTCTTCTACATCAAATAATTGTACACGAACAATTACAAAGAATAAATCGGTTTCACAGGTAAAGACCCCATCAATTCCGCTTGGTTTCTCACCGGACCAGTCCTTTGTTGTAATCAGGTATTTGCCGGCATTATTTCCAGTTGATAAATCACCGATATAAGCGAAATTATGGGTATACAAGTCTATTAATTGAAAACCATAGTACCGTTCCGGCTCTACATCCGGTACTGTTATTACCAGAGGTTCATTACGTAAATCAGCCCAAAACATACAATATGGTGTATCAGAATTTGGAGTTACGATCGCCTTATCCTTTGAAGTATATACCCGTGCTTCACATCCTTTTTGATTAAAATCCCCTTTAAATTCAGGTGAATTCTTATCAATAGTATAGGCCCACATGGTTTTATAAGCAACAACCATGGGAAATCCATATACATAGGCTTCTTTGGCTATTTGTTTGGCTTCTTCAGGAGTAATAGTCTCTTTCTTTTTGCATGATGCCAAAAGGAATACCGACAACAAAAAAAATAAAAACAATCTTTTCATGTTTTCTCTTATTTAGTTCAAGTTAGTGTTTGTATAATTGGTTAATACTTTGGAATAAGCGCAACTACCTGCTCTAATCCAATACATATAACGGTGGAGCTCAGCTGCCTGTGCCAGTTGGCATGCCTATTTGCCTTACTACCAGCCATGCGTTCGCAAAAAGCATGACAACCAGCAGGTCTGCTGTAGCGATTTGTTCTACAGACTTGCCTAGATTAGAGTATTGCAGTTGAAGCCAAACCATCATTTATACTAGTCTGTTTCTGCGTTTATATTTATTCACCATACTTTATAAGCCAGACGCTGCCGGAAGAAATGTGTCGTTATGAGAATCAATTTTACGTTCTATGGAACATATATACTCTACTGCCAATATCGGCATAACAATAAATATACAACATATTATATAGATAAACTGATTGACAAGAATTGAATAGCAGGGAGACCAGATTTTTCAAAATCCGCTATTACATCTTAACGTACTTTCAGCATTCTCCCGGCCAGCTTGGAGGGATTAATACCCTGCTGATTGTGCGTCGTCAGCTAAATCAGAACTTTTTCGGGTAAAATAATAAGGTATGGTTCATCAGAAAAACGTCCGTTTGTTTGACCTGTCCTCCTCCTAAATAAACGGACGTTTTTATACAGTACAATTTGAGAATTGTTGCACTACATTATGAGCAATCGGATAGTACATAACGAAATCTTAGCAAGATGGATGATCATGTGAATACTTTCATTTCCATCTGATGCCGAAAACCAGGATGTCATCAATTTGTTGAACATTCTGTTTCCAGTTTTCAAGGGTCTCATCTAAAATCACCTTTTGTTTGTTCATAGGTTCATCTTGAATACGGAGTATTAGTTCCTTGAATTTTTTGGACATAAATTTCTTACCTTTTGGACCTCCCATTTGATCAGGATAACAGGTACAGCACACCAAGCATCATCATCCTGGTGAAATAACTGAACAAGAAGCCTGGCAACAGGTCAGTGGTTCTAAAATCTCAGATTCACGCAATCCAAAAGGTGATGGCGGGGCATTTTATCGATACTGTCGTAAGCACGGACTTTGGCCGAAGGCTGTATCCGGTTGGGATCCCTTCATAGAAACGGGAAAGTTTTTCCCTTATATGCCAGTTAAAAATGTAAGCCATGATTATCCTCCAACTCTGCTTATCCATGGTACAAATGATGCTACTTATGATTCTCCTTTTTGCCTTTTTTAACTTCTGATTAACAATCTGAGATAATTATATTTCCAATATTTACCCATTACCGTCTTTCATTTCAATGAATGAATAAAAATAAAAAGCATGATCATTAAAAGAATTTTACAAACCGAATTCAATCAGGATACAAAGGACTTTTGGATTCTACTATTGCGTCTTCTTGTTGCTGCATTTATGCTCACACATGGAATATCGAAATTTAACAGTTTAATAGCCGAAGGTGAAATAAAATTTGGAGATCCGATAGGAATCGGGCCTGTGGCATCCTTAGTACTCGCAGTTTTCGCTCAAGTATTCTGCTCAATTCTGGTCGGCATTGGTTTAGGGACCCGATACGCAACAATTCCCTTGATTATTACTATGGCGGTAGCTGGATTTATTACACTTGGTGCTGATCCGTTCGGGAGAAAAGAATTAGCCCTTCTATATCTTTTGACATATGTGACATTGTTTTTTCTGGGAGGTGGTAAATACTCTGTGGATTATTTAATTAGCAGAAAAAGGTCAGGCAAATGAAAACCCTGATTCATTTGTTCACCCAATATATTGTCATAGTGATTTTACTTACTGTTTCTGCATGCAAGGGCCAAACTACAAGTAGTGAAGTTTTAGTACAACAGGTACTTACACAGATTGTAAAACATGATTTTCATCCCTTAAATGAGGACAGGGCGATGACGATCGATCGAACCTTTAATAAACCTGGGATAGCTGACCTGAGCAATGGCGATTGGCGGATTCGCCTTTTGGCAGTTAGAGATTTGGTTCGTGCCGGAATTAGATCTGATAATGAAATTATTGCAGGTTTGAGTAACAGCGATGAACATGTACGTCAGGTGTGTGCAATGGCCCTGGGGATACTTAAATCGCAGGCCGCTATCGACGGCCTTGAACAGATTGTACGGGAAGACAAAAATACTATTGTACGATCCCAGGCTGTTATTGCATTAGGTCAAATTGAATCCAGGGGTTCACTTGAACTCTTACACGAGAGCCTGATAAATGATCCATCACGGGATGTAAAACATCAGTGTGAGCTGGCAATAGATCAGATTGAAAAAGAAATGGGAACTACCGAAAAACAGTTATCTGCATTTCTATCATTAGATACTACGAACTTTGAATCGGTACGAGTAGGAGCTCAGGCAGCTGATTTTATCTTAGAGGACACAGAAGGACAGGAATGGAAACTAAGTGATTTTAAGGACAGGAAATGGGTAGTTTTGATTTGGGTTTTTGCCGATTGGTGTCCTGTTTGTCACGGCGAATTTCATGATTTGATGAAGATGCAAGAAGATTATAACAAAGAAGGGGTGCAGGTTTTTACCATTGAATGTCATGATCTTTATCGAGGACGAGTAATGGTGGGAAAAGAGCTGGAACCAACCTACTGGTTTGCAAAGGAGTCTTTCAATGATGCATACACTGAGCAAATTAAATGGCCACATTTGTTAGACCGTGCAGGAAAAGTAGGTGCAATGTATGGCGCAGATCCTATGGCCTTTGCTGTCCACGCTGAATATATCAACAGGCCCACTACAGTGATCATAGATGAAGCAGGCATTGTACAATTCTCTTACCAGGGAACGTATTGGGGAGACCGCCCAACGATCGAGCAAACCCTGGACATGATTCAAACGCGGAATTTTGATTTTGAGCACACGAAGCGCTTGAAGTAACTGACGAAGAAGAACCACCTGGCCGATAACTTCTTTAAGTTTGATGATCATGAATGGAAAAGGGAGACCGATACGGGCATAGCTTGTGTTACTACCCGTGAACCCCGCGTACAGGAATTCTCTGAAATACAAGGGCTGAGCGGGCCGGGATGTAGACCCTCAGCCAATGCCTGCCTTCTGAATCACGCAGTGAGAAGTATGTCAGATTGGTATCCACAAGTCCCTGTCCCCCGAACTCCCTCGCATCAGAGTTGAGAACAATTTTGAATTTTCCGGCTTCAAGATTGATACCATATTCCGAATAGGACTTTACGGGATTGAAATTGAAGACAAAAACCAGTTCCCCCCTTCCAAAGGCCAGGACCTGGTCTCCTGGATTTTCAAGCAGCATGTATGGCCATTCATGCACAAGGAGGTTTTTCTCTGATATCAATTTTATCATTTCCTGATCAAACCGGTTCAGTAAGTAATAACGCAGATCCGGATTATCTACAAGAGACCATTGTCTCCTGGCATAATCATATGACCAGTTATTTCCCTCCCGGGGGAAGTCAATCCATTCCGGGTGCCCGAACTCATTGCCCATGAAATTCAGGTAACCTCCTCCGGCGGTGGACAGGGTTATCAGCCTGATCATTTTATGAAGGGAAATACCACGCTCAATAACAAGGGATGTGCTTTCCACATTCATACTGAAATACATTTCCTTATCCAGTAACCTGAAAATGATGGTTTTATCGCCGACCAGTGCCTGATCGTGGGATTCCGCATAGGAGATGGTCCTTTCATCTTCCCGCCTGCTCACCAGCTCATGATAGATCTCACTAACGTTCCATTGCTCATCGGTTTTTTCCTTCAGGATTCTTATCCAGTAATCCGGAGTACCCATTGCCATCCGGTAATCAAATCCCATTCCTCCATCTTCCAGTTTTGCCCCAAGACCAGGCATTCCACTCATTTCTTCGGCAACGGTGATCGAGTGAGGGTGAACCTCCTTAATTAATTTATTGACCATACAGAGGTAGGCTATTGCATCCTCATCCTGCTGACCGTCAAAATACATCTCATAACTGGTAAAATCTCTTGATAAACCATGGTCGTAATATAACATGCTTGTAATTCCATCGAAACGGAAACCATCAAACCTGTACTCTTCAAGCCAGTACCTGCAGTTTGAAAGAAGGAAGTGCAGTACCTCATTTTTATTGTAGTTAAAACACAGGGAATCCCATGCCACATGTTCCCTCCTGGGTCCATCATGAAAATATTGCCAGGGGCTTCCGTCAAACCGTCCCAGTCCCTCAACCTCATTTTTAACTGCATGGGAATGCACCAGGTCCATAATAACGGCAATGCCAAGTGAATGTGCCTCATCAACAAGTTCCTTGAGTTCTTCAGGTGTGCCGAAACGGGAGCTTGCTGCAAAAAGGCTGGATACATGATATCCAAAGGAACCATAGTAAGGATGTTCCTGTATGGCCATCAGCTGGATCATGTTATAACCCCCTCTGGAGATCCGCGGGAGAACATTTCTCCTGAATTCACTGTAACCTGACACCTTACCTTCCTCGGATGACATACCAATGTGGGCTTCATAAATCAGGGGAGGGGCAGATACTGCATCTGCAAAGCCGTTTTTCCATTTATAGTTTTGTTCCGGTGCCCAGGCCTGGGAATTGAATATCTTGGTATCAGGATCCTGTACCACCCTGTTTGTCCAGGCCGGGATCCTGTCTCCCCGTCCCCCGTCCCAGTGCATTGAAAGACGGTACAGATCACCGTGTTTAATTGCCTGCAAAGGTATCTCCAGTTCCCAATTCCCATTGGAGCCAGGTTCCAGTTTCCACTCCTCATGTTCTTCCCATTCTGAAAATTCCCCTACCAGATAAATCACGCTGGCATTCGGGGCCCACTCCCTGAAGATCCATTTATCTTCCAACCGATGAAGGCCAAAGTACAGATGTCCCGATGCAAATTCTTTTAATGATCCGAAAGTCCCGCATATTTCCTTTTCCTTTTCTGCGGCCTGGTTCATTCGTGAACGTATCACAGATTCAAAAGGCTCCAGCCAGGGATCATTTGTAACTATACCAGGTTTTTCCATGATTATGATAGGCTTTGGAAATATAACCAATTCACCTCATTCTACCTTATCCTCTGTATACATTTATTACTATTTTAGCAATTCTTTAGATGAGGATGATACAGCACATTGACATAAATGATTTTTCTGCACATAAACCGGTTGTGACCATTGGCATTTTCGACGGGGTTCACAGGGGACACAGGTTTATACTGGAAAAACTCAGGGATACCGCAGCGGGTCTTAATGGAGATACCGTTCTTGTTACCTTATGGCCCCACCCAAGAACCGTCCTGAACCAGGTTGATGATAGCTTCAGGCTTCTCAATACTATGGAAGAAAAGAAACAGATGCTGGAGAAAGAGGGACTTGATCACCTGGTTATCATTCCGTTCACCAGAGATCTCAGCAGGCTCTCATCCCGCGATTTTATCCGGGAATATCTTGTTGAGAAAATCGGAATCCATCATCTTGTAGTGGGATATAACCACAAGTTTGGCCGAGACCGTGAGAGCAATTTTGAAAAACTGAGAGAATGTGCCGGGGAATTCGGATTCGGTATTGAGAATATTCCACCAATGGTGACTAAAAATGAAGATATGAGTTCATCACATATAAGGGACTATCTCAATTCTGGTGAGATTTTACCGGCCAACTCCCTGCTCGGATGGGAGTATTCCTTTTCAGGGGAGGTCGTTGGAGGAAGCCGGCTGGGAACTTCAATTGGTTTCCCTACAGCGAATATTACTCCCGCTGAGAGATATAAATTGATACCTGCCGATGGGGTATACGCAGTTAAGGCAGTGTTGAAAGGTGAAAGCTACCAGGGCATGTTGAACATAGGATCCAGGCCCACAGTTAATGAAGATTCCGGGCGTAAAACAATTGAGGTTCATCTGCTGAATTTTAATAAGAATATTTACAATGAACAAATACGCATACAGTTTGTTGACAGGTTACGTGAAGAGCGAAAGTTTGAAGATATAAAAGCCCTTAAAAAACA
>SDBV01002041.1_pt1 | contig 30229 bp, 34 predicted proteins | sample 2277081 | NCBI WGS metagenome assembly SDBV01 (sample SAMN10402039, study PRJNA504765) | marine sediment metagenome | isolation source: marine sediment core GS10_PC15, 223 cmbsf | place: Arctic Ocean: Southern Knipovich Ridge | collected 2010
CCCGTCCAGAAAGGCTTCTCGTGCTGCAACATTTCCTCGAAACACGAATTCACCAAGTCGTTGATAAATAATAATTTTTAGAGACTAACCGCCAGAAATTGCACGAAAGGTACGAATACCCCGGAACACATCAACCGGTGTTGCCGGTGGTGTAAAACCGCTTAGAGATGGCGTCGCAAGGTTGAGCAAAGCGCTCAACAATAAGGGGGCCGATTGGCCCCCTCGTGGTTGCTGGGATGTGCAGCGAGTCCGTCAGAACGGGGGATCGTCGCGTACCTGGGTATCGCAGTGACTCGCGCGCTGTGTGCGCAAGGACTCGTGAAGCTGGCGAGCGTAATGCTGCCGGACGATTTCCAGTAGATCGTCGAGCAACTCAAACACGGCAAGCACCTGTTCAGGTGTCCAGTCTTCGGGCACGACGAACGGCAGGCCATGCCGTCGTCCCGATGGCAGCAAGGGCGTTCGAGTCATTCGTCCGCTCCTTCCTGCGCGCCATTCTTCTTTGCTCCTCGCCGTCGGGAACGTGCTTCGGCGCGCTCGCGCGCTTCCTTGAGACGGTAGGATTCGCCCTCGATCGCGATGACCTCGGCGCGATGCACCAGCCGGTCAACCAGCGAGACGACACAGGCGGCATTCGGGAACACCTCGTTCCATTCCTTGAATGGTTTGTTAGTAGTCACGATCGTAGAACGGGACCCGTATCTCCTGCTGATCAGTTCGAACAGCAGGTCGGCATGCCGGTTTGAGTACGACAGATAGCCGACTTCGTCAATACAGAGCAGGTCCGGCGTTGCGTAGTAGTGCAGACGCCGGCGCAACGCCGAATCGCTATCGAGCGCGGCAAGTTCGCCGAGCATTTCCCCTGCGGCCTTGAACAGCACCGTATGACCCTGAATGAGCGCCTGATGGGCCACGTTCTGCGCAAGCGTCGATTTGCCCACTCCGTTTGGGCCAATGAACACGGCGTTAGTTGCCTCCCTGATGAACTCCAGCGACATCAGTTCACTGACGGCCACGCGATCGATGCGTTTGGGCCATTGCCAGTCGAAGTCGCCCAACGCCTTGAAGTCACCCAGCTTCGCGGCGCGGATGCGCCGCTGCAGGGATCGGTGGGTGCGCTCGTCTTCTTCCCACTGGATAAGCGGCGCGACCCATTCAGCGCTGGCCACCTCGGGCCAGTGCCCGGCCAGGCCGTTCAGGCGTAATGCCCGCGCGCGCGTGAGCAGGATGTCAGTGGTCTTCGTGTTCATGGTCATCATTGTCCGTTGTCAGTTGATCGTAGCTGTCGAGCCGATGCGGCTGCACCGGCGTGTCCTTGCGCCGCACGTGCTCGGGCAGACTCATCGCGACCGGAGGCGGCTCACCGCGCGCGGCACGCCGGCGCTCCAGCGCCAGACGGACGGCGTTTGTGTGCGGTACGTCTATCGCGAGCGCCTGCTCGACCGCGGCCTGCAGCTCGGCTGCGCCGTACCGGTCGAGCAGGCGCAGCAACCCGTTCGTGAGCCCACCGAGATTTGCGCCGCGCTCAGCCGCGCGCGTGAGCAGCAACTGGCTGGCCGGCACGGCCTTCGTCAGGCTGTTGACGCCGCGATGCTGGCTCGCCTGGCGTTTGCGTTCCTTGAGCTCACGGATGTGCTCGGGCAGTTCGATCTGCGCATCACGGTCATAGCTGCGGGGGTGACTGGCAACGAGCTGGGCGCCATCGAAGATGCGCACCTGCTGCAGGTCGGCGCGTACGCTTAGCGTGCGTCGCACATGCGTGTGCTGGATCGTGTAATCGTTCAGGTCGAAGCGCACGTACGGCTGCTTGCCGACCTTCACCTCGAGCTGCTCCTCGAGGGGGTAAGGGTTCTCTGGCAGCGCAAGCAGTAACGGCTTCTCCATCGCGAAGGCCTCGCGTACCGTCATGGTCCGATCCTCCGGACACGGCCGGTCGGCCGCCTGGGTGCGGCACCAGTGCCCGGCCTGGGCATTCAGATCATCGAGATCCCTGAAGGCGCGCGCCGCGAAGAACGCTTCGCGTATATGGCGAATGGCCCGCTCGACTCGTCCTTTTTCGTTACCGCGGTATACCGCCACCGGACGCGGCTCGAACCGGTAATGCCCGGCAAATGCGAGCAGCCTCGGGTTGAAGCGAATCGCGTCACCCTGACGCTCAAGCACAGCACTTTTAAGGTTGTCGTACAGGATGACCTTCCCGAGCCCACCCCAATGGGTGAACGCGCCGACATGCCCGCGAAGGAAGTTCTCCATCCGGGCATCGAGGAAGAAGTGCAGATAAATGTCGCGCGAGTACGAGAGCACCATCACGAAGGCCATCAGCGGGCGCCTCGCCCGACCGATCTCCATGTGGCCAAAGTGGGCCCAGTCACATTGCATCTGTTCTCCCGGCAACGTGCGCAGACGCAGGAATGCCTCGGCCGCCCGACGCGGACGGCGTTGCGCAATCAGGTGCCGGAAGTGGTCAGGCGCCCCCTTGTAGCCGCGCTCGCGTACCATCGAGTACAGGCGGCTGGCCGTCAGCGTCGGAAACGTCTCCAGTGTCTGCTGGATGAACTGAAGGTACGGCTCAATCATTGAAGGGCGCGGCGGCGGTCCGTGTCGTGGCAGCCCCGCATACGCGAGCACACGCTGCACTGTCTGACGATGCACACGCAACTGCTTCGCGATGGTGCCGCAGCGCCACTTTTCGACGTGGTAAAGGCGCAGGATCTGCGCCTCCAGTTCAGCTTTTATGGTCATCAGGAATGTCTCCGCGATCGAAGCAATAAATACGACGCGGACCTCGACGACGCACAAAGCCAGTTCGCACGAACGGTGGCAACGGGCCGCCACAATAGTGACAGTGCGGCGTTGCTGATGCCGTCGGCGCTGGCGCCGCCGTCGTACGATCATCGGCTTGAACTGCAACGGCGGCGCCTGTCGTCAGGTCCGCTTGCAGTACATCATTGGCAGGGGGAGCGGGTGAACCGTGATGCGTCACGATTTTGCGTCGAGCCCGGTGGCGTCGCGATCGGGCCGCGTGGGCAAAGCGCCCGCGACGGCTGCGCTGATACCGGCGGCCGGCTTCGCGCACACTGACCCGCCGGGCCTCTTTGGTGCAATCGCGGCAATAGCGGTTGCCGCGGTCACAGGGCCCGCAAATGAGGACCTGCGCCCGGCAACGGGCGCACACCAGCAGGCGGCCTGTGGACTGAATCCCACAGGAATTTCTTCCGGGCATCGGCGTTCCTTGATGAACGCCGAAGACCATCGACAGAGCACACCTGCCATGCAACAATTGACGCGCACAGGTGCGCCGGACCTGACATCCGGACTCAGTGTGGGCGCGGCATCGGTTTGACTCGCGAGGTCTTGATGGCCGATGCTGCGCCGGTTGTTTCTTCGGCGAACCGCCTTTCTATCACGGCCCAGACTGTTCGCGAGATGCGCCGCAGGGTGCGTCTCCAGTCGCCCTACGGGCTCCCTTCGACGCACCCTGCGTCAACTCCTTTCCATTTACTCCAGCATCCCCAGGACCACCTGCCCGTCATCTCGTCGCGCGCATACGCGTTTGCAACGCCGCCGTCAACCGGGCGCCGCCAGATTTGAGCGGATCCCCAGCGCCATCGACAACCGGCTCGGTGACTATCTGCTCGATCATAAGCCCCCTGTTTCTCCGCTCGATTTCCCATGAAAATCCGCAGCTCAGCCTGAGATTCGTGTGCAGTGGGCGGCAAAATCCAGCGCGCGGCAGATGAATCAGGCCTTTGCGGCCACAGTAGTTAACGCCGCAACCCTTTGCCACCCGAAAATTGCGGCTAACTGCCTGAATCAAAAAAACTTCCAGCAAATCTGGGCTTCCAGCTTACAACCCCAAAGTCGTTGTCGGCCGAACCGGCTCAGCGCGAACAACGTGCGTTGACTGCACGAATCGCGCTTGATTTTGACGGGCTGACGGTTCACATCGACTATCAGGTCGAGATCAACAAACACCGCCACAGCGTTCCGCATGAGCTGGTCGGCCTCAAGCTCGATGCGCGCATCACTGCCAGCGCCGTCGAACTGTTGCATCGCTCGCTGTGTCGCCAGCCACGCCCGTCACGATCGCGCGGGTGGCTACACCACCCGTAATTGAACCCATGCCGGCCGCACACCGCGCCCATCTCGAATGGACGCCACAACGGCTCATTCACTGGGGACTGCAGATTGGTGCGACAACCGGCGCGCTGGTTACCCGACTGCGGCAGGAGCAGCGTCATCCGGATGACGACAACCGCAATTGCAGTAATTTCTGTAAAAGACCCAATGCCGACCGCTAGCGTGTAAACGCAGTGTGATGCGTGCAGTCCAAGTCCATTAAGGATGGGACGGCTCAAGACATTTCAGGCGGGACTTTGCCATCATCGCCGGGGGCGGAGCTAGCCTCTCATCAGACAGCCCAAAATTCGAAGCTTCAAAACCTGAGCGTTTGCTCCAAATGGCGATCATTCACCTCTTGGGGAAGATGAGTCCACCGACAGCGGTCGGCTCGGCATGCTGAAACGTGTTCGCCGTGGATCGCACGGCGACGGAATTAAGGTCCCTGCCAATGCGCTCATCAGGGTGTGGAAGCTGATCGCAACCATTGCTTGAACTCAAGATACGCGACGATAAAGCGAGATCGATAGGGTTCGGAATGCGCGAAATGTCGATTCGAAAGCACTGCGCTTCGATAGATCTTCACCGTGGTGTGAACCCATTCGATAGCTGCCGGCAATCCGTCACGCGCGATGAGAAACTCGATACGTGAACGTTCTTCGATTGGTTCATCTCGTGATGCACGTTGAATTGCCACCTCAGCCCTCCTGCACGATCACAATGCATCAATCAGATAATTCTGCGTGCAAGCATGGTGCGGATCTCCCCGATTGCTTTTGCCGGATTCAGTCCTTTGGGGCAAACGTCCGTGCAGTTCAGTATCGTGCGACATCGGAACAGTCGGTACGGGTCATCGAGATTATCCAGCCGCGCGGCAGTTCCTTCGTCGCGGGAATCAACCAGAAAGCGATAAGCCTGTAGCAAGCCCGCTGGGCCGACGTATTTATCCGGGTTCCACCAGTACGAAGGACACGCGCTCGAGCAACATGCGCACAGGATGCATTCATAGAGGCCGTCGAGTTGATCGCGTTCCTCCGGCGACTGGAGCCGCTCTCGCTCTGGGGGCGGGGTATCGTTGATCAGGTACGGCGTGATCGAATGGTACTGCTTGAAAAATGCAGTCATATCGACGATCAGATCGCGTACGACTGGTAAACCGGGTAACGGTCGCAACACCGTGTGGCTGGGTAGATCGTTGAGATTGGTCGTGCAGGCGAGACCGTTCTTGCCATTGATGTTCATAGCGTCAGAGCCGCATACCCCCTCGCGACAGGAACGCCGGAAGCTGAGCGTCTCGTCCTGCGCTTTGAGGCGAATTAGTACATCCAGTAGCATCCGGTCATTCACCGTCCTTTCTATCTTAAAGACCTGCGAATGAGGCGTGGCATCCTTGTCTGGATCGTATCGGTAGATCTCGAATGTTTTTGCATCACTCATAACGTCTCTCCAATCGGGTGGCAGGCTGCGCAACACCGGACAGTTGGCCGACGTTGCTTTTGCGTCGATCTGCTACTCGCCATAGCATGCTTAGACGGCTATCAGCCGTGGAGCGAACATCTCGCAAAAATCATCGCATGCATCGTAATCCAGTTGCTGCCATCGTCAGCCCACACAGCAACTGTGATCGAAATCGTCCGCCTCGCTGCGGGCTCCGGTTTGACCGCCACCCAGATCAAGGTAGCTGCCCTGCGCTATCTATCACTGTATATCATACTGTGATATTGTCAGCGGATTTATCTGGTAGTGATGCCATCAATTACTGGCATGACCGGTAGAAATGACACTGCTCGCAGTCCGGACAGCCATGCAAGGGCAATCGGATCAAAGCAGTCACAGGTTTCATTCTTCAGACAGGCACGAAAGGACATCTCGCAAGACAACGGCCTGGTTATGATTCTCGTCCTTTGCGCCGTAGATGAGTGAGATCGAACGGCCACCTGAATCGCTCAAAAGGCGTCGCATCCGTTCCTGCTGCTCCTCAGAAGCAAGCTCGCTTCGGTAGCGCTGCTCGAATGCTTCCCATCGCTTCGGATCGTGGCCGAACCATTTGCGCAATGCTGTACTGGGTGCGAGGTCGAACGCCCATTGATCGAGGGCAAGCACAGCCTTGCTGCGACCTCGAGGCCAAACCCGGTCTACGAGGACACGATAGCCATCCTCCGGTGTCGGATCCTCGTATGCTCGTCTGATGAATATCTGCAATTTCTCGCGATTCGCCCGCTGCATATCGTGCTCCTTCCAGTTTAGCTTGCCGGCTCCGCTTCAGGCGCCAGAATCGCTTCAACTCTTGCGCGCAACACCGGAAGCAATTCCTTTTCGAACACAGATGCCGTTGAAACCAGGCTTGGTTGCGTGGTGACGGATGAGGCAATGGCATCACGGCCGGCCCATATTCTGCCCACGTGCCAACTGTTTCGGTCAGGGACCGCTTGCGGCAGCCACCGAGAAAATGGCGTTGCGCATACTGGCCGATCAACAGCGTCAGCTGGACGTGCTCCAGCTTTTCCAGGAGGCTGTCTAGCCAGAGCTGCGCACATTCGCGGCGCGGCGGTTTATCGCCACCGTTACCCCGCCCTGGATAACAAAACCCCATCGGGATGATTGCGAACCGCGACTCGTCATAAAACGAAGGAACATCGATTCCAAGCCCATTGCGCAGTCGATCGCCGCTTGCGTCGTTCCACGGAATGCCGGACGCGTGCACGCGGGCGCCGGGCGCCTGCCCAACAATGAGAATCCGCGCGTCGGCTCTCGCCCGCAGGACTGGGCGAGGGCCGAGTGGCAGATGCTCTGCGCACACGCGACAAGCACGCACCTCACTCAAAAGTACATCGAGAGAGGGGTATTGGCGCTTATTCACTGTGCAGGCAGCTCACTTCGAGATCGTAGTCATGGCTATTGCGTCTCGCCTGCCGCGATTCCCGGCATGTCCCGCGGATCCAGAAGAACGACGGTTACAAGCAGCGACGAATTCGTCATGGCGGTGAGTTCATGCCGGGCGCCGCCCGCCAGATAAATGAGGTCACCGACACGAAGGCGTCGAAGTGCATCGCCGATACCAATGTTTACTTCGCCTTCGAGACACTGCACCGTGATCGGTCCGTCTACCGCATGCGCAGGCATCCGCTTGCCGGCCGGCAGAACGATCCGCATGACCTCGAGGTGCTTTTCCTTGAACAACGCCGTGGTCGGCGTCTGTTCAAGCAGCGCGGCCAGCGGCAGCACACTCGCGACTCCTCCAGACGAAAGATGCGATATAGCCATACAACTTCTCCTTGATACGTACGCCGGCTCCGTCCACATCGATGCGGGTCCCCAGCCAGTCCGTTTTCAGTTTCATGGCAGCGTCCCGGGCATCGCCACTGGATTGCCCCACGGAACAGTAACCCTCGATCTCCCGGCAAATGGTTCAGTTTCTTCGCGTTCCCGTGTTCCCACATGGTCATACCGCTCGGCGCGCGAACATCGATCGGACCTGCCCGATCGCATCAACCGGATTGAGGTTTTTCGGGCAAATGTCCGTACGGTTCAGAATAGTGTGACAACGAAACAGACAACACGGGTTCTCCAGATTGTCGAGGCGGGCGCTAGTGGTCATGTCGCGTGAGACGACGATGAACCAGTATGCACGCAGAAGCCCGGCCGGACCGCCATACCTGCCAGGATTCCCCCAGAATTACGGCCTCGCCGACGAACAGCATTCGTACAGGCCATCCAGCTGATCGCGCTCCGCCGGGCTCTGCAGGTGCTCGCGCCCCGGCGGCGGGGTATCGTTGATCAGGTACGGCATCACGGAAGGATACCGCTTGAGGAGCGATATCATGATCGACGATCAGGTCCAGGCTCACGGGCAGGCCCGGTAGCAGCCGAAGAATGATTCGCGACGGCAACTCTTTCATGTTGGTCTGGCACACGAGCCGGTTGGCGCCATTGATGTTGATGGCACTGGATCCGCGGATGCCGTCGCGGCACGAGCGCGGCAGCGAAATCGACTCGTCGACCGATTTCAGCCTGACCAGCACGTCCAGCACCATGCGATCGTTCCGATCGATGTCAACCACGAAGCGCTGCACATAGGGCAGGACATCCTTGTCCGGGTCGTAGCGACAAATTCCGATGACACGTTCGGCGATCACGGAAAGCCCCCCTTCATGGTTCTGCCCGCTGGCCGACCGTGCGGCCCACGGTCAGACAACATGGTTCGGCCACGCCGTTCAGAGATTGCCTCCGCCGCAGCCGCAGCCCGCCTCGCTTGCAATCACGCGATGGAGCTGCGCGAACCGCTCGTCCACCGGCGTCTGGAGCAGTGGATCTGGCTGACCGTACACGTCGAGTAACGCGAGCGCGCGAAAATCATCCCCGTCAAGGTGCCGCACTGCCGCTGGAAACAGAATCGCCTCCTCGACGTCCATATTGCGCTGCAGCAGTTGCGCGTACTCGCGAATATGGATCTCGACGAGTTCCTGTGACATGTTTTCCTCACGCACCGCCGCCTCGAGATCCTGCAGGAGTTCGAGGCCCTGCCTGAACAGTGTCGCATGCTGAGCCTCGACTTCATGGCCGAAGCTCGCCGGCAACGCCTGCTTCGCCAGCAGGAGTTCGACGATGCGGTCCTCGAGCATGTGATGGCTGACGTCTGGAAAGCGCGTCAGGTAGTAAAGCGCGTCTACGAGAAGCGCGATGTCCGGTGCGCACGGGGCGGCACGCAATGACATCTCCCCGCCAAGGAGCCGCACCAGTCTTTTCAGCGTGACGTGCTCTGCCAGTAACCGTTCAATGAGCGTGGGCATCGGGTGTCTCCCCGGGATCCTGTTGCGCAGCGATCGTGTCGAGCGCCAGCGCCGAATGGGCATACGCGGCACCCGCTCGCATTTCGGCCGCGACCCAGATTGCCTCCATGATCTCCTGTCCAGTCGCGCCACTTTTCATGGCCGCCGCGGTGTGGCCGCGTATGCAGTAGGGGCATTGCGTGACGTGCGCGACCGCCACGGCGATCAGTTGTTTTGTCCTGGCCGGCAGTGCGCCGTCGGCGAACACGCTTTCGCTGAACGCCTTGAAGGCGGCCAGCGGTTGGGGCGCGAGCTCCTTGCGTTTTCTCGCGATGGCAGCGCCCGTTGCAGGATAGAGAGATTTGTCCATGATTCAGCTCCCAAAAACCATTCAGGGAAACGGCCGCGTCGCCTGCGGGCAGGCGCAGCCGATGACGAACCGTCACCGGATCGCGGAACCCGACCACGAGTGACTGGCCGCGACGCACCATTAGCGTTCGACTAACTTGACGTCGTATCCGGCGTCAGCGAACGCAACCAGAAACTCTTCGGCAAACAGCCATGAGTCAACTTTTACGGTCCTCGCATCGACATCAACGTCGACCTTTGCATCTGGTTCGACTGTGCGCATGGCCCGGGTAAGGACAGCCGCATCGTTGTCCCCCTTCATCTGCCCGACTCTGAACATCATGTCCTGCTCCGTCAATCGGTGAATTCAGACGCTGCGTGACTGCCGTTATGCCCCGTAGCAGTCAGCACCATGGTTCCCAGCCTTCCGGCAGAGAACACCCGTACCCGACGAATGCGAATGCCAGGGAAGCGTCTCTGGCACTCGCGGACTTCCAATGATCTGTTGCGATATGCTGTACATCATAACGTGATCTATTGGGGAATACACCTGGATTTCAGGTGAATTTCGTTGCAATCCAGATTGAGCAGGCGCGTTAGCTGAGTCATTGATCTGCATCAATCCGACCATGCCATTAATGGCTTTTCATACTACGATGGGATGGGAGGATGGCGCAGCGTGCACGATTCAACCTCGACGCTGTCTGCCACTCGCGAAGGCATGTTGCGATTCCTCAGGGGCGCATATTTGGGAGACCATGTTGAGGATTACAGAACCTGTCACGGACCCGCGACCAACAGCCGATTTGGGTCTTCCCGTTCTGCGCCTGGGCTTCCGACCGTTCTATCTCAGCGGTGCACTTTTTGGCTTTATTGCAGTAGCGCTCTGGCTGATCGCGTTGCGTGGCTACCCGATCGCAGGCTCTTCGCCTGCCATGAATGGTGTGCTCTGGCACGCTCACGAAATGATCTTCGGCTTCATCGCCGCGATCGTGGTGGGATTTCTGCTTACTGCCGTGCGTGCCTGGACAACCCTCGAAACGCCACGAGGCGTAGCGCTCGCGGGACTGTGGCTTCTGTGGGTAGCGGGACGCGTGCTGGTCTGGACAGGCCCGGAACCCATCGCAGCCATCGTCGATTGCACCTTCCTTCCGGTTGTCGCGATTGTGCTGTTACGGGTGCTGATCACGGCACGCAACCGCCACAACATTTTCCTGCCCGTGGCACTGGGACTCTTTGGTTTGCTGAACGTCTGTTTTCACTGGTGGGTGTGGCAGGAGCGTCCCGACCTTGCAATACGGGCGTCTTACGCAGCAATCGGACTCGTGGTGATGTTCGTCACCGTCATTTCGGGCCGCGTGGTACCGATGTTTACCACGAACGCCATTCCCGGATTCCGGATGACGCGCTGGAAGGTGATCGAGAAACTCGCGGTGCCGACTGTCATATTGGCATTTGTTGCGGATGCAGCAAATGCCGCGCCGTGGTTCGTCGTGGTATGCGCCTGCGCCGCCGCGACCGTCCATGGAATCAGAATCACCGGATGGCATTCGTGGCGAGTAGGGCCCCGGCCGATTCTCTGGATCCTGCATGTCGCCTATGCGTGGATTCCGATCGGTTTTGCGTTGCTTGCCCTGGCGTCCGCAGGCGCCGTCCCGCATTCGCTTGCGATTCATGCCCTGACGATCGGAGCGATAGGGTGCGCCATTATCGCGATGATTACCCGCACCGCGCTTGGACACACCGGGCGCCCGCTCGTTGCGGGACGAGCCGAGATAGCGAGTTACTGGCTGATGATCGCCGCGGCAATCGTGCGAGTTTTCGGCCCCTGGTTCGCCAGCGGCGCGACAGCTATCTGGATCGACATAGCCGGCATATGCTGGTCTGCCGCATTAATCGTCTACCTGGTCAAATACGTGCCCTACCTGAGCGCGTCCCGTATCGATGGCAAAGCAGGCTGACAGCTTAACGCTATGCAGAGGCAAGTTAGGTATGCGGCGAATTCTGGGGATTGTTGTTATGCAACGTGCATGAAGAGCGTGCCGGGCGTGGTCGAAAAAAATTGTCCCCGTTCCAGAGACCACAAGAATCCAGACGTAGGCTTTCCAAATTTCAATCTATCGGCGAGTGTCATGAAAACAATCAGAGTGCCCACAATTCTGGACAACCCGCGTAGACTTCGAGCATCGAGCGCCATGGAGTCGATCAGATGAGCCACTTTATCGATCGCCTGAAGTACTTCTCCACGTCGAGGCCAACCTTCTCCGAAGGCCATGGGATGACAACCCATGAAGACCGTGGATGGGAGGACGCCTACCGGCAACGTTGGCAGCATGACAAGATCGCGCGCTCGACCCACGGCGTCAACTGCACAGGTTCGTGTTCGTGGAAGATTTATGTCAAGAGCGGCATCGTCACCTGGGAAACCCAGCAGACCGATTATCCCCGCACCCGTCCTGATATGCCGAATCACGAACCGCGTGGGTGTGCTCGCGGCGCGTCCTATTCGTGGTATCTCTACAGCGCCAATCGCCTTAAATATCCGCTGATCCGAAGCGCACTGCTCAGACAATGGCGCGAAAAGCGCCTGACGCTCGCGCCGGTGGAAGCGTGGAGCGCGATCGTGAATGACCAGGAAGCCCGCGCTTCGTATACGCGTCGCCGCGGCTTGGGTGGGTTCGTTCGCTCAAGCTGGGATGAAGTGAACGAAATGATTGCGGCCGCAAACATCCATACCATCAAACGACATGGCCCGGACCGCGTCATCGGGTTCTCACCAATACCCGCAATGTCGATGGTGTCCTATGCGGCAGGCAGCCGCTATCTGTCATTGATCGGTGGCGTGAGTCTGAGCTTCTACGACTGGTACTGTGATTTGCCGCCCGCGTCGCCGCAGACGTGGGGCGAACAGACCGACGTTCCAGAATCGGCCGACTGGTACAACTCCAGCTTCATCATGTTGTGGGGGTCGAACGTGCCGCAAACGCGCACCCCCGACGCGCACTTCATGACCGAGGTACGCTATCGCGGCGCAAAGATCGTATCGATCTTTCCCGATTACGCCGAGGGCGCGAAGTTCGGCGACATCTGGCTGCATCCCAAGCAAGGCACGGATGCAGCGCTCGGTCTCGCGATGGGTCACGTCGTGCTGAAAGAGTTTCACGTCGCAGGCAAGAGCGAATATTTCTCGGACTACTGCCGACGTTATACCGACATGCCGCTGCTCGTGCGCATCGTCAAACAGGGCGAGCACTATGTGCCCGAACGACTCCTGAGAGCAGACGAGCTCGATGATGCATCCGGCCAGGAAAACAACGCCGCCTGGAAAACTGTTGCCTTCGACGAATTGAGCGGCAAGCGTGTCACGCCAATCGGATCGATCGGCTTTCGCTGGGGACAAAAGGAAGGTGGCGACGCCGGCAAATGGAATCTGAAAGAAGAGGATGTCCACGGCAATCCGATCCGTCCGGTCATGTCGTTCGTGGAGAAACACGACGAGACGATCGAGGTCGCCTTCCCCTATTTCGGCAACGTCGAACATACTCACTTCACGCACACCGGCCATGCGAGTGTATTGCCGCGCCGCATTGGCGTACGCAAGATCGCCACCCGCGCCGGTGAAGTTCTGGTTGCCACAGTCTACGACCTGTTCGTCGCCAACTATGGCGTGGACCAGGGACTCGGCGGCCCGAACGTCGCGGCCGATTTCGACGATGACGTACCGTACACGCCCGCGTGGCAGGAGAAGATTACTGGTGTCAAACGGCACGATGTCATCGCCGTTGCGCGCGAATTCGCCGATAACGCCCAAAAGACCGAGGGCAAGTCGATGGTGATCGTCGGTGCCGGTTTGAACCACTGGTTCAATATGGATATGAGCTACCGCTCGATCATCAATCTGCTCGTCATGTGCGGTTGCGTCGGCAAATCCGGCGGTGGCTGGTCTCACTACGTCGGCCAGGAAAAGCTCCGGCCGCAAACCGGCTGGCTGCCGCTGGCATTCGCGACTGATTGGTACAGGCCCGCGCGCGTCATGAACGGCACGTCGTTTTTCTATGCGCATACCGATCAATGGCGCTACGAAACGATGAAAGTCACAGAACTGCTATCGCCCCTCACCGATGGCAGCGGGTTCGCCGACAGCCCGATCGACTATAACGTCCGTGCCGAACGGATGGGCTGGTTGCCGTCCGCGCCACAGTTCAGGACCAATCCGCTCGAACTCGGCCGGGCATCAGTCGGCGCCGACCCCGCCGCTTATGTTGCGAAGGGTCTGAAGGATGGCTCGCTTGAGATGTCGTGCGGAGATCCCGACGCAGCGGAAAATTTTCCGAGAAACCTGTTTGTCTGGCGCTCGAACCTGCTGGGATCGTCGGGCAAGGGACATGAGTACTTCCTCAAGCATCTGCTCGGTGCCGAGCATGGTGTGCAGGGAAAGGATCTGGGCGCAAGCGCCGGCATCCTGCCCAAAGAGGTGAAGTGGCACGAGAAAGCGCCCGAGGGCAAACTCGATCTCGTCGTCACGCTCGACTTCAGAATGTCCACCACCTGCCTGTATTCGGACATCGTGCTGCCGACCGCCACGTGGTACGAGAAGGACGATATGAACACGTCCGACATGCACCCGTTCATCCACCCGCTGTCGGCGGCCGTCGACCCAGCGTGGCAATCCAGAAGCGACTGGGAAATCTATAAAGGCATCGCGCAAAAGTTCTCTGAACTGGCCGAAGGCCATCTCGGCGTGGAGCGCGACATTGTGATGTCACCGCTCCAACACGACAGCGCCGGCGAAATCGCCCAGACCGACGGCATTGCCGACTGGGGTCACGACGAATGCGATCCGGTTCCCGGAAAAACGATGGGAAGCATTGCGGTCGTCGAACGGGACTATCCCAATACCTGGCGCAAGTTTACCTCGCTCGGACCGCTGCTCGACTCGCTCGGCAACGGCGGCAAAGGCATTACCTGGCAAACCGGCGAGGAAATCGAACAGCTTCGAGAATTGAATTATCCGGTTGCTGACGCGGGCGTTTCGCACGGGCGACCACAGATTCTTTCGGCGATCAACGCAGCCGAAGTGATCCTGTCGCTGGCCCCGGAAACCAACGGTGCCGTCGCGCTTAAAGCATGGCAAGCGTTGTCGGCGCTCACGGGTACCGATCACACGCATCTCTCGCGCGCTCGCGAGGACGAAAAAATCCGGTTCCGGGATATTCAGGCGCAGCCGCGCAAGATCATTTCGTCGCCGACGTGGAGCGGGATCGAATCCGAACATGTGTCCTATAGCGCAAGCTACACGAATGTTCATGAGCTGATTCCCTGGCGCACCCTGTCCGGGCGCCAACAGCTGTATCAGGATCACGTGTGGATGCGCGACTTTGGCGAGTCGCTGTGTGTCTACAAGCCGCCGATCGACACGCGCAGCACCACCGGCATGGCCGGCAGCCACTCAAACGGAAACGCGGAGATCGCGCTGAATTTCCTCACCCCTCATCAGAAGTGGGGCATTCACAGCACCTACACCGACAACCTGTTGATGCTGACGCTGTCGCGCGGGGGCCCGATCGTCTGGATCTCCGAGACCGATGCCAGGAAGATCGGCGTGGTCGATAACGACTGGATTGAGGCGTTCAATCTGAACGGTGCGCTAACCGCGCGCGCAGTGGTCAGCCAACGCATTCCGGTAGGCGCCGTGATGATGTATCACGCGCAGGAAAAGATCATCAATACACCGGGCTCAGAAGTCTCCGGGGTCCGCGGCATTCACAATTCTGTCACGCGCATCATGCCGAAACCGACCCACATGATCGGTGGCTATGCGCAGCTCTCATACGGTTTCAACTATTACGGCACTGTCGGCTCCAATCGCGACGAATTCGTGATCGTCCGCAAAATGAAAACGATCGACTGGAAGGATGAGTCGACACCCGCGTCGGTGCTGTCGGCGGCCGAAGCTGCGCGTCATCAGCACACACTCGCTCACGGCGCGCCGACACTTGCGATGGCCGATGATGAGACTGGAGAGAAGCCATGAAAATCCGCGCGCAGATCGGTATGGTGATGAATCTGGACAAATGCATCGGTTGCCATACCTGCTCCGTCACCTGCAAGAACGTCTGGACCTCGCGCGAGGGCATGGAGTACGCGTGGTTCAACAATGTCGAAACGAAACCAGGCGTCGGTTATCCGAAGGACTGGGAAAACCAGGATCGCTGGAACGGCGGATGGAAACGCAAGACGAATGGCAGGATCGAGCTTCGTGCCGGCAGTAAGTGGCGTGTGCTCGCCAATATCTTCGGCAACCCGAACCTGCCGGAGATCGACGATTACTACGAGCCGTTCACCTTTGATTACGCGCATCTGCACGATGCACCCGACGTTAAGGTCGGGCCGGTCGCTCGACCGCGTTCGCTGATCACCGGCGAGCGTCTGGAGAAAATCCAGTGGGGCCCGAACTGGGAAGAAATTCTTGGCGGAGAGTTCGAAAAGCGTAAGCAGGACTACAACTTCGATCAGGTGCAGACCGACATCTATGGGGAGTTCGAGAACACCTTCATGATGTACCTGCCGCGACTCTGCGAGCACTGCCTGAATCCCGCGTGCGTGGCGTCCTGCCCCTCCGGCGCGATCTACAAGCGCGAGGAAGACGGCATCGTTCTGATCGACCAGGACAAGTGCCGCGGCTGGCGGATGTGCGTGTCCGGGTGTCCTTACAAGAAGATCTATTACAACTGGCAAAGCGGCAAGTCGGAGAAGTGCATTTTCTGCTATCCGCGTATCGAGGCGGGTCAGCCGACCGTGTGTTCGGAAACCTGCGTCGGCCGGATACGCTATCTCGGCGTGCTGCTGTACGACGCCGACCGGATCGAAGAAGCCGCATCGGTCAAGGACCCACAGGATCTGTACGAAGCGCAGCTGTCGATCTTCCTGGATCCGAACGACCCGGCCGTGCGTGAACAGGCGGCTCGCGACGGCGTGCCGGAGAACTGGCTCGAAGCGGCGCGTCATTCCCCGGTGTACAAGATGGCGATGGAGTGGAAGATCGCTTTTCCGCTTCACCCCGAATACCGCACCTTGCCGATGGTCTGGTACGTCCCGCCGCTGTCGCCGATCAACTCGGCCACCAATGACGGTCGGCTCGGCATGAAAGGCTTGCTGCCCGACGTCGATTCGCTGCGCATCCCGCTGCGCTATCTGGCCAATCTGCTCACAGCCGGTCGCGAAGCGCCGGTTCGGCTTGCCCTCAAGCGAATGCTGGCGATGCGAGCGTTCATGCGCGAGCGCCATGTCGAACGTCGCGAGAGCCCGGAATTGCTCAGCGAAGTCGATCTGACCAGCGCGCAAGTCGATGAGATGTACCGATATCTGGCGATTGCCAACTACGAAGATCGATTCGTGATTCCGACGGCTCACCGCGAATATGCAGAGGATGCCTTCGACCTGCGCGCATCGTGCGGTTTCTCGTTCGGTAACGGGTGTTCCGACGGCACCACGGAAACCAGCCTGTTCGGTGGACGCAAGGGCATCAACAAGGCACGCAAAACTATTCCCATTCGCGCGGCGGGTGAATAAATGGAAGACAACCGTCTGATTTTCAGCATGTTGGGCGCGCTGCTGGACTATCCCGATCAAACTCTTATCGCAGCACTCGACGAGATTCGCGCTGCGCTGGCCGGGCACGCCCGCTTGCCGTCCGACACACGCGTAGCCTTGATTGAACTGGTCGACCGACTGTCGGCGCGGCCGCTGCTGGATCTGCAGGAAGACTACGTCGAAATCTTCGACCGCGGCCGGGCCACTTCGCTCTATCTGTTTGAACACGTCCACGGCGAGTCGCGCGAACGTGGGCAGGCGATGGTGGATCTGCTCGCCATGTACGAAGCGAAGGGCCTGTTTCTCGGCGCTGGTGAATTACCCGACTACCTGCCGGTTTTTCTCGAGTTTCTGTCTCACGAAACGCCTGCGCAAGCGCATGCGCTGCTTGGCGAAATTGCCGATATCAGCCGGCAGATTGCGACCAGCCTGGCCGAGCGCGGAACGCCGTATTTCGCAGCCGTTGCGGCATTGTTGCCACTCGCCGGCGAGGCACCGCTGGCGAACGCGAACACGACCGTGAGCGACGCCGCCACGACGCGCGAGATCGATGCCGAAGCGCTCGATCGCGAGTGGCAGGAGGAGCCCGTGAGCTTCCTGGGTGCACAAGCGCCTTTATCCACGGCGCCCCAACCAATCCAGTTTTACGACAAAAGACCGTCACGTTAGCCGGAAACGGCGGAGTTCCGTGCTCACATTCCGCGCATTACCGAACAGGATCCTGGCTGGAGAAACCTCATGAGTCAGCACTTCGTCAACGCACTGCTGTTTGGCATCTACCCCTACGTGTGTCTCGCGATCTGGTTGCTCGGCAGCCTGATCCGTTTCGACCGCGAGCAGTACACCTGGAAGAGCGATTCGTCGCAACTGCTCAGACGCCGTCAACTGCGCCTGGGAAGCAATCTGTTCCACGTCGGCGTATTGATTGTGATCGGCGGCCACTTCGCCGGGTTCCTTGCGCCTCACTGGATGGTGTCGCCATTCCTGAACGCCTCCCAGCATCAATGGCTCGCGGTGATGGCAGGCGGCATCGCGGGCATCGTCGCGATCGTCGGCCTGTCGATCCTGCTGTACCGACGCCTGTCCGATCCGCGCATTCGCATCAATAGCGCTCATGCGGACATTCTGGTGCTGGTAATTCTGTGGCTGCAACTCGCGCTTGGACTGGCCACCATTCCGCTGTCCCTGGCTCATATGGACGGCGCGATGTTCGAGACCCTGAGTGACTATGTGAAAGGCGTCGTCACGTTTCAACCCGGCACCGCGGACCTCATCATCCAGGCGCCGCTCGTCTACAAAATCCATATCGCGCTCGGCTTCACGATTTTCCTCATTTCCCCGTTCACCCGCCTCGTCCATATCTGGAGCGGCATGGCCACGCTGGGTTTCCTGGTTCGGCCCCACCAGATCGTCCGTAAGCGCTAACTCGAGGAATCTTTTATGTCGGCAAACGACGATCTCTCACCAACACTCGCCACCATCGACGTACTTAGCGTCAATGGTGCCGTGATCGAAGCCGCCGCCATTGCAGCGGAGTCCGCATTGCACGCGGATGAGCCCGATCCGGACCACGCCGCGCGACGGACTCTGGTCGTGCGTGAACTGCTGGCCCAGCGCGCCGTTGCAACAGGGCTGCTTGCGAACGGCGCCGATCTTGACGATGGGACCGTTGACCGTCTGCTGGAACTGGAGTGCACGACGCCGGTCCCGTCCGCCGAAGAATGCCAGCGCTACTACGCAGCGAACATGCAGAAATTCCGCAGTCCGGACCTGGTCTTCGCGCGCCACATCCTCTTTGCGTTGACCGAAAAGGCAGCGATGACGCGGGTCCGCGCCCGCGCCGAAGAAGCGCACCGCGAGCTCGCGCAGCATCACGACCGGTTCGACGCGCTCGCCCGAACGTTATCCAATTGTCCGTCCGGGCAGGTCGGCGGGAATCTGGGGCAGTTGACCCGTGGCGAGAGCGTGCCGGAATTCGAGGCGGCAATTTTCGGCAGCCAGCACATCGGCCTGCTACCGGGGCTCGTCAATACGCGCTATGGCTTTCATATTGTCTGGGTGGAGCGTCGCATTGCGGGTGAGTCCCTTCCGTTCGAAGCGGTGCAAATGACCATCGAACGCTATCTCGCCGAGCATGTCCGGCACAAGTCGATTCAGCAATATTTGACTCTGCTCGCATCCAGCGCCGAACTGCGTGGCATTGCGCTGGACGTGCGTCCGGGCCTGTTGTTGCAATAGCGATTTGTCATAGTGTTTACAGGGAATCGGCATCTGTATTTGGTGTGCTCCCATCCCCCTGCACCGATCAATAACGCCCGTATGTAGACGCCATCCTTGTTGTCCTGCCCTGGAGTCGTCATGAGTTCACAAAGAAGTCCCATATTGGTTCTATGTGTCACGACTTTGGCATTTCTGGTCTGCTTCGTCGTCTGGATGATGTTCGGCGTACTCGGCATTGGGCTGCGAACCGAGCTTGGACTGAACAGTACGGAATTCGGTATGCTGACGGCCACGCCGGTTCTGACCGGCGCACTACTGCGCGTCCCGCTGGGCATCTGGACCGACCGTTTTGGTGGTCGCGTGGTGATGACGCTATTGCTGGTCCTCTGCGCCATCCCCGTATTCCTGATCGCATACGCGACGGCGTTCTGGCAGTTCCTCGCGATCGGCTTGTGTCTCGGTGCGGTTGGCGCATCGTTCGCTGTGGGTACGCCGTATGTCGCGCGGTTCTTCCCGCCCGAAAAACGTGGCTTTGCCATGGGATTCTTTGGCGCCGGTACGGTCGGCGCCGCCGTGAACCTGTTCATCACGCCTTCGCTGCAGGCTGCCTGGGGCTGGCGAGCTGTCCCGAAAATCTATGCTCTCGCCCTCCTCGTCACTGCGCTGGTGTTCTGGCTGGGCTCCGCGACCGACCCGGGCGCAGGTAAATCGTCGGGGCCATGGTACAAGCAGTTTCAGGTTCTGAAGAACCCCAAGATATGGAAGTACTGCCAGTACTACTCGATCTGCTTTGGTGGTTTCACCGCGTTATCACTGTGGATCCCACAATATCTGAAGGGTGAATTCGGCTTTTCGGTCGTCACCGCCGCGGCGTTAGCCGCCGGCTTTTCGCTGCCCGGATCGGTATTGCGCGCGCTGGGTGGCACCCTGTCCGACCGCTTCGGTGCGCATAAGGTGACGTGGTGGGGATTGTGGGTTGCGTGGGTATGTCTATTCCTGTTGTCGTACCCGGATACCTCTTTCGTGGTGAGCACGATCGACGGCCCGCGCAGCTTTCACATCCATCTGGGCGTCCCGGCTTTCGTCGGACTTCTATTCATTCTCGGCGTGGTATTCGCGTTCGGTATGGCGTCGACGTTCAAGTACGTCGCCGACGACTTTCCTGAGCAAATGGGCGTCGTCACCGGTATCGTTGGACTGGCCGGCGGACTGGGCGGCTTCCTGCTACCGATCCTTTTCGGCGTAATTCTTGACTGGCTTGGTGTTCGCTCGAGTTGCTTCATGTTCCTGTACGGCATCGTCTGGGTGTCGCTGATTCTGCTGTATCAATCCAGCGTGCGACAGGTCCGCATCGACGGAACAGCCCAAGAAGTGACTGAATGAACAGCCGACGTAATGTGCCCTCCCGACACGACACCACATGGACGATTGATGATGAGTATCTCGAGTTTTGATGAGCTGATTCGGGTCGCGCGGCAACAACCCGAACCTCAGCGTCTGTTATTCGTATTTACCACGGTAGAGTTGCCCGATGACTGTACGCCCGAACAGCGGGCCCGCTTCCAGGCTGGTCAGGGTGGCGCGTTGACGCCACTCATGTGCGTGGACAAAACGCCAGAAGAAATCGGTACGTTTAGCGATCTGCTCGACGAATCGCGACAGGTTCTCCAGGAATGGGCGATCGTCTTTGTCGCGGCTCTCTCAGGTAGTAACGGGTGTGTGCCGCGGACTGAAGATGCCGAAGCGCCGTTGAACAGGATGGTGGAATCGATCAAGGCCGGGACTATCGGCATGTTTATTCCATTCGATGCGCACGGTCAACCAGTGCTATTTGGTCCGCCCTGAACAGATCCGTCACTGACTGCGATCGCCGCGCCAATGACGCGTTCCCCATCAAGCTTGGCCAAAGTGCAATGGAACGGTTGCTTCCGCTGCGCGATTGCGGAATCGCGGGATACCCTGCATGCCGAGCGGGGTCAGGCCGCGCCCGGGGAACTTACGACACAGGCGGCAGCGATGCCGGGACCTGGCGAGGAATGAGCATGAGCGACAAGCTGACAAACGATTGGGATCCGAGGTCCGATGACGTCTTGCGCGATCAGGCTGCGGCGTATGATGACATGCGGCACCGCTGTCCAGTCGCGCACAGTGACTACCTGAACTTATCCCTGTTCCGCCATGAAGATGTCATTCGCGTGCTCAACGATCCTGAAACGTTCAGCAGTGCGGTCTCGAGCTATCTCTCCGTGCCCAATGGCATGGATCCGCCTGAGCACACCCAGTACAGAAGCATTATCGAGCCATATTTCAGCCCGCAGCGGATGGTGGTCTTTGAACCGGTGTGCCGGGAGATTGCTGCCAGTCTGGTAAAGGGACTTTCGAGAGGCGACGAAGTCGAATTTATCGCCCGGTTCGCGCAGGACTTTGCGATGAACATCCAGTGCGCATTTCTGGGCTGGCCAGAGGAATTACGCACGCCGCTTCTTCGCTGGATCCGCAAAAACCGGGAAGCTACACTGACGGGCAACAGAATGGCTCTCGACCGGGTGGCCGTCGAATTTGATACCTACATCAAAGGTTTGCTGGTGCAACGACGGGAATCGGGCGTGGGCGCACCAGACGACATCACGACCAGCCTGTTGCGCGAGCGGATCGGGGACCGCCTGCTGCACGACGAGGAAATTGTCAGCATCCTGCGTAACTGGACCGTCGGCGAACTCGGGACGATTGCGGCGTGCGTGGGGATTCTCGTTCATTACCTCTCCGAGCATCCTGATGTCCAGCAACGGTTGCGGGAGCAGCCGTCGATACTGCCAAAGGCCATCGACGAAATACTCCGGATCCGCGCACCGCTCATCGCCAACCGCCGCATCAGTACCAGGCCGGCGGAAATCGGCGGACGCAATGTACCCGCCAGTCAGCGTATCACGCTGATCTGGGCATCCGGGAACCGGGACGAGACGGTTTTTGGAGACCCTGACGAATTCCGGCTCGATCGAGATCCGGCCAGTAACCTGCTATACGGTTCCGGAATTCATGAGTGTCCGGGTGCGCCACTCGCCCGGCTCGAACTGCGTATTGGCATCGAAGAACTGCTCGCACAAACTACCTGGATTGCGCTCGTCCCGGGCAGCCTTCCCATGAACGCTGTGTATCCAGCGGCTGGCTTTTCTGCGTTGCCATTGCGCATTGAGTGAATACCTTATTGCTTGACCAGGCCCCCGCTCAAAGTTCCACCGCCCTTGAAGCGCCCAGGAGTAACATCATGGAAGAAACGTGCCCGCTCGCTGAATGGATAATCGAACAGACGGCTGACGCCGTCATCTATGCCGACAGTTCCGGTGCCATCGCGCGCTGGAACCATGCTGCAGCAACGCTGTTCGGCTACAGTGTCGCGGAGGCGCTAGCAGGCTGCGGAAATACCCGAAGCAATCACGAGCGACTTTCCTCCCGAAGGGGAAGCTGGAGTCGCTTTTTCCACCATCCGGGAATTGATCGCCCGATTCCCGTCTCTGGTGGCTAGTCGGTGCCGTTTTTAGTCCCGATTTAGCTTATTGCGCCACCTGCGTACGGATTTGTCCCAAGGTGCGCATACGAACCAGGTTGTACGCCGCCATCGTCAGCACAAACATCTGATCCACTTTCTTCAGGCCGCGCACCATCACCTGACGCATGCCCCCAACGGTCTTGGCCCAGCCGAATCCCTGCTCGATCAGCTTGCGCTTTTGCTGTGAGACGGCGTAGCCCTCGCTTTGGGCAATCGCATCCGGCACCGCAGATTGGCGTCCTGAATTGTTCTGCGCCACATGCGGCGTGACCTTCATGTCCACGCAGGCTTCCACGAACTCCTGGGCGTCATAGCCCTTGTCAGCTCCGAGCGTGATCTCACGCGTCGGGTCATCGAGCGCCTGTCTGGCATCGTTAGTCATGGCCCTGGCGGCTTCGCGCTCGGCATAACCATCAGCGATCGTCACCACGGCACTGGCCACCAAGCCGTGGCGGTTGTCGCTCAAGGTATGGCCCATGTAGCGCAATTCACTGGCCGTGCCGCCTTTGCGAAAGAGTCGTGCATCAGCATCGGTCTTCGACTCATGGGTGTCGTTGCTGCGCTTCTCGCCTTTGAAGTTGCCCCCATCGCCATTGGCCTGGTCGTCATCATCACAGCGCACAAAGCTCTTATGGCCGGCCCAGGCCTGGATCAGCGTACCGTCAACGCTAAAGTGTTCGCCTGATAGCCAGGCCTTCTGCTGTGCGATGGCCAGCACCTCATTGAAGAACTCGATGACCGCGTCATGTTTAATCAGCCGCTCCCGGTTCTTGGTAAACACGCTCGGCACCCACACGCTGTCGTCCATCGACAGCCCGATGAACCAGCGAAACAGCAGGTTGTATTGGACCTGCTCCATCAACTGCCGCTCGGAGCGCACGCTGTACAGCACTTGCAATAACATCGCCCGCAGCAATTTCTCAGGCGCTACGCTCGGCCGGCCGCCTTTGACGTCAGCTTCATACATGCGGGCAAACAAGCCGTTCATCTTCTCCAACGCAGCGTTGGCCATCTTGCGAATCGCGCGCAGCGGGTGATCCGCTGGAACAAAGTCTTCCAGCTTACGCATCGTGAACAAACTCTCGGTGAAGGTGTCGGCGCCGCGCATCATTTCTCAGGGTAGTGGCTTCCTCTGCATAACGTTTCGTCCGACTCATCCGCTGACTTGCCGTCGTCGGTATTTCCGCAGCCTGCTAGGTCAGAATCTCGATCTGATCATCCCGGAACATCTGCGAGCCGCGCACTGGCGCGGCTTCGAAGCCGCGATGACAAGTGGTCGTACAAGACTGCATGGCCGCGCAACGTTGACCCGTGCGATCAGCAGGACAGGTCAGAAGCTTTACGTCGAAATGACGTTCGCGATGGTGAAGAATCACGAGGGTGAGGTGCTCGGCTCGGTTGCAATAGCCCGGGACGTTACCGCGCGTGTCGAGCAGGAAAAATCTGTTGCTCGCCACGGTGGCGAGAGATAGTGCTGGATGACGTCATCGGCGTCAGTCGCTTCGAACGAGGTAGATGTCTCAAGCCGCAACCGATCGCGTGTGCGGATCGTCAAGAAATTGCGACAATTGCCGATGCCGATGCCGATGCCGATGCCGATGCCGATCCCGATGCCGATCCCGATGCCACAGTCACATGCCACGTTACCGCGCATGTCCTTCTGACAGGTTGAGATGCGTTCGAGTCCGCTGTGATCGACCTCCAACTGAGCCAGGACCAACGCTGTATTGATTTCATCGACACCGGATCTCCGCGTTGACTCTTGAAAGCACATCAGGAGGTGTGAATTTCGCGCTTCGCCGGCAACCGGTCGTCGCGATTCGACGCAACGTGCAGAATCGATAAGGCGGAACAGTTGCCAGCTTCTGTGATCCCGCCTGCAGCAACAGATCTATGATGGTGTTCCCGCCGGCTCGATACACGTCGCCACGTTCGTCGTGACCGGCCAGGGTTCCGGATGGACAGCGGGGGGATCGCTTGCCGGGAAGCTCTCCGCTCCAGCCTCATCGATAAGGGCTTCGAGGTGATCTGCGCGCTGACGGGCAACGCGCTCAACTTCATGAGGGATTTGCATGGTGGGCCTCAATAATGCTCTCTACTGCGGTTAAGGTTTCACAAGGCATCTTTCGATGCCCGGCGCGTCGTTTTACAAAGCCGCACAACGAGAACTTCTCCCAACGGCGTCATCCGAGGTTTGACCCGGCATCTGCGACACCCGTCAATCTTTACCAGATTGCCGCTCAACAATGGCAGCAGGTCGGGCCGCTCGATGCTGACCTGTTCAGGGGCGTAAGCAACGAGCATGAGTGTGGCAATCTCGTGCGGCGTCAACATCGGGAAATTCGTGGCGCAAGTGCGAGACGCACCGCATTCCTGCACATTCCGGCTTGAAGGGCGTGCTTGCCCAACACGCTCGGTGTCGACATGTTTGACCTGCCGGGATGCGACGCCTTCGCCTTCGTAGTGAGTTTCCATCATTAACCTCCAGGCCAATGTTCCGTCAAGCGAGTCTCAGGCGCGTACCCGAATGCCTGCCCGTGTGGTTGGCCTCGAAAGGAAGCAGCGCCAACGTCTGTCGCCAGCTTCCTCAACCCGTCAATATCGAGAATCCGGAGATCCTTGCCGCACGCGTGGATCAACTGATGCCGCTGCAATTTCGTCAATGTCCGGCTGACGGTCTCGAGCTTCAGCCCGAGGTAGTAGCCGATTTCCTTGCGCGTCATCTTCAGCGTAAACGCATGAGCGGAGTAGCCGCGCGCTTCCCAGCGCCGCGACAGGTCGGCGAGAAAGGCGGCCACCCGCTCCTCGGCCGTCATGGTGCCTAGCAGCATCATGAGGGTGGACTCGCGCACGATTTCGGCACCCAGCATCTGGTGCACATGGTGCTGGATCGTCTTCACTTCCCGGCACAGGATCTCTAGCAGGTCGAACGGCATCACGCACACGGCACTGTCTTCCAGCGCGATCGCCTCGCAACTGTGGCTTCCGCTGGCAATGCCATCGATGCCGAGCGTGTCACCAAGGATGCCAAAGCCTGTGATCTGCTCGTGCCCTTCGCGATGCATGACCACGGTCTTGAACGAACCGGCGCGAACCGCATAGATGCTTCCGAACGTGTCGCCCGGCCGGTACAGGGCATGCCCGCGATGTACGGCGCGCACGCATTGCACGACATCGTTGAGCCGCTCGTGGGCCAGCGGGTCAATTGGGCTGCGGGTGCACAGTGCGGCCATTGCGCACGTCTTACAGCCGATGTTTGCCGTCCACCTCCCTTCATCGTCCGGCCGCGCGAGCGGTTCACCATAAGGGACAGGTGTGGAGCTTCTCTGGGGTACGGTTGTGGTCAACATGCTTTCCTCGGGCCATGAATATCCAGGTGACCGGTTGCGCAGGCGCAGCGGGTATTTCAGTCCGCAACCTTCACCGCGAAGTCAATTACGATGTTGCCTGGTTCGCGCGCGACGTATCCGATGCCGACGCGCGCCCCGAAGTGATGCTCGATCTGGGCCAGGAGCGGCAGTGGGTCGTGGTCGTTGACAAAGCGCATCACCTCGCCTGGCTCCAGCGCATCGAGCGCGCCGAAAATGGCCGCGTGGCGGAAACGTCTGGCAACGCCGCGCGCGTCGAAGACGTACGGCTGGGCAAGAACAGGAAGAACGTCTGCCGGATTTCGCATGATTGCTTCTCCTCAAAAGGTGGCCGCTCGAGGCCGTCACTGCGGTGTAATGGTGCGACGGGCCACCATGGCCGCGCTCAGCCGGGCCAGTTGCTGCCGCTCGAGGCACGCTTCGGCAAATGGAAAAATCCGACTCTCCTCGAGGGCAATGTGACCGCGGTAAGCTCCGACGAAGTCAGCGACCCAGACCTGTTCGAGCAGCCTTGTTTTCCCTTCGGCGATTTCGGCGAGCACGGTGCGCAAATGTGCCCACGACGCCTCCAGAGATCGATGCTCGTCAAGCAGGGATGCGATCCGTTCACCCACCGGTGAGCATTGACGCTGACTGATCTCTATCAGCATCGGAAAGAGATCCCGTTCCTCGTCGGCGTGGTGATGCGGCGCGGCAATGTCGAAATAGCGCATGATGTTTCTGGCTGCCTGCTGCGCCTGCGTATCCGCGCCGTGTGAAGGCAGGTGTGCCGCGAGCTTTTCCAGCGTCGCGCATTGCGCCGCAATGCGCTCATGACACGCCTTCAGCATTTCAACGGGTTCGTCGAAAGAAGGCGTGGGTTTGATCAGGAGGCTGTCAGACTTCATTTCGTGCTCACATCGTTTCGCTTCAGCCCGCCTTGCCGTCGAGTCGCGGACGTGTCAGCCAGGTCCAGTATTGACGTGCGTACAGTGCAAATGTCACGCACCAGCACAGGCCGGCGGCATCGATCCACCCGGCACTCCAGTGACCCGCGAGCAACGGGCCGAAAACGCGCAGGACAGCGGCGGCAATCACGAGGCAGTAACAGGCCATCTCAGTTGACCCGGCGACAAGTGTGCGGCCGGTATGTCCGAGCGCGGTCCACGTAATCATGGTGATGATCGCGCCTCCGAGCACACCGACGGTGAAGGCGTGGAGCGCAATGGAATGCGGCACCAGTCCGACGGCGCTCAGCATCAGCATGCCGAAGCCGAGTGGAACCCAAGCGTAGGTAGCGTGAAGAATGGAGAGGATGGGCCGGCAGCCGACCTTCCACGAACGCCATCCCGCAAGCCGGATGCCATGGATCACCGCCGTCGCGCCTGCCGCACTGCCGACAGGCCACGCGCTCGCGCCCAGCGCGTCGGGCGCAAAAGCCAGCAGCGGCAACGGCACGACCAGCGCTTCAATTGCGCGCCAGCGCCTGCATACGTAGCCGGGTACAGCATTAGCCGTGAACACCGGTGTGACGCGACCCGCGATGATGGTGACGAGCGTCACCAGCAGTCCAACGGCGGCGTCAGCAGAGCGCAATGCCAGATCGGCCCGTCCCTGCAATACCCAGGCGTGAAACAGGATGTTCATCAGGCCGAGCATGCCCAGCACGACGGGTACAAAGATATTGTGGCGGTTGCGTGCCGGGAGGAGCACGCGTAGCAGGATGATCATCAGGACGGGCAGAAACGCCGAATCCACGATCGCGACCAGCGGCTCCGGGCCAAACCATACCGCGATGCGCCCCGCGAGCCACAGAAGCCATAACAGGGCCAACGGCGCGCCGGATGGTGTTTCGAGCGAGGTCCAGGCCCGCACCGCCGTCAGCAGAAAGCCTGCGACGACGGCTGCGGCAAACCCGAAGATCATCTCGTGCGTATGCCACAGGATGCCGTTGAATGACGTCATCCGGCCTGCCGGCACAAAACCATGCAGCGCGCCAGGCCAGACCAGCATGGCGAGCATCCCGAACAGCGCGCCAGCGAGATAAAACGGCCGGAAGCCGAGCCTCAGGACGGGCAGATCCGATGCCGGAGTCACAAAAGAAGAGCGGTGCGGGAGATGCGTTTTCATGACCGGACTCCTGCCCGGCGGCCCGTAGCGCCATGCGCGCGCGACACGGCCACTGGCACCAGTTCGCGACGGTCGGCCACGCCTAGGACCGACGCCGCCACGGTGGGCGCTGCAATGGCCTCCCGCAACGTCATCGTGTCAAGTTCATGGAGGAAGGCATCGACCGCCCGGTACAGCCTGCGCCTGAGGTTGCAGGCCGGAAAAATCGCGCAGCCGTGCGCGACGCTCATGTCATGGCAACGCACGACGGAAAAATCCTTCTCGGCGACGCGCACGATTTCACCCACGGAAATCTCCCCGGGCGCGCGCGCCAGACGGGCGCCACCGGCCCGGCCGCGAGTCGTCTCGATGAGACCGACCTGACTGAGTTCGTGAACGATTTTCGTCAGGTGGTTGCGCGAGATCCCATAGGCCGCCGCGATTTCGTCGATCGTTGCAACGTCACCATCCGGGTACTTCAGAGCGAGGTACATCATCACCCGAAGCGTGTAATCGGTGTAGACGGTGAGGTGCATGATGGCTCCATCCTTGAAGCGGCCTGCTGGGAGCTAGGCGCGGGGCCAGTCAACTTCGATTCGCGCTTAACATGCATTTACAATACATCATTAAAACCGGATTCACAATGACACCGGGCCGTTGATTTCATTGACCATCGAGCGATCCGCGCTGATCTCTGGATGACCTCGCGCGCCCGCGCCACCGCCGTTCCGAGGTGACCGGCCATTTGAAGCGTTGTCTACGTTGTCATCGTGCGACCAATTGACCCAGATCGAATTCGGGTGTGGGCCTCTGTGCTAAAACATACATAGGAAATGCATTTTAGCCACCCGGCAAGCGCGGCGCTGGGCATCCACCTCTTCTTGGTGGCCTCGAAAGGAGCGCGTCATGCGATTGACGACCCGGCGTGCATCTCAATGCCTCAACTCACGCGTCCACCTGTGGTGGCGTCCTGCGCTGTTCCAGCTGTTCCTGAGCGTTCGCTTGATGGCGCCCCCAGGCCGCGGGCCATTCGCGAGTAGCAGTGCCATCCCGCGTGGTCGCCCGCCATGCTGGGCGACGCCGCTCGCGAGCTTGTCTGCTGGCGCGAACATTGACGCTCTTCGTTCAGTTTATTGTGGCTGTAGTTTACTTCGGAGTACGAACATGTCTACCTTTGCCATCCCTGCCTCCGTGATTGTCGTCGACGTCGGTACTGTTGATCCGCATGAGCGCCATTCAATGGTTTTCGACACGTTTGCGGGACTGGCCCCTGGCCAGGCGCTTGAGCTCGTGTCGGACCACAATCCGGAACCGATACTCGAAGAGTTCGTTGCCGAACTGCCGGACGGGTTCTGGTGGCGGGGTGAAAAGGGTCCCCACGACCTCTGGCGCGTGTTGATTGTCAAACCGGAGACGGCGCTCGATTGACGGCAACGACCATGCGTACCAAAGCCCTGTTGCGATTTGCACCGGCCGCCACAGGCATCGCCGCGGTCCCGCTGCTCGCCTGCGCCGTGCTGACCGGTTTGGCACGCCTTGGCGTGAAGGTGCCGACGTTCGCACTGACACGCGCAGCCTGGCACGACATGCTGATGGTTCCGGTGTTTTTCGGCGCCGTGATCAGTTTGGACCGGACGGTGGCGATAACAGCGGGTGGCGCCTTATCTCGGACCGACGGGCACGGTGGTTGCCGGAGCCGCGCTGCTGGTCGGTGCGCCAGCGCCGGTCGTGCAGGCGTTGCTTGTGATCGCTGCTGGTATCCTGCTGGCTGTCAGCATCAAGCTGGCCTGGCATCAACCCACGTTGTTTCTGGTCGTCCTGGCCGGCGCTGCAGTCTGCTGGGCGGTCGGCAATGGCGTGTGGCTGATCGTCGGTGACATATTGGCCGCAGTACCGTGGTGGCTGTCATTCCTGATACTTACTTTTGCAGGCGCACGCCTCGAACTGACGCGTTTGCTACCCGAATCAAGATGGGGACCGCGACAGTTCGTGATCATCGCCGTGGTCATCCTTGTCAGTGCAACCGGTGCACTGTGGTGGCCCGACGGCTCCTTGGGGTATTCGTACCTTTCGTGCAATTTCTGGCGGTCATCGCTCGTAGAGCCCCGTCCAGAAAGGCTTCTCGTGCTGCAACATTTCCTCGAAACACGAATTCACCAAGTCGTTGATAAATAATA
>SDBV01002042.1_pt1 | contig 30216 bp, 25 predicted proteins | sample 2277081 | NCBI WGS metagenome assembly SDBV01 (sample SAMN10402039, study PRJNA504765) | marine sediment metagenome | isolation source: marine sediment core GS10_PC15, 223 cmbsf | place: Arctic Ocean: Southern Knipovich Ridge | collected 2010
ACCAAACAGGTTTTTAATATTGGATTCTCATAAAAATTCGTGCACTACTCACAGTCAAAAGCATGCGTTTTTCGCTTTACCGGCTGACAGCAGGGTGTAAGAAACGGCTGGTTCATTCTGCTGCCAGCCTTTAATGCGCTAAACGCAAAAAGTTGGACACCTTCAGAAACAGCTATAACCACTTGTAAGAACAAACACTTACAAAAACACCAAAAAATATTGTGCGCGCCACGGGCTCAATTATAATCTTAAGAGACTAATAAGTCTCAGGTTGAAAACCAATAGTTAACTTCTTACTGGCTCGGCCCGACAACGCCACCGGAGACGATGAACGCCATCGCCGCCGAACTGTCCACGTCAAGGGGCTTTACCCTTTCTTTTGGAAAGATAAGCACCGAGCCGGCAAAATTATATGACTGCGGCAAATATACCGCCACATCACCCGGAAGTGAAAGAAATTCCAGGTCTTCTCGTGTTACAAACCCGGCAGCCTTCGCTCCGCCCTCGAATAATTCGACGACAACCGGCTTGTCGAAGCTCTTTTTCTCGCCGGCAAAGGCCTCGATAAAGTCCTTGATCGACGAGTACAGCAGTTTGACCAGCGGAACACGCGCAAAGATCGAATCGATGATCGCAAAGAGTCTTCTGCCGAGAAAATTCGACGCGACAAAGCCCACCGTTGTGATAAACGCCACCGTTACCAGCAGCCCCAGCCCCGGTATCGTTATGTGCATTATTTCCCGAAACAGCCCGTCCAGCCGGGAAAACGTCCAGGCGATTGCCGTGACCGTCAGTGCCACCGGCACAAACACCAGCAGGCCCTTCAAAAAATAGCCCAGAATGCGTTTCATTTGGCAATCTCCTGATAATAATTATATACTGCTCACGATTGAGATTTTCCGTTTGTGCGCGGCTAAGTAACATTACAATAGCAACTTAAAACCCCACTCGCGGGAATTTACTACCCTGAAGGGTATAGTTCGATTTTTTTTCCGGTATCAAAATTGCCAGTCAGCGGCACGACCGATGCCGCATGGTAACCGCCGGCTGGTCACCAATCCAGAGAATTGTCATTTCTGCTGGCAATGGTGTTACGCGGGCGGTGCTTTGGGATGGCAAAAAGGGCATCACCCGGCTTGCCCGGTGGTGTCTGTCCCCGATAAATCGGGACCCGAACGGTTACAAAGGCGAAAATTTGCCCCAAAAAGGCCTTGCAAGGTTTACAGGCAGCGGTTAACATCCACGCTTCTGTGCGGGTGTAGCTCAGTGGTAGAGCGTCACGTTGCCAACGTGGCTGTCGTGGGTTCGAATCCCATCACCCGCTCTTTGCTTGCGGATGGACGCCTGCGCGGTGCAGGCGGGTTCGCGCGAGTGCTTACATAGAGGTCATCCCAAAACCCGATGGGAGTATGGTTTTTAGTGCAGATAACGCGAGTTATACCCTTGGGGGTAGTAAATTCCCGCGAGTAAAGTTGTAAGTTACTGTTGTAAAGCTACTTAGCCGCGCATAAACGGGAATTCTCAATTGTGAGCAGTATAGAAAGGTTTTGGGATAGAGACCGATTATATAGCTTTTGCGAGGTACCGGCTAAACAGTTAGTCAGGCGCTGGTCGCAGGGGTGATGGGAAAGGGCCGATGCAGGGATTGTTCGGCAGAGATTGCCAAAGGCTTCGGGACAGTGCTTCCCAGGGCCTTTTTGCTTTGTATAAGACGGGTGATATGTGTAAGCAGCAATTGCTATTTTAAGGGAGCAGGAACGATGGCTGACGAAAAAAAGACAGACGAAAAAACCGAGACGAAAGAGCATGAATTCGAGAATGTGGTGACCGTCGAAGAGGCCGGTCCCTGTAAAAAAAAGATCATCATAGAGGTTCCAGCCGAGGCGATAAAGGCTGCGATGGACGAGCAGTACAAGGAGCTAAAGGCCGAGACGATTGTTCCGGGCTTTCGACGCGGGCGGGCCCCGATTCGTCTCATCGAAAAGCGTTTTGGCAGTGATGTCAGTAAGCAGGTCAAGCTGAAGCTCATGGCCGATGCCAGCGACAGGGCCATGAAGGATAACGAGATTGACGTACTTGGCGACCCGGATATCGATCACGACAGTGTCGAGTTGCCGGAGACAGGCCCGATGAAATTCGAGTTCGAGGTGGAAGTAAGGCCCGATTTCGAACTGCCCAAGCTGGAGGGCATCGAGGTTGAAAAACCCACGATGGAGATTGCCGACAAGCAGATAGACGAGCAAATTACACAGATGCGCCAGCGGGCTGGTATGTGGGAGCCGAAAGACGGCAAGGTCGAGCCGGATGATCAGATCGTCGCCGATGTTGTGCTGGTCATCGAGGGCGTTGAGGAACATGAAAAACGTGACAATATCGAGATATTCGTCCGTGAGCGGGGTTTTGTTGCCGCAGTGCCTGTCGAGGGGCTGGACAAGCTGCTGGAGGGCGCCGGGCAGGGCGATGTGAAAAAGACCACCGTAGATGTGCCCGAAACATATTTCAACGAGGAGTATCGCGGCAAGAAGGTGGAAATCGAGATTGCCGTTAAGGATGTCAAGGAGTTGGTCCCAGCCGAGTTGAATGGGGACTTCTTCAAACGGTTCGGCGTGGAAGATGTCGAGGACCTGAAAGATTCACTGAGAGAGGCACACGCCTCACAGGCCGAACAGTTGGCACGAAATGAAATGACCGACCAGATATATCAGTACTTACGCGAGCATACCAGGCTCAAATTGCCGGCGAGCATCGTGGCCGACCAGTCCAGACGGATACTGCAAAGGCAATACACCAACCTGCTGCTCCGCAGTACGCCGAAAGAGGAGATCGACCAGCAGATGCAGCAGTTGCAGGCCAGCAGCGAAGAGCAGGCCAGGGACCAATTGAAGCTGTTCTTTATCATGGACAAAATCTCCGAAAAGTTTAAGATCGAAGTCGGCGATGAGGAAGTCAACGGCTACGTCGCTCAGGTTGCCGCCCAACGCGGACGCAGGCCCGAAAAAATGCGTGAAGAACTCGCACGCGACGGCTCTTTGACGGAGTTTACGCTACAGATACGCGAACAGAAGTGTATCGAGAAGATACTGGAAAGCGCCAAGATAACCGAGGTTGACGCCTCTAAATCCAAAAAGGCCAAAAAGAAGACCGAAAAGAAGGTGGAAAAGGCAGAGAAGAAGGCAGAGAAGAAGGTAGAGAAGAAGGTAGAGAAGAAGGCCGAAAAGGACAAAAAGGCCGAGAGCAAAAAGGCTGCCGAAAGTGTGAAGAAAGGCAGGGAAAAGACGCAGGCCCGAAGGACCGCCCCGGCTGGGTCCAGCCCGGCCAAGTCGGCTAAGAAGGCCGTCAAAAAGATGGACAAAAAAGGAAAGTAACCGGCCGATATCTCCGATATATTGGTGTTGCCCCAGTGGAGAGGTATGGTGAGGTTCTATCTGCCGTGCGGCAAAAGACCACTTAACAGTACAAAAATTTCAGGGAAAAAACGAATGCTGTGGGGACATCGGCAAGACAATGGCATTGGCGGCATGAACCCGCCTAACGAGAGCGGCATGAACCCGCATAACGAGATAAGTCCGCGTCTCCAGGCGCCATCCTACCAGCGAACTCGCGAGATGACGCTGGACGATATGCTCCTGGAAAATCGCATCATCTTCATGATCGGTGAGATATCGTATCGCCTGGCGGCTGAGGTGATCATGAAGATGCTGTACCTTGACAATCTTAAGCGCGGCGTCGAGATCAGTCTGTACATCAATTCTCCCGGCGGCGGCGTTGACGATACGATGGCGATATATGACACGATGCGATTCATCGGTTCTTCGGTTGCCACGTACTGCATCGGACGTGCACAGTCCGGCGCGGCGGTGGTTTTGGCGGCTGGCGAAAAGGGCAAACGCTTCGCCCTTCCTCACGCCAAGGTGATGCTTCATCAGCCCTGGGGTGCGGTCACGGGGCAGGCCTCCGACATTAAGATTCAGGCCGACGAGATCGCCCGGGCCAGGAAGATGATCAACGAGATCCTTTCGAGGCACACCGGTCAGGACATCGAAAAAATCGCCCAGGAAACCGAACGCGACAAATATATGAGCGCCGCCGAGGCCATGGACTATGGCCTGATTGACGAGGTTCTGCACGAACCCGAGACAAAGGGCGAAAAAAAGGGCGAAAAAGAGGGCGGCAAAGAGGCTGAGGAAAACAAAGACAGCACCAGGGACAAAAAGAGTAAGAAGGACAAAAAATAATCGTCCGCGGTGCAGTCGGTAGAACCTGCAACGTATGGTACGCACAATAAAGGCTTGGGAGTGGCTTGGATGTCGAATCTGGTACCAATAGTAATCGAAAAGACTGGCCGAGGCGAGCGGGCGTATGATATTTATTCCCGACTGCTCAAGGACCGTATCATCTTCCTGGGCGGAGCGATAAATGACGACACGGCAAACCTGATCATCGCCCAGATGCTGTTCCTGAGCAACGAAGACAGTAAAAGCGACATTCACTTCTATATCAATTCGCCGGGCGGTTCGATCACGGCGGGGCTGGCGATATATGACACGATGCAGTTTTTGCGATGTGATGTCGCGACGTATTGTGTCGGCCAGGCGGCCAGCATGAGTGCGGTCCTGTTCGCCGGCGGAAAGGCTGAGAAACGCTTTCTTCTGCCCAACAGCCGTATATTGCTCCATCAGCCGATGATATCGGGCTGGCTGGAAGGCGCTGCCATGGACCTGGAGATCGAGGCAAAGGAAATACTTCGGTTGCGTGAAAGACTCTACGAAATCCTCTCGGACCATACGGGTCAGGATGCCGAAAAGATCGAGAAGGACTCTGATCGCAATCTGTGGCTGGAAGCGGCCGAGGCCATCGAGTACGGTCTTGCGGATAAAGTCCTCAGGAAAGTTCCCGAGATAGTCTCCGACAAATAAAGCAGGTCTATGAGAAAAGATAACCCAATCTGCTGGTGGAGTCCGGTCGCATCGGTGATGTTGCTTTGTGCGGCAGGTTGCCAGGACGGCAGTGTGGAAAAATCACTCTGGGCGCAACTCAAAGAGCTGGGGCAAAAAGAGGTAGATGTCAGGCTGAAGATGGAGCACTGCCAGGCGGAAAACAAGGTGCTAAAGGCCCGCGTTGAAACGCTCTGCGACATCGGTCCCGACAAACGAATCGAGGCGTTTGCTGAACTGGAACGGATCGAAATCAGTCGGCGAACAGGGATATTCGACAAGGACGAGGACGGTAAGGCTGAGAGCCTTATTGTTTATATCAAGCCCATCGACACGACGGGCGATTCCTTCAAGGCCCCGGGGCATATCAATGTTCAGTTGTGGAATCTTGATGCGCCGGCTGAAAAAGCAAAGCTGGCTGAATGGGACACAGAGCCTGTGCCCTTGAAAAAGCTCTGGGTCGGCACATTTATGGCGTATTACTACAGGCTGGTATTCGATATCTCTGCTTTCGCCATGGATATCGACAAGGAGCTGACCATCAAGGTTGTGTTCACCGACTATGTAACCGGCAGGGTCTTTAGCGAACAGAAGGTAATTGCCCCCTGACCTGCCCCAAGACGGTTGCCAGTCGAGAAGATCACCCCCGATTATCCCCAAAATAGCGATCAGGGTGCGTTTTAACGCATCTTGCGTGCTAAAATGTTACGATACATAGTAACTGAGCATCTGAGCCGACGAGAATGGGCCGCGACCGAGCTCGTCGGAGGCGGCTCAGATGCGGACAATCGCAAAAATGCTTTCTGAAAAATGCTTCAATTGGCTAAAATGTTGAATTACTGCGAACGGTTACAATAAAAACTGTTTCGGTTTGGGAGCGACGACGACGATGGCGGGGGGGGGGATTTTGACTTTTCCCGATTATATCTTACGTTTTAACCGTAGGTTGTTAGTGCAGCAGATGCCTGTGTAAGACTGAGGGGAACGAAAATGAAGAAACTGATTATCATGCTTCTGGTGGTCATGACGGGGTTTCTTATCGGCTGTCAGTCCCGGCAGAGTTGTAGCAATTCATGGACGATGCGTGCCCGTGGGCGTGCCGAGCTTCAGGATACGCCCCAGGATGAGTATTACGCCCGGTACATACAGGAATTTATCCTGAATGAAAATCTTTACTATGGTGGAGATTCGCGGGGCTCCGATGAGATCTATGCACAGCATAACGGGGCAGGGCAATATGACGAATCCGCGTGGTAGGCCGGTGGCGGCACAGGCTTAATTGGTTCATAGTCTGATATGACGACGATGGGGTCGCGTGATTGCGGCTCGGATGTCGGGGAACGGTAAGATGAACTTTGATCGACAAGTAGGCGAAGCAATGCGAATCGTTGCCAGGGAGGGCGCAAAGGGCCGCATCAAGGTAACCGCCATTATCGCATTGTCGGTTGGGCTGGCGGCCTTTATGTTCTACACGGGTGTGATTTCGCACGGCCAGAAAAAGAAGCTGGTCAAAAAGATCAATTACGTTACGAACGAGGCGCAGCAGCAGGTCGATTTCATGGCGAACCAGTTGGTGAAGGTACGCGGCAATCTGGAAAAGACTACGCAGGAAAACAGGCTGCTGGCCGGCGAAACGGCGAATCTACAGCGAAAGCTTGACCGGTCCGAGCAAGTGGAGTTTGAGCTGGAAAGAACACAGCAGGAGCTTGACCAGTCTCGGGAGAGAATTAAAGAGCTGCTCGCTCAGCAGGATTACTGAAGTGGCTTCGGTGTGCCTTCGGCTGCGGAAAAAACACCTGCCCAGGGTGCCGTATCATCCGTTTGTGTCGTTGTTGTGTTGATTCCTGAGTTCCTGGGCCAGCACGCCGAACCTGCCCAGGGTGTGGTCAAAGAGAATCTTGTATCCCTGGCAGAAATAGCTTTCGACTTTGTATCCCCTGCCTTGCACCAGCCGGTCCTTGGGACAGCCTCCGCGACAAATATCGAGATGCCTGCACACGAGGCACTTGTCGGCGATGTTGCGTTTGTTGCGTGAGAATTGCCGCTTTAGGCTGCTCGATGCCAGTTGTTGGATGGGTGTTTGGGTGATATCGCCCAGCCGCCATTTTTCTTCGACGAAGAAGTCGCAGCAAAAGGCCTCCCCGGTATGTTCGACGACAATGTAGTCATTGCACTTCACGCCCAGTGTGCATTCGGTATGTCCCATGCCGAGCAGGTATGACAGGATACTATCGAACGACCGGACCGAGACCTTCCGCGGTCCGTGCGCCATCCACCGGTCGAAGATACGACAGAGAAACCTGCCGTACTGCTCAGCGGTGATACTGAAATCGGCGATATTGCCCGTCTTCGGGTCTGTCTCGGCGCATTGGACGAATTGCAGAAACCCGATGCGCTGCTCGATAAAGAAATCCCACAACTCGTCCGGGTGCTCGACGTTTCTATTGTTCAGCAGCACCAGTATGTTGAATTCGACGTTGTGTTCCCGGCACTGTTCGATACCGGCCATTACGCGGTCCCAGGTGCCCTCGCCTGCGTAATCCCTGCGATAGTGGTCGTGGAATTCCTTCGGCCCGTCCAGGCTGATACCGACCAGGAATTTGTATTCGGCCAGGAATCTGCACCATTGTTCGTCGAGCGATGTGCCGTTTGTCTGGAGGGCGTTAGTGACAATCTGCCCATCTGCGCCGTGTTCTTTCTGCCAATCGACAACGCGTTTGTAGAAGTCCAGCCCCATCAGGGTCGGCTCGCCGCCCTGCCACGCGAAGCTGCTGGATGGAAACCGGCAGGCCAGGTAATCTCGCACCATGACCTCGGCGACATTGTCGCTCATACGATGTCGTCCCTGCCCGAACAGGTCTGTCTTACAGGCGTAGAAGCAGTACTCACAGGCGATGTTACAGTCAGGCCCGGTTGGTTTTATCAACAGCGTAAACGGACGCATTGGGTCTCCGCAAATATCGATGAAAAACAACAGCCGCGGACAATGTTCCAGCCCATCGGTCCAGCCATTGTACCGTTTTCCGGGCAAAAGGGCAACCGGCAGTGTATTGACAATGCGACGAGTCAGAAACAGTGCGTTAAAACGCACCCTGCGTGCTAAAATGTTACGATAATATTAACCTGGTATCTGAGCCGACGAGAATGGGCCGCGACCGAGCTCGTCGGAGTCGGCTCAGATGCGGACAATCGCAAAAATGCCTTCTGCCGAAAAATGCTTAAAACTGCTACCTTATAACATCTGAATTTATGGGTACTCGATTGTCATTCCTGCGAAGGCAGGTATCCAGAAAATAATTAACGTCCCGAAGTTGCGATAGACTGGAATGGTCGCGTATATTTGCCCGATGAGGCAAAAAAACGGACTGACACCCCGCCCAGGGTATCAGTCCTGCAAGCCTGATGTTGGTGGTGGTTTCTTAGAAACCGTGAACTTCCTGGGCAACTTTGAAGCCGGCGTCCAGTGTTCGAGTGAATTCAGGGTCAAGGCAACTGGTGATGTCGTGCGTCTTGAGGAAATCCTCGGCCAACGATGCAGCATCCTTAAAACCATCCTGCTTGACTTTATCTCTCATCCACTCCGTAATCTGTTCGTCCGTCATTTTAATATCTCCTGCAAAGATCCCCATATGTGTGTAATCACATTTTCTACCTGCTCCTCCATCGGCACAAACGAGGGGGGGTATTGGTAAAAAATCAGAAAAAGCAGTGCTGCCTTCCGTGCGATAATTCTCCCGGCCTGAGCCTGGCCTGGGCTGTTTTTGCGGCAGATATCGTCCGCATTTCGCGTTTAAGTGCGGCCCAGGGATCCTGCGACGGTGTCCAATGGCCTGCAAAAGCGTCCTGGTTGTGCTGATAAGTGATATTTTTATCGGCTTGTCCGATAAAATTCTAAAGAAATCGTACGTCTTATGCCGAAAAATCCTACGTGTTTGTAGGCATATCCGGGGAAGGTCGGCCCCTTAACAGGGCTGATATAGTGCGTGGATGCTGGGAGAAGCTATGAGAACAATTGCGATAATCAATCAGAAGGGTGGCTGTGGCAAGACTACCGTCGCCATCAACCTTGCCAGTGCCCTGGCTGGGCGTGGTCTTCGGACGCTCCTGGTCGATATGGATCCCCAGTCGCACTGTGCCGTCGGATTAGCGGTTCCTGAAGAACAGATCGAGCAGAGCATATACGATATCCTTATCAGTCACGCCCGTAACGAACCGGTACGTCTGACGGAGATATTGTGGCAGATATCCGAGGGTTTCGAGTTGGCCCCTGCCAGTATCGATCTGGCGGCCTTTGACCAGCAGATGTCCGGCGTTTCCGACCGTGAGACCTGTTTGCAGAGCGTCCTGAATGGAGTGGGCAAAGAATATGACTACGTCGTTGTCGATTGTCCGCCGGCGGTGGGTCTTCTTACGTTCAGCGCCATACGCGCGGCGACCGATGTTGTTGTCCCGGTCGAGATGGGGTATTTTTCGCTGCACGGGCTGAGCAAACAACTGGAAACTCTCAGCGTGCTCTGCAAACAGTTCAACCAGCAGATGAATGTTATGGTGTTGGCCAGCATGTACGACATCCGCACCAAGATGGGGCGGGAGATATTGGGTGAAATCCGCAAGCATTTCTCCGGCAAGATGTTCAAGACGGTTATCAATTTCAACACTAAGCTCAAAGAGGCCGCCAGCCTGGGCCAGCCGGTCAGCGAATACGACCCAGCCTGTAAGGGGCATAAGGACTTCCAGGCGTTGGCTGAGGAGCTTGTGGGCACAGATACCAAGATGCATCGTGCCAAGCTGGTCAGCTCTCTGCAGACCAAGCTCGACGCAATCAGCGTCAGTGCCAACGAATTGCTGGCCAGTGTCAAGCCCGTTTTGTCCGTCAAGTCCGTCAAGTCACAAGTTGGCGGCACAGACAAGCACACAGTGCCCATCAAGCAGGAAATCATTGAAATCGCCTCGCAGACCAAAAAGAGTGTCGATAATGAGAAGACTGTCGATGAGAAGATAGCCGATTTCTACGGCGTTCGTCAGGTCGGTGACGTGCTTATGTTTATGACGCTTTACCCACGCGCCAAGATTGTGCAGGTCGCGGGTGACTTTAACAACTGGCAGCCCGATAAGGGCCAACTCAAACAGGTCGGCGAAAACGGCATCTGGCAGATCAAACTGCCCGTTGCATCGGGGCGATACCGCTATCGTCTGGTCGTTGACGGCCAATGGCAGCAGGACCCGTACAATGAAAAGACCGAACTGAACCAGTACGGCGAACTCAATTCGATAATAGAGGTTCACTGACGGGCAATCCACGGGCAATCCACGGGGGGTGGTTCACACAGGAGCGGTTCGCTGGCAGTGGGTACATATAAGCCGGTAAATTGTAAGATATCAATACTGTCGCACCATTTCGACTGGCTGGGCGGGTTACTGTTGTCCTAACTATGCCCCGGCTTCGTTGCTGTCGTAACTATGACCCGGTTGCAGGATCACCGAATCTGTCGCCTGGCTGGATGTTTCTGCCGTTTTTGAATGCCTCGAATGCCATCAGTTTTTTGCCGGCGGGTTTCAGTTCGACGATCCGCAGACGGCCATGTGCGCAGATGACATTGAAGTCTTCATCGAATGTCCCTGGCGCCCCGGGTGTGTCTTGCGTGGCAGATGTGTCGGGTGTGTCGGGTGTATTGGCGGCGGGTGGTATGTCGGCCTTTGCGATGATGATGTGGTATTGTTTGCCGGTCTGCCTGCAAATGAGCGTGGCCTGGGCGCCGGGCCAGGGCCAGAGGCCTCGGATTTTGTTGACGATGGTCCCAGCTGGGTGGTTGAAGTCGATCAGGCCGTCGGTTTTTTTGAGTTTGAGCGTCCAGGTGACCTTCGATTCGTCCTGTGGGGTGTATTGTGCGGTTCCCGCCTCGATTTGGCCGATGGTTTCCAGCAGGGGCGGCGGAGCTAATTGTGCCAGCTTCTCGTGCAGCGTCTGTGCATTGTCGTCGGGTGCGATGGCAGTTTGGGCTTGCGCCAGGATTGCCCCGGCGTCCATCTTTTCGGCGAGTGTGATGATGCTAATGCCGGTTTCGCCCCTGCCGTCGATGATGGCGCGGTTGATGGGGGCGGCGCCGCGGTATTCGGGCAGCAGTGAGGCGTGGACATTGACGGCACCTGCCGGGAACAGGCCGATGATGTCGTTGCCGACCTTCTGGCCGAATGCGATGACGACCAGGAGGTCACCTTTGCAGGCGGCGATCCTTTCGACTATGTCGGGCGCATTGATGTTTTCGGTCTCGGCGCAGGGGATATCGTTCTGCCCGGCCCAGATGGCCACGGGTGTTGGTCGTGGTTTTTTGCCGCGTCCGGCGCGGTGGGCTGGTTGGGTGAAGACATGCACGACCCGGTGGTCGCTCTCCTGGATGGCCTCCAGCGACGGAATGCCGAACTCAGATGAACCGAAATATACGATATTCATTGGTATGCGATTAACAGGGTTATTTCCATATTGGGTTACCGCCTGCGGATTAGTTATGCCAGCGGTTGTCATTTTCAATTTTCGTATTCCCGCTCCATCTGTTTGAGTCGTCTTCTGGAGGCGATTTGCTGGACGCGGTTCATTCGATCCTTTATCATCGTTCCTTCGAGGTGGTCGCATTCGTGCTGAAAGGCCCTCGCGAGCAGGCCTTCTTCGGCCTGGGTGAATCGGTTTCCGTCAAGGTCGGTCGCGGTAACGGTGCATTTTTTGTGGCGTTTAATCCTGGCTGTGACGCCGGGCAGGGACAGGCAGCCCTCCTCGTTGGCTTCCAGGCCTCCGGAGACCTCGATTTCGGGGTTGATATAAACCCTGGCGTTTTCCTTTGTGCCGTCCGGGGAGGCGACGAATATGCGGAGGTTCACTCCTGCCTGTGGTCCTGCCAGTCCTACGCCGCCGGTCTGGACCATGATATCTTTCATCCATTCGGCCAGGGTGCGGATTTCGTCGGTGACTTCATCGATCGGCTCTGCCGGGCTGCTCAGCACCGGTGCCGGAAACCTTGTCAGACAGCATTTGTCCATGTCCATTTGTCTTTATCCCTGTCTCTGTGTGCTGTTTCCGGATTCGACGCCTCTGCAGAATGACAACCGCTCAAATCATGTTTGACGGACCATTAGTCGAATTCGTCGCCGCGGAAGGTGCTGCCCAGGTAGCTCTTTTTGACCAGGTCGTTGTGGATGATTTCACGCGGCGGGCCGGAGGCGATCACCTTTCCGTGGTCTATGATGTATGCCTTGTCGGAGACCTCCAGCGTCCGTTCGACGTTGTGGTCGGTTATCAGTATGCTGACGCCGGAGGCGACCAGTCGGCGGATTTCGATCTGTAATTCCTCCACGGCGATGGGGTCAACACCGCTGAACGGTTCGTCCAGCAGGATCAGCGAGGGGTTGGTGACCATCGCGCGGGCGATCTCCAGTTTGCGTCGTTCGCCGCCGGAGAGGAAGCGTGCCTGGCTCTTATAGACCTCGGTCAGGCCGAACCGTTCGATGAGATTGTCGGCCCGTTCGTCACGTTGTTCGCTGGTGATCGACATGGTCTCCAGTATGGCTCGGAGGTTGTCACGGACGCTGAGCCGCTGAAAGACGCTGGGTTCCTGCGACAGGTAGCCCATGCCGAGTCTGGCCCGGCGGTACATCGGCAGTTTTGTTATGTCGTTGCCCTCGAAGACAACGGTTCCGTTGTCGGGGACGATCATGCCGATGACCATGCGGAAGGTGGTGGTCTTGCCGGCGCCGTTTCGGCCCAGAAGGCCGACGATGCTCCGCTGCCCGACCGAGATGCCCACTTCGTTCACAACCGTCCTGCCGGAGTAGGATTTCACCAGTTTGCGGGTTTCAAGCAACATCATGTCCACGTGTTTCGCTCCTTCAATCGATTAAACCAGCGGGCATTATAGCCACTGGGACGATAGTGTAAATCGGAAAGTGAAAATTGGCGGGATGGGATTATTGGATCGGACGGGCTTTTGCTTTGACGATTCGGCGGATGTACGTTTGGGACCTGTAAAAAAATTATCGTTAACGTCCCAAATTTTGGGACCTTAATGATAATTGGAGCCGAACCTTATGTGGTATTAGTATTTTCTGCGAAATCTCGCGGTGGGGATGTTTAGCAGTTTTCGATATTTCGCCACGGTTCGGCGGGCAATCACGCCCATGCCGGCGGCGGCCAGCTTTTTCCTGATCTCGTCGTCGCCCAACGGGCTGGATTTATCCTCGTCATCGACGATCTGCTGAAGTTTTGCCCGGATAGCACCCCAGCTTCTGGAACCTCCCTGGTCATCTTCGGTGCCGCCGCTGAAAAAGCTTCGCAGAGCCAGAACACCCTGGGAGCACTGCACATATTTACCAGCGACGGCGCGCGAGACGGTGGCGATGTGTACGCCCACCTGCTCGGCAACCACCGCCATCGGAAGGGGTTTGAGGTACAGGTTGCCCCTGTCGAAAAAATCCTTCTGATGCCGGACAATAACGTCGGCGACGCGGAGCAGGGTCTGTTTTCGTTGCTCGATGGCGTCCATGAACCACTGGGCCGAACGGATGTTCTGCAGGAGAAACTGACGGGTTTTTTCGTCAATTTTTTTGTCCCGCGACATCTTCGCATAGAAGTTGTTGACCCGCAGGTTCGGCACCCGCGTATCGGTCAGCGAGACGGTATAGCCCGCACCCTGGTCCGTAGGCCTGACAATGACGTCGGCGGTTATGGGATGGTTTTCGTCCCGTCCAATCTGCAGGCCGGGCGAAGTGTCCAGCTTGCTCAGACGTGCGATGGCGGCGTTGACCTGCTCGACGGTACAGTTCATTTTTGCGGCAATCTGCGGCAGTTGATTCTCCAGGAGGCGATCCCAATGACGCGAAACCAGTTGCTGCTCGAAAGACATGTCCTCGGAAAGCTGGTCCATCTGTATGAGAAGACATTCACGGACATCACGGGCGCCAACACCAGCCGGCTCAAGCTTCTGGATGATACCGAGGGCCCGCTGCAGTTCCTCAATGCCGAAACCGTACTTGTCCCTGTTGTGCAACTGTTCCAGCTGAACGGTCAGGTAGCCTTTTTTGTCAGTGTAGTCGATGATGAGTTGGCCGGCCTTTTTCACCGGTTCCTCAGCATCGACCAGCCGCCACTGCTCCAGCAGAAATTCATGCATCGACTGCTGAGCCGCGGCGGTATTCTGCAACGCCTCGTATTTCCGATTGGTCTCCTCGCCCGACCGCCGGACACGAATCGGCGCCGGGTTTGTCAGGTAATCATCGAAGTCCTCACCGAGACTGTCGAGTCTCTGAAAATCTTCAATGTTGTCGGAGTCGTCCTGTACCACCAGCTCGGCCTGCTCGACGGTTTCAGCGTCGGCATCGGCATCGGCATCGGCCCCAGGCGCACCATCGGCACCTTCGACTTCTTCGGGTTGCTCCTCGACCTGTTCCAGCACGGGGTTGCTGTTCAGTTCGGCCTCGATCTTTTCCTGCAGGGCAAGCAGTGGAAGCTGCAAAACCTCCATCGACTGGATCATGCGCGGAGCCAGCTTCATACGCTGCTCCATCCGCATATGTCCCGCCATCTGCATCTTCATCGCATCTTACCCCTTCAACACCGATGCCACGCCCGTTCATGCCGTCTCATACGCCCGTCCGGGTTATGTCACACGCCCGCCTGAACCATGTCATATGCGGCACGTTAATACTGGGTGTATTATACAAGGACAGACCGGAAATGTAAGTTCCAAGCGGCAAATTTGGCGAAAAATAACCGGTAATACACAAAGATGGCATAGGGATTGCTACCGCGCCACCTCCGGCTGGACTGAGATTCGTCGATCAAAGTTCGGCACGGCCAAGGATGGCGTCGGCCAGGATGTTACCGCTGGCAAATTCGATTGTACTGCCGGTCGGCAGACCGCGGGCCAATCGTGTGACCTTGACATTCAGCGAACTGAGCAGCGAGCCGATGTACAACGCGGTCCCGTCGCCTTCGAGGTTGGGGTTGGTAGCCATGACCACCTCGACGACCTCGTCCGTGCGGACGCGTTTTATAAGCTCCTTGATGGTCAGATCGCTCGGCTCTACGCCCTCCAGCGGCGCGATGTGGCCGTTAAGCACATGATAAACCCACTTGCACATGCCGGTCTTTTCCAGGCTGATAACGTCCCTGGGCTGCTCGACAACGCAGATGATACTATGGTCCCGCCGGGTATCGGCGCAGACATTACAGGTCTGGGCCTCGGCCAGGTTGAAACATATCCGGCACTGGTGGATATTCTTTTTCAGGTCGGCAATCGCCCCGGCAAAGGCCATCGCCTCCTGGCGGCTGGATTTGAGCACATAAAACGCCAGTCGCTCGGCGGTCTTTGGACCGATGCCCGGCAGCTTGCCGAACTGTTCGATAAGTTCATTGAGACTCTTGGTGTACGCCGGATTCATTGGTCCCCTCCGACCTGTTCGCCCTGTTTGATCTGTTCGATTTGTGTGACTGTGGCTCCCAGACCCGCGATCAATGTCCTGACCGCAGGGTCGTCGATGGCACGCTCGTTTTCGGCCTGACTGGCTTTTGCACCGGGCGGACGGTTCTGGGGCGTCTGCGATGCCTGCGCCGCCAGGCCAACGTCGATAATCCTGAATTTGAGCCTGATCGGCCTGCCCGCTACGCCGCTGACTGCCTCGGCAAGCCGCTCGGCGCGCTTCTCGCACATCATCACGGCAAACTCTGCACCCTTTGGAAATGTCACGGTAAGTATATCGTTGGCAAGCTCGCCTGGCTGTGCCGTGTCGAACAGGCCTGCGCCGGCGGGGTTGGCTTGTTTAAGGGCGTCAAGGATAGCCAGCCAACCTACACCGATAGAATCCGTATTCAGTTGGCCCATCGGGGCCGAGGCGGGCACGGACGAACCTGGCACGGACGAACCTGTCGTGGCCGAACGTGATACGGATGGACCGGACGGGGTCGAACGGGATGGCTGGCTGGCTTGCGACGGTTCCCGCCCAGCCGATGGTATAGCTGGTTTGTTTGTGTTTTCGTTACCGGCTATGGTCTTTTTTTTTACGACGCCGGGTCGGGCAGCGGGCGAAGAGGCCAACTGTGAGAGCAACTGGGCGATGCCCAGGAAGTGTTCGCTGAGGGTCAGCCGCAGCATCGAGGCCTCCAGCAGCGCCCGTGGTGTTTCGCTGTTTTTTATCGTCCAGCGGAGCTTCTCCAGCGTGGTAATGCCGTAGATCAGCGCAGGGACGTCAAATCGATCAGCCAGAAGGGCCATCCGCTCTCGCTGCCGCCCGGTCAGTATCAGCAGTTCGCTGTTTTCACTGGTGCTGCGGAGCACCATCATATCACGCATGTAGTCGATGATTGTGTCGATAATCTGCGAGGCGCTTCGGCCGGACCGGAGCAGTTGATCCACATCGGCAAGCACCGCAGCGGCGTCCTTGTCGGCGATTTTGTTTATCAGATCACATATCTTCTCGCTGTCCGGGGCGCCGATAAACCGACACAGTAGCTCCACGGTAATCGGCTCTGTGCCGGCACTGATGATCTGGTCCAACAGGCTCAGCGCGTCACGCATTGAACCGTTGGCCAGCCGGGCCAGGTGGATGACAATGTCGTCTTCGTATGCGATCTTTTCGGTCTTGAGGACGCTGGCCAGTTGCCCGGCGATGTCACCTGGGCTGATGGATGCAAAATCGAACCGCTGACACCGCGACTGGATGGTCGGCAGTACCTTGTTCGGCTCGGTCGTTGCGAAGATGAATTTGACGTGTTCGGGCGGCTCTTCGAGTATTTTCAGCAGTGCGTTGAAGGCGCCGGTGCTGAGCATGTGTACCTCGTCGATGATGTAGATTTTGTAACGCGCCCGGGCGGGACGGTAAATCGCATTCTGACGCAGTTGCCGGATGTTGTCCACGCCCGTATTGGAGGCTCCGTCAATCTCTATTACGTCGATATCGTCGCCAGCGTTGATTGAGAAGCAACTGTCGCATTTAAGGCATGGTTCAGTCGTGGGTCCTTCGGCTGTGAGACAATTCAGTGACTTGGCGAGAATCCGCGCCATTGTCGTTTTGCCCACGCCTCGTGTCCCGCTGAACAAATACGCATGTGCGACCCGACCTGCCCTGATGGCGTTTTTAAGCGTTTGCGCAATGACATCCTGTCCGACAACATCGTCGAATGTCTGTGAACGATAACGCCGTGCTAAGACAGTGTAAGCCATAGTGATTGATTATCAATTTCAAAAAGGGTGGCCGGGTTTGCCACGGCACAACGACGCGGACGCTTATGGCTGCTCGGTTCCCCGTCTGACCAGATTCGCGTGCGGCGCTTGCATGGGACCCGACCACTAAATAAGCAACTGTTGGCCAATAATCGACCGCCAACACTTGCCAAGTCTGTATTATCACATAATGTCCATCCAGCTAACGGCTGAGCAACGCCCACAGCCGGGCCTTCACAACACCATAGCAGTATAGCAGGGCATGTAAAAAAATCCAGAAAAAGATTCCTAATTCCTCCGCGGCAGCCTATAATTCGATCTGGATTCCGGGGGCAGAACACGATAAAAGATCGGGTCATCGCGGGAGTAATGGGGATGAAGGTGAGGATCGAGGATAGCTGCACGGCCTGCGGGCTTTGTACCGATACATGCCCGGATGTATTTGAGATGGGCCCCGACAGGGCCGAGGTGGCCGTTACGCAGGTCCCCGCCGAATTGGAGGACGGCATCGAACAGACCGCCCGGGACTGCCCGGCAGAAGCCATCATCATCGAATAAGGGCCCCACGCGGATAACACCAACCGACGAGACGGGGGCACGAGGAACCGAAACGACAGGAGTCGATCCGGGATGGCCTTTTGATTTTTCCTTTGCCGGTTTATTTTTTCGAGTGAACGACGACCTCTGCCTTATCGGCGATCTTATTGTCCTTGGTGCCTTCGAACCGGAGGTTGTCTTCGTCCTGTACGAAAATCTTTATCAGATTTTTGTCCTTGAACTCACCTCGCAGCATCTTCTCGGACAGTGGGTCCTCGATATAATGTTCAATCGCCCTTCGCAGGGGCCTTGCACCAAATTCGGGGTTGAAGCCCTTGTCGATGAGGAACTCCTTGGCGGCATCGTTCAGGTCGAGATGCAGGCCGTGCTCGACGATCCGCTTGAAGACCTTGTTCAGCTCGTATTCGACGATGGACTGCAGGTCCTCCCGCGTCAGTGCACGGAAGACGATCCTGGCATCGAGACGATTGAGAAACTCCGGCCGGAAGTGGCGATCAAGCTCCTTTTCGAGCATGTCTTTCATTTTTTCGTAGTTTGCCTCTTCGGAGCGTTTGCCGAAGCCGAAGCCGGACTGATTGCGAATCAGCTCGGCGCCGATGTTGCTCGTCATGATAAGGATAACGTTCCTGAAATCGATATGCCTGCCGAACGAATCGGTGAGCCTGCCCTCTTCCATGATCTGCAGCAGCATGTTATAGATGTCGGAATGCGCCTTTTCGATTTCATCGAGCAGCAGCACTGAGTAGGGCCTGCGGCGAATGCGTTCGGTGAGCTGGCCGCCCTCTTCGTAGCCGACATATCCGGGAGGCGCCCCGACGAGCCGGGAGACGTTGTGCTTTTCCATGTACTCGCTCATGTCAATCTGGATGAGCGCGTCGGCATTGCCAAACATGAACTCTGCGAGCGCCCTGGCAAGCAGGGTCTTACCGACACCGCTGGGACCGATGAAAATAAAGCTTCCCATCGGCCTGTTGGGGTCTTTCAGGCCTGAGCGACTTCGCCGGACCGCCTTTGCAATTGCGGTAATCGCCTCATGCTGAGAAATAACCGTCTTGTGCAGTTCGTCCTCCAACTCGAGCAGCCTCTGGGCCTCCTGCTTTTCAAGACGTGTAAGCGGCACGCCGGTCATCTTGCTGACGACCTCGGCGATGACCTCGCTGTCAACGATTCCGACATTTTCGCCGCTCTTCTGCTGCCACTGACGCTGGATTTCCGTCTTTTCGTCCAGCAGTTTCTGCGCCTCGTCGCGAAGCGCCGCGGCATGTTCGTAATCGGCTGAACGGACCGCTTCGTCCTTTTCGGTCTGGAGTTTTTCTATCCTGGCTTCGACCTCGGCAAGATTTGGTGGCGGCGTCATGTTCTTGAGCCGAACCCGGGCGCCGGATTCGTCGATAACATCTATGGCCTTGTCCGGGAGACATCTGCCGGAAATATAACGGATCGACAGCTCCACTGCACTGTACAGTGCCTCGTCGGTAAAATGTACCTTGTGATGTGCTTCGTAACGGTCCCGCAGGCCGCGGAGAATCTCCAGTGTTTCCTCTCTGCTTGGGGGTTCTACGGGGATCGTCTGGAAACGACGTTCCAGGGCCGCGTCTTTTTCGATATATTTTCTGTATTCGTCGTACGTAGTCGCACCGATGCACTGAACCTCGCCGCGAGCAAGGGCGGGTTTGAGAACATTGGACGCGTCGATAGCCCCCTCGGCTCCGCCGGCACCGACAAGGGTGTGCAGTTCATCGACAAACAATATCACATTGCCCGCACGGCGTACCTCATTGATAACGGCCTTGATCCTCTCCTCGAACTGGCCGCGGTATTTCGTTCCGGCAACCATCATCGCAAGGTCAAGTACCACCAGGCGTTTGTCCTTGAGTATCTCCGGAACCTCGTGACCGACGATTCGCTGAGCCATGCCCTCGACAATGGCGGTCTTTCCAACGCCGGCTTCGCCAAGCAGGACCGGATTATTCTTGGTCCGGCGGCACAGTATCTGTATGAGACGCTCGATCTCGTCGGCACGACCGATGACGGGGTCGAGCTCGTCCTTGGTGGCAAGCTCGGTAAGGTCTCTGCCGAAGCTGTCCAAGGCCGGCGTCTTGCTCTTTTGTTTCTGGGCCGCGGCAGGGCCCATCTTCATCCCCATCGACTGATAGCTGCTGTCAACGCCCGCCCCGAGCAGGTTAAGCACCTCCTGGCGGACATCCTCCAGCTTCAGGCCCAGATTCATAAGCACCTGAGCGGCGATGCCCTCGGTCTCGCGAAGCAGGCCCAGCAGGATATGCTCGGTGCCCACGTAGTTATGGTTCAGAGCACGCGCCTCTTCAATGGCATACTCGATAACCTTCTTTGCGCGGGGAGTCTGCGGCAGCTTGCCCATGGTAACCATGTCCGGGCCGGACTTGACAAGCTTCTCGATCCCGAGTCGCAGCTTCTTTATATCCACGTCGAGGTTCTTGAGCACATTGGCCCCCACCCCGCTGCCTTCCTTGACAAGTCCGAGCAGGATATGCTCGGTACCGATATATTCGTGGTTAAACCGCTGGGCTTCCTGGTTAGCCAGGGCCATTACTTTCCTGGCACGATCCGTAAAACGTTCAAACATAGTCTCTCTACCCTACAATCTCATTAAGTTATGTCTCAGGGACGGGATTCTACCAGACCTGTGCCAACTGTCAAACCCCAGCCGCGCGTATTTTGGTAAAATCACCGTAAACCGCTCCATTGATTCCTGTGTGCCTTGAAGCCCGCTTGCCCGCCACATTGTCCGCAACGGTCAGATAAGATACCGGGGTGATATAGTTGCACCCCCAGTCTATCGGTAAAAAAGCGGCATTACTTTGGCCCCACGTGGTGAAAAAACGCCCGGCTCGGCAGAAAAAGGCAGATTTCAAGCGATATGGCCGAAACGCACAAAAAAAACATTCAAACGACAGGAACGTCCCGGAATTGCCCGTTGGAAAAAACCGGACGGTCTTTTTTTGCCTCCGAGGATTTTTTTCGGATATTTGCAACATTGCAACCGTTCACAGTCAGAAACGGTTCGTTAAAACGCACCCTATGTGCTAAAATGTTACGATACATAGTAACTGAGCATCTGAGCCGACGAGAATGGGCCGCGACCGAGTTCATAGGTCGCAGGCGGCTCAGATGCGGACAATTGCAAAAATGTTACGTTTATAGTTTATAAATGACCCGGCCAATGGTATAATCACGATGGTGGTGGAATTGTGACGTATAACGTGTTCTGCGTTCAGGAGACAGGACTATGAAGATGTTGGGCAATTTCAAACAGATTCGCCTCTGGCGATACGGGTGGCATGTACTATTCGCATTTCTGGCAATAGCCGCTATCGTCAGCGCAGTCATTGGCTACACGAGCGACGGGTATATCCGTCGGCTAAGCAGAACAATTGTGTGGGTGTCGTTCTTCATAGCATTTTTCGCATTCCTGCTCTCAATTCGCCAGACGGTCCGCTCGATCAAAGAAGGCGGCGACAAGATCGACAATGTCGTTGACATGATCAGCCGTAACAATAATCTGCTGAGCCAGATTGCCCAGGCGAGCAAACTCAGTGATTCGGCCAAATCGATCGCGTTTCGGGATGTGGAGCGGATGGAGCTTGCCGAGTCGGTGATTTCCAAACTGCACCAGCACGAATTCGAGGCAACCTTTGCGATGATCGGCGCGATGGAACGGCAGACCGAGTACAGGACCCTGGCGGTCCAACTGCGTAAGACAGCCGAGGGCTACAAAAACGCCACGGAAAAAGAACGCATCAACCAGGCGACAACTCATATCGTCAAGCTGGCTCAGGAGTACCGCTGGACACAGGCGTACCGCCAGGCCAACGACCTTATCAAGGGTTATCCGTACTCCGAGAAGGCCAAAGCCGTTCGTGTCAAACTCAAACAGATCAAGGACAGCCGCAAAAAAGAACTGCTCGCGCTCTGGGACGAGGCGGTCCAGTCAAAAGACACCGACCGCAGCCTGGAGATACTGAAAGACCTGGATTTGTACCTGACCCAAAACGAGGCGCTGGCGCTGCAGGATGCGGCCAGTACGGTCTTCAAGACCAAGCTGCACAATATGGGTGTGCGATTTGCCCTGGCCGTCACCGAGGGCAGATGGTCCGAGGCACTCGAGGCCGGTCAGCAGATCATGCGGGATTTCCCCAACAGTCGGATGTCCCACGAAATCCGCGGCAAACTGGACGTCCTGCAGGAACGCGCCAAACAACCAGAGGCCAACCCCAACGACAACCCCAACGACAAATGACACAGAAACCCGACCGGCCAGGTCGTCCGACTTATTGTCCGGGCTGTTCTGCTTTTTGCCTTGCCATGTCGTAAGCCTCCTTGCCCAGTCGGCTGACTAACTCGTCGCCGGGATACATTATCCGGAACTGCCCCCTGAAGGCGTCCTCGATGTCCACGGTCTTTTGATAGTGCGCCACGGCCATGTCGTCTCTGCCGAGCCGTTCGGCGGTTTGAGCCAGTTTGAGGTGCAGCCGGTCCATCTCGGGATAGCGCTCTATCGCCAGGAGCAAATTGTCAAAGGCCATGGACAGATACGTTTCCGCCTGGCCCGCCCCAGCCCTGTCGGCAAGCAGCAGATACACGTCCGCCAGCTTTTCATAATTTTTGAAGTTCGCTGCGTCCTTCCCGACGGCGGACATGAAACATTCGGCCGCGTTTGTAGGCAGTTTGGTATCGGATTGGGCGGTATCCCGGTATTGCTGCAAATACGCCCTGCCGTGGAGGTTGTCATGCTCCGGGCTGAGCGCATCTGCCCGTGATGCCCGATCGAGCAGTTGATGCCTGAGCCCAATATCCCGCATGGCCCGCTGCTGGCAGGAGCCTGCTCTGACCACGGGTATAACAGCATAGTAAAGACAGCCGATAAATATCGCGGCGACGCCGGCGGCGATCGCGACACGCATAGCCCCGGAGGGCCTAAACAGTATGACAGCCCGGTTTGTACCCATCCGGTCCAGGGCAACCATGCAGGCGACCATCATCCAGAACGCCGTCAGGACGCCGGGCTCGAACAATGCAAAGTCGATCAGGTTGGCAGTCAGCACGCCTGCCAGCCCGCAAAAAATAACAGCGGAGGCGACGGACGCTGGGGACACGGCTGATGTTGGGGACGCGACAGGTGAAACGGACGTGATGGACCTGACAGGTCGATCGTTAGTAGCGGTGTCCATCCGCCACAGCAGCCATACGGCGATTACGAATACCATCAGGGGCACCAGGTAGAGATAAAAAATCGCAAAGGCCACCGCCACCGGGTCGTCTGTCGCGGCAAGCGGCGCCAGTATGGGCCGAAACACTAATATCGCGGCACCGACAAACAATGCCGCCGGCAGCCAGCGAATGTTGCGCCTACCTGCGAGTGCGTCGCCGTGGCGGGGCCGGGGGGCTGACGGGCCGGGGCGAAAGACAACCATCAGCATCGGCACCGCAAAGGCCATTACAAACCCAGCCAGCCCCAGCGGGCCGTACTGTGTAAGAATGCTCAGCAGGAAATTGTGGGGGTCTTTGACCGTTTCGATCGCGGCGGCGACCTTGTAATGCAGGTAATAGCTCGCAAAGTTGCCCGGACCGACACCGAACGGATGCTCACAGAACATCTGCCAACTCGCAACCCAATACTGCCAGCGGACCAGCATACTGTTGCCACCCGGCAGCGTGCCGTGCGCATTGCCGTACCGGACGATTGCCGCCCCAGCCAGCAACATAAGCAGGATACATACGACAAAAATGGCTTTGCGATGCCGCCGCAGTATGCCGCCGAAACACAGATACACCGCGAACATGGCCCCGGCGACCGTGGCAGCGGCTATCGCGCCCTTGCTCAGCGTAATCAACAACGCCGCGACGGCCAGCAGTGCAACCAGCCACACAAAGTTCCGTCTGAACACCGTTTCCGGGCAGGCGGCGTCCCTGCCGGGGCGAAATACCGCCGCGACCAGGGCCGACAGTGCCAGGATAGCGAACGACCCAGCCGAGTTGCTGGTCTTGAAAAACCCGCGTATGTCTTTCGAGTAAAGCCTGTGCTCGTAAAGCCACTGTTTGAAGCTGCCCTCTTTGATGCCCAGCGGACCGAGCTGCAACTGTGGGTCTTGCTCATACTGCTCAATCATCATGGCATTGCTGGTCGTGGCCTGCTCGATGCACTGGTACAGATTCAGTATAGCCATCGCCACCAGCAAGAGCAGAACCAGCCGAACCTTTCCCGTGCAATCCAGTATCTGTACCAGCAGAACCGCCGTGAGCATGGGGGCCAGAAACGTTACGAAATCGGTGACAGCCGAGCGTTTGTCGGATGCGACGGCAATGCCGACGGCACCGGCGGCAATGAACATCGCGATGCCGACCTCGATCCAGCCGAAACGACAGGCGACTGTGCCGGTGTAAAGGGCCACTATCACCCAGATGACAACACACAGCAACAGCACCGAGGAGATAATCAGGCTGAACGCCTGGTTGGTCAACGCCTGTTCCGGATCCATCGTGGCGATGTGCGGGCTTTCGGTATAGGTCGCACGGATTGCCAGCACCGCCAGCAGGACCAGCAGCAGTATGTATTCAATCCCCCTGAGCAGTGCCGATTTGCCGGGCGAATTGTCCTGCCGAATTTTTTCTGTTCTATTTTTCACCGCAGAGACTCAAAGAACCCAAAGAACTCCACAAATAATTAACCCCGACAACTTCAAATAGTGTGAATGACGCGTTCTTCTCTCCCGGACTTGTCCGGGTTGTCTTTGCGGTCAGTCGTTTTTGCCGGTGCTTTCGAGGATTGCCACGATCGCCAGCACCATAATCGTCTGGGCGAAGATCAGGATTGCCCCGGCTGCGTCGGTCTTGTACAGCAGGACCGATCCGACGGCGGTACACAATGTCGCCAGGTACAACGTCAATACCGTCTGTGTATCGCTTAGTCCTCTGCGTCGGAGTCGATGCGAAAAGTGTTGGGTGTCCCCCACCAGCGGGTTTTTGCCATGGCTGAGCCGAAGGAAGATTACGCTGGCGAAATCGTACAGGGGTACCGCCATAACCACCAGCGGCATGAATACCACGAAAAGCCCGCCACCGACGTCCTGATGATAATACGTCGTCCGCAATGTGAGCAGTGCCACAAAAAAGCCGACGACAAGCGAACCTCCATCGCCCATGAATATCCGCGCCGGCGGAAAATTAAATACCAAAAAGCCGCACAGACTGCCGACGACTACAAGCCCCATCGCCCCGACGAAGACCTGGCCAGCCATGGCGGCGGCGACAAACAGGACGCCACAGGCAATGACGGCTATCCCCGCTGAGAGTCCGTCCATGTTGTCAAGAAAGTTAAATGCGTTGACAATCACCATGATCCACAGCACCGAAAGGGCCGTGGTGACGATTTTGTTATCGATGAAAAGCTCCACACGGATATCTGCAAAGAGCACCGCCGCGGTCACCGCTACCGTCTGAATCAGCAGCTTACTTAACGGCCCCAACCCCTTGCGGTCGTCCCACAAACCGGTCAGATGCAGTGCCAGGGCTGCTGCCATCACTACCATGAGTTGGCTGGACCTGCTTAGAAAACCCGCCGCGTGTACAGAGATAGATTCGCCGAGCAGCCCTGCTGAGCCGAGTTTGACCGCCGCCAGCCCAGCCAGTACGAACAGTGCAATCGTCCAGAAGATCGCTATCCCGCCGCCCAGGGCGACGACTGAGCTGTGATAGCGGTCCGCGCTTGGTCTGGCGACGAACCCGACCGCCAGGGCAACCCGCCGTACAATTGCCGTCAGGGTCGCCGAGACAATAAACGACCCGCCCAGAAGGCATCCTGCAAGTATCAGATATTCTCGAATCGGACCGACTCCTAAACCCGAAAGCTCATTGATGTTTCATGTCGCGACGCTGCCGTATCAGCCTTTCGCGGACATCGCCGAGAAATCCATAGTACCTCGGCTCTCTGTAATCCGGGAACGTGAACGGGCCTGGCCGCCACTGCCTCCCGCTGAAAGTCAGCGTCACCTCGGCATACATGTTCTTCCCGATATATATACGATGCGCAAAGTTTTTTGTCGAGGCCAACACCAGCTTGCCGGGTTCGACATAGCCTGGATCCAGGTTGATCGGACGGGGCAGATGCGAACCAAGCCCTTCGGTAAGGGACTCTTCAAGCTGATTGGTCCTGTGCTTTATATCGGCAATCTCGCCAGGGGTGATAAGCCGCTCGAAGCTGACAAACTGCCGCAGGATATGTTCGCCAGCCTGTTCCTTATAATAGTCCGTGTGACCGAACGGCCAGGTGTCGCTGAGGATATCGGACGGACCAAACAGCTCGATTATGCCCATCCGCGCCGCCTCAAGACAGTCCCCGTCGGCTGCAAGGATGCCCACGATCAGTTTTACCGGCTCTGGCGTTTCAGTTTGCCACATTTATACTGCTCACGATTGAGAATTTCCATTTGTGTGTGGCTAAGTAGCTTTACAACAGTAACAGTGGCTAAAATTTTACTCGCGGAACTTTACTACACTGAAGGGTATAGTTCTGCTTTTAAGCCGTTTACCACGTCCACGACCGCCTTTGCCGCGTCGGCGACATCGACGTTTCTGATCTCGGATTCCCTTCGCAACTTCAGTTCTACCTGGCCGTTGGCGATGGAGCGATTGCCGATCGTCACACGCACCGGAATCCCCAGGAGGTCGGCGTCCTTGAATTTCACGCCTGGGCGAAGATTGCGGTCGTCCAGCAGGACCTCAACGCCCATCTCGCGAAGTTGGCCGTAAACCTTTTCGCCCGCTGAAACAATCTGTTCATCATTGCCTGCAAGGGTGATAATTACCTCCCACGGCGCGATGCTTATCGGCCAGATAATGCCGTTCTTATCGTTGCCAAGCTCAATCGCAGAGGCCGCGATACGGTTGATGCCAATGCCGTAACAGCCCATTAGAACCGGTTTTTCCACGCCATCGACATCCAGAAACCTTGCACCGAGCTTGTCGCTGTATTTCGTGCCCAGCTTGAATACCTGACCGACCTCTATGCCGCGTTTGAACAGCAGCTTTTTGCCCTGATACGTGTCGCCCTCAAGGGCCATTCGGATGTCCACGACCCTGACGTTGCCACCTTCCAGCGGGAAATCGCGTCCGGGAACGACATTCCTCATATGGTAGTCGGTCCTGTTGGCACCTGCAATCCCGGCTATCATCGCGGCGGCGGCGTGATCAATCAGGACCAGATGCATTCTGTCTGCCAGTCCAATCGGGCCGGCAAAACCGACACCGGCGTCGGTGACCTGCTCGACAGTCGCCTCGTCAGCTAATTCTATAGGTTCACCGATAACAGTCCGCAACTTCTCTTCGTTGACTTCGTGATCGCCACGAACCAATACAGCAATCCTCTTTATCCAGTGCGTTTTGGCGGGATATTTGCCAGTGCCATCTTTATGTGTAGAAAGATGACCGCTGACTTGCTTGACGTTCTCGGTAAGGGGATGATTGACATAGATAAGAGTTTTTATCATGTCCTTTGGTTTTTTCTTGAAGAATTTTGCAAGCTCTTCGATTGTTCCTATGCCCGGTGTATGAACTTCCTCCGGCGGGCTGACGGCGGGGCGATTTTCTGGTAATGAAACGGGATCGACGGGGGCCTTTTCGATATTCCACGCGTGGGCGCTGTCCTCGGTATAGACGATGATGTCCTCGCCGTTTTCGCAGGGCACGGTGAATTGGTGGGAACCGGACCCGCCCATTTCGCCGGACTCGGCCTGGACGATTACGTATTCAACGCCGCAACGCTGAAAAATACGACAATACGCATCGTACATCCCGCGATAGGATTCGTCCAGCATCGCCTCGTCGGCATCGAAGCTGTAGGCGTCCTTCATGATGAATTCACGCGACCGCAGCACGCCAAACCGCGGGCGAAACTCGTCACGGTATTTCAGGTTAATCTGGTAGAAGTTGACTGGAAGCTGCTTGTAGGACTGTATCTCATTGGCCGCCAGGCAGGTATAGACCTCCTCGGCGGTGGGCGAAAGCACATTGTCCCTGCCGTGCCGGTCCTTGAATTTGCCCAGCGTCTGGCCGTAATCAATGTCACGCCCCGTCTGCTGCCACAATTCCATCGGCTGAACCATCGGCGCCGTCGTCTCCAACGCGCCGGCGATGTCCATCTCCTCGCGGACAATCTGCATTATCTTCCGCAGCACACGCCACCCAGCCGGCAGATACATATATGTACCGCTTGCAACCTTACGCATAAGCCCGGCACGAATCATCAACCGATGGCTGATTATCTCCGCATCGGCGGGAACTTCCTTGATTGTCGGGATAAATGTCTTGCTGAATCTCATCGAAACTCCACTTTTACAAAATTCTCATAACATCATACAGGCAAAGGTTATAGCGTAACTTTCCCACTCTTGCAAGACAATAACTGACCCCGTTGGCCTATTCCTGCCCACATTTTGTCGCCCAGTTCTGTTGCCCCGCTCTGTTGGCCCGCTCTGTTGGCCCGCTCCGGCCTGCCTGTGTCCGGCGGACGGGGCGGTGTGTGGCAGCTTTTTTTTTCTTGAATTACCTGACAAGACCGAATATAGTCATCGCCGGTCCTGTCGATCTGGTCCAGGCGAATTGAACTGCCGGGAGTCAGGATGATGTTGTGTTAATAAATAATTATAGTACCCTGAAGAATTGATGGTGTCTTATCCGAAAAATAGCTCCTCTTAAAATTGGTCACCTAACAATCGATCCTCCGATCATCCAGGGCGGCATGGGCGTGAGAGTTTCTAAAGCCAGTCTCGCCGCCGCCGTGGCAAACGAGGGATGCGCTGGTATTATCGCCAGTGTGGGTCTGGGTGGCTATGAATATTCCGCTATCGCCAATGTTGTGGAAACGAACCATACTGCGCTGCGGGAGGAAATCCAAAAGGCTCGCCAGATGAGCAAGGGGGTCATTGGTGTCAATGCGATGGTTGTCCTGTCGGATTATGAATCATTGATCAGTGCCTGTGTACAGGAAAAGGTGGACATGATCATATCGGGGGCCGGGTTGCCTATGCATCTGCCTGCCTATACCGCTGGAACGGATATTAAACTGATTCCAGTTGTTTCGTCGGCACGGGCGCTGAAGATCATTCACAGGAAATGGACGAAAGATTTCAATCGCGGTCCCGATGCCGTTGTTGTTGAGGGCATAAAGGCCGGCGGTCATCTCGGATACAGTTTTGAGCAGATTGAGAAGAACACCCCCACACTGGACGAAACGCTGGCTGAGGTCCTGCAGTTCACACGGCAATTGCCGACACCGATTCCTGTTATTGCCGCGGGCGGTATTTTCAGCGGACAGGAGATGGCGCACTATCTGGATGCCGGCGCCGCGGGTGTGCAGATGGCTACGCGGTTTGTTTGTACCGAAGAATGCGACGTTGATATAAGATTCAAGCAGGCTTATCTGGACGCCGCCGGCCCCGAGGACATTAAGCTGATCAAAAGTCCGGTGGGTTTGCCCGGCAGGGTCATCAACAATGCCTTTGTCGAAAGGATTAATAATGGCCAAACGGTCCCCTTCCGATGCAGATACCAGTGCCTGAGGACCTGTAATCCATCAGTGGCTCCCTACTGTATTGCTGAGGTGTTAGCCAGGGCGGCTGATGGAAAAATGGAAGAATCGTTTGCTTTTGCCGGCAGTAATGCCTGGCGATGCGACGAGATTATTTCGGTAAAACTGCTGATCCAGAAGATCATGCAGGAATACGAGGATGCAGAACACGTTGAGCCGGTTGAATCGGCCCAATAAAACAGGTGGGTGTACCGGATTTTATTTTGGTTCATCCGGTTAATGTGATTTACAACTTTACTCGCGAGATTTTACTACTCCCGGGGGGTGTACCTACCCATTTCCCGGATGAGCCCTTATTTCTACAGCAACTCGTCCAGCTTGGCGGTAATATCCTTCTTTGCGGTCAGCCCGGTCCATCGATGATGCATCCTGCCGCCCTTGAAGACCATGATGGTAGGTATGGCATTGATCTGATGTTCAACCGCCGCTTCGCGATGCTCGTCGGTATCCAGTTTGCAGATAACGACCCTTCTCTGGTATTCGTCGGCGATCTCCTCGATAATGGGCGCAATCATCTTGCACGGCCCACACCATGGCGCCCAGAAATCCACAAGCACCGGGACATCAGTATCGTTTATCGTCCCGTTAAAATTCGCATCGGTCAACTCAATAACATTATCAGCCATCTTCACTCCAGGTAATTCAATTCTTCATTGTATAATACACGGCTCGTAACCGTCAGGCGGATTTTAGTCATGCCCAACAGGAATGTCAAACCCAAATCGGGCATTTTGAAAAATCGCAGTAACCGTTCACAGAAATTTTGTAATACTTTATTAACGTCCCAAAGTTCGGGGATACACTGGACAATTCGACAAGTTTTTCTTGAATTGTCATTTGCGTTTTTCGCTTTTTGGGCTACCAGCAGGAATAAGTTTTTTTGCGTCCATAGAAA
>SDBV01002043.1_pt1 | contig 30214 bp, 23 predicted proteins | sample 2277081 | NCBI WGS metagenome assembly SDBV01 (sample SAMN10402039, study PRJNA504765) | marine sediment metagenome | isolation source: marine sediment core GS10_PC15, 223 cmbsf | place: Arctic Ocean: Southern Knipovich Ridge | collected 2010
CTTTTTTTTGATTCAAAGAAAGTCGGGATTTTTTTTTGATTCCAACTTTCTCATTTTTTTTTATTGATTGTTCGTCCATTCTATAATTATTAAACGCTTTCTAGAATGATTTCCCCAATGATACTATCCTTAATTGAATCTCTTTTCATAACCTATCTTACCAAACGCCTGATAACAATAATGACTAATAGTATTACGGTCAACCAAAACCACCACTTCGTCCAAAATCTTGAAGCTTCGTCTGTACCAAATTGCGATGCGTTACCTTGATACAATTCTGCTCCATTGATAGAAACCTTTATTTCCGGATCCAGGTCTCCACTTAGACCACTTAGTGTGACTGTGTATGAGCCATCAAGATTATCAACAACGGAACCGAAAGTGCCTGTCGAAGATTCTAATTCGATAGCAGATCCAAACGCGGGGCCCAAGAATAGACCAGAGGCATCTTTTAGAAGCATTGTGAACTTGTATCCTATTGTTCCATCATCCTTTATCGCTTCAACATCGAAAAATTTAGAAGATAAATCAATGTTTGTGATTCTTACCACACTGGATTTCACTCTTGTTCTATGATACTCTCCAATATCCAACCTCTTTCCATTTATCAGGAAAGTAAACTTATGAGCTCCTGTTACTTCGGGGGTATATTCAGCACTATATGTACCATCGCCATTATTAGACAGAACAACTGAATCAACAAATATTTTTAAGGCTTCGACATAGCTTGGATTTGTTTTAATTAAGGTATAGTGCTTCAACTGGCCTAAATTGTTATACCCTGGATCAATGTCCTGCCTGTTACCAGAAGATAAAACGGAATGAATTTTCTCTGGAATTGGTAATGTTGCTAGTAATGTTCCACCGTCATCGGAGCTCCTTTCGATCTCAACTACTATCTTTTCTGCATCCGTAACAGGATCACCATTATAATTCAAAGAAACTGTGAGAAGTATTGTATCGCCAATGCTATGAGTGCCAGGGTTACCAAAGTCAGTGTCAAAGTCAAACTTATGATCATCCACAATACAGGTGGCCATATAATTGACACCTGGCTTAGAATCCACTACCTCCAATTCCCAAGAGCCTCCAGGTTCAAGACCAGTGGAATCTTCATATCTGGAATTAACTGGGAAATTGATGTGCCATAACCGATAGCTATCTTTATCTACTATGCGACCCAAACGGGTTACATTATTACCATTTTTCTTGACCCTGAACCTTAGGTTATTTCCCTCATCTTCGCCTCCAATTAAAATAAAACTCACTTTCGATATAGAATCATTGGTCACAAATTGAATGGTATTTGTACCCACCTGAGTAGTCCCTACTTCGTTGCCTACAATTTGCGGACTACTACCTGATAATAATTCAACAAATGAATTAGTAAAAAATGTAGTGAAGTCAAAAGGGCTGGCATTTCCAATATTTGTTGTTCCACCAGGTCCTGTGACATCATTTGCCAGGTTCGAAAGTAAGGTATTGGCAGGACCAGGAGGTACTTTAAACCCGATTGTACTTATCTTAATCCCAGGAGCACTATCTCTAAAAGCTGAATTAAAAGTGGGAGGACTTGTTGGAAAAATCATGCAAGTTCCGTAAGGAGGATTTGGTGCTGCGGGATTATACGAGCTAACTGCCAGATCTCCACCTTCAAAATGGGCCGGAACCAATCCATCCTCTACCAACATGGGATTATAATTCTGCTCCCCATCCGTAAATAGAATTAAGCTCTTTTTCCTGTTGGGTTGCGATTGAGAGGTCATTTGATCAATTCCTTCAAGAAGACCACCTCCAAGGCAGGTTCCTCCGCTGGTACCTATCCCCTGAATAAATGTATTCAAGGCCAATGGATCGGAAGTATAAGTGCTGTTACTATTGTCAATGGTACCAGAAAAAATAACCGCACCAAATCGATCCGCAGGTAAAAAATAATTACCGGTGCTACCGAGGTTAAAAAACACATCAACTGCTTGCTTCAAATTGGTCATCCGTACCAGTGCTGGTGTGGCGCAGCTTACGCAGGTTGGGTCATCAATATCAGTACAACATAGCATGCTTGGAGAATTGTCAAGCACGAGCATGAGATCCACTGGTTGACGACCAATCGGCAAATTAAATGTTCGGTCACAATTACTTACTCCGACTGTTGCACGAAGAGTGAAGATGATTGTGAAGCCCTCAGCAGTATTATCAGGAGTGCCATCAACTGTAACCGTCCCTCCTGAAGTAGTAATAGTTACTCCAAAGATAGTATAAGGACTTGTGCAGGGTGGCATAAAACAATCAGGAATCTCAGCCAAACCATTATTATAAGCAACATATTGAATCGACATAGTGGCAGCTGCACCTCCGGGAGTGTTAACTGCATTTATAGGTGATGGGCTTATCGCTACATCGACTGTCGCATCCGGGAGAGTATATGCTCCATTTGGGCATCCCGCAGTGAAGTCAATATCTTGTGCATGCAAATGGCAGGGAATGATTACAAGAAACAAACATAAAAGTAAACCACATTTTAAAAATGGTCTAATCGGGTTGGTTTTATTTTTCTGCATGGTAATTATAATTTAGTTATTACAATAATTTTTAGTGTTGATCAGTTCCAATCCACATGTATGGATTTATTTCCCATCCATGGAAGACGGATAAATGAAATACCCCATGGCAAGCGGTTTAATAATATATCCTGCGCTTTCCTTTCTACTACCAAATGCCAATTAGGCTCTTTAAAAGTCAACTTACCTTCTCTTCTGATAAATCCTTCCCGAAGTCCCTCAACCGAGGTATTCCCTATAGCTTTCCAATGTGAAATCACAGTTTCCATTAACACTGTACAGGTTTTAAAAAAGGCCTCTCCGAGCGTTACTGATGTGTCTATCACTTCCTCTGAGGGCATCCCGCACAATAATTTCGGTATTGTCAATACGTATTCCGGTAATGGATGCTTTCCATATGAAAGCCAGGCAACTAAAAATACAGCCTGATGTTGTGAAGATTCTGATGTCCATTGATCACCATCCCATAAATGAAGTGTTCGAAACAATTCTTCAAGGAACGGATGAATAATTACCAGTCCGGCCGCTTCACAAAATACAGGATCGATGTTATTATCGGAAGGAAATTGGCTTTCCTTCGAGCCATCTCTTATATCATTAGGATAAATATTATCTATTTCTTCTTCCTTAAAATCAGTTCTGGATTGTTTCGTTGATATATCAATATTTACATCATTGTTGAACTCAGTATCGGGTATCGGAGTTGTTTTTTTCTCTTCTTTCTGTGGAAGCTTTTTATGGGATTTGTCTGTTGGTCTGAAATTATTGACATCCTCTATTAAATCCTTTATATCTCCCTTTTCAACCTTGTTCGCTGCTTCTAATGCATTTACGAAGATTGGGGACATTGAGGTTGCTACTGCTTTCTCTTCTGAACTATAAGAGGACTTTTTAGTGTGCCGAGGTTCAATTTTTACAATCTTCTGTATTTGATGCTTAAATTCAGTCGAGCTTTTGATTAACTTAGAAAAGACATGTACGATTAAGTTTTCAGTATCCGAAAAACCTATACATTTGCTAATCCAGTAATCCCAATATACTTTTCGCAATTTCCTAATATTTACGGAAATTGATGATCCCATTTTTTCCAACCACCTCCAACTGTTGAGTAAGGTTTTAGAAATTCCATGGTTATAATACCCGAGAAGTATACTAATAAATTCATCATCGAATTGGGATACCATGCGATTGCGGGCAAATATATTTGCAGAAAGTTCTTTAGCTATAAGTTCTGTCTGCCTCTTTGATAAACGAGATACCCAATCTCCCATTAACTCAAATGTTTCCGGATTTACCCACCAGGGCAACCTTCCATGAACTAAAAAATAAATAAAAGAATCTACTATATCACCATACTTATGTAGCTCGCCACGGGAAGATCCCTCACTTTGATATTCTGAAAGTTGTAAGAGTGAATGCGAGGGTGATTCGTTTGTATATCTTGCCAACTCCTGCATTAAAGTATTAGTCACTTTATCTTTAATTTCCTGATCCGTCAATGCTTTTATATTACCCAGGTCAATTTGTATTTGGTCAATGATCAGGGTATTCTCTTTTGTGGATTCTTGTTCAAAGCATTTATCGATCGTGGGATTAATAACACTTTCCGTCAGGTCATGTGCATGCTTCTCCCAATGTTGCACAAGTTCGAGAGAAGGTGCGGAAATATCGAATGTTTGTTTTTGTATGATGTGTTGCATATCAGTCAGAATAATATTCCTGATATAATGCATTAATCACTTGAGTCAGGGTATCTCTCAATGGATCAAGAGTAACTTCATCTACCTCATCTATCATGTAATTTCTTAACCAATTCATGTAAGCTTGTTCATAAACGTCAAAAGAAGGATCCAAAGCCCCAACAGGAGTGCCTGGCAAATTTCTATCCACCCACATTATCCTTGGAAGAATATCGGCAGGGCAATGTTCTCTAATCTGCCCTACGGCATATTTCCTGAATTCGCCGTTTCTGTATAGCGAGGGTTGAATTGGTTGAGGTATACTATCGGTCAAAGAAAAATCACGAGCGTAACCGGAGGGCAGGACAAAAGTCATTTGAAATGAATAAGGATCATCCTGATTTTGTATGATCAATTCTTCATTTAAAGCGTCTGGTGGAAAAAGCAAGTGGTTCTCGAGCATATAAAATCCTTCAGCGCTAAAAAATCGATACAAATGTAAGCGGGCTCTGTTCAGGGCTTGTTGAGCCTCGTCCTCAGTTCCAAAATCGACTGGTGAACGAGCCAGAGCAGTTCCGTCCGGCAGTAGCAACACCATGCGAAATGCATTCGGAGCAGGATTTTCAATTACATAGTTCGAAGTATGTATGCCAAATTGTATCATTTGCTGAATAGCCTCCTCTGCATCTGCAATGGCATCAGGATGTGTGGGCCCAGGATAGTTGTTCACGCTTGTCAGTAATACCTCACCACTAAATCCGCTTTCAGACCATAAACGAAAGCGTTTTTCAATTATAGGATCAGCATCAACTTCGTCGAAGATCTCAATATAGTCATTAATATTATGGATGAGTACGTGCCGCTCCCTGATATCAATTCCAAGCATATGATAAAGTCTGCATTCCAATGGAATAAGGGTATGTGTAGTCCAAATATCCAGCATTGTGTTGACACTCTCAACTATGGTATTTTGAGCCAACAGGTCTGATGCATATACATTAACAGATTCGGCCAGGGGATCAGCTGTTGCCGAGCTTCGTATTTCAAGCCTTCTGTTTGTACCTCCTTCTAATCGAATTGTATAGCTTTCGGTCTCAGTTGCCAATCTCAATACTTGTTCCGCAACCTGAATAACTTCCTTATTTGATGCCGAAGGTTCAAATTGTCTTAGCAATGGATTATCAAATGAATCCATGATGATCCATTCGTAGAAATCGCCTGCTTTTTGTATGTCGAGAAAGCTGTCATTACGCCATAGCAAATGCCCAAAGGCCTGACCCTTATCCCGATTGAGCCAGGGTAGATCGGAGTAGTAATCAGATTTATCATATATCAAATCCTGCAAAGCAATCAATCGTTGTTGATTTTGATAGTCGATAATTTGAGGTAATGTTAGCGTGATCCCTTCAGGGAGTTCTGTCGCTTGTCTGAAAAGAAGTGCCACTCTATCCTGTATATCTTCCCCCTGGATTGCCAATAGATGATCGAATACAGCATTACGTTGTTCAAGAAACTGCTCCCTTGACTCAACATCATTTGAGAGTACCTGCTCATAACCATTATCTTTATTGTTTTGGAAATCTAACCAATCAGTAGTCGCCGAATTGTAGGATTTCAAGATATATGCAATATCAGGCACTTGATATATTGGCTGTTGGAAAAGTGTTTGATTAATTTCTGGGTCAGCACTAAAAAATGTATTAAATGAAGCAATTTGCTCAAGACTACCTGCAAACATTTGTTCAAAAAACATTAAGTACCCTTTCAGCTGTCTTGCTTGTGCTATCCTTAATTGTGTAGAGTGTCCCGGCAATCCCGATTCTCCAACACCATATACATTTGGTAAATCGTTTTGAATGGGATAAAAATCGTTGATAGGATACTTTTCCCCTAGTGGTATTGGGAGATCTAACAATGGTGAAATAACAGCCTGGACATCCTTCACCAATTTATTGGTTAACAGATCATTTACAAGATTGTTATCATAGGCTATTTCAAGACCATTGCGATACACCGATATACGAGATTTAACAACGCTTAATCGGGGCACATGATTTTTACTATCTACCAACCGCAAACAATCCTTTGCTCCTGTAGTGATAGGTCTGTTATCCAGGTAATTGGATAGTGACAAGTTTCTCACGGCAATTATTTTTCTTATGTTCACATTTTCTCTTAGGTCTACATCTGTATCGTCAGCTTTTCGAAGTTGATATATTATGCGAAGTATATCCGAAGTATAAATAGTTTGCAGGATCTGTTGCTCTCCCAGGCTACTATCAGGTAAAAAACCGGAATCAGTAAACGGTCCGTCAAAAACCAAATCGGAGGAATTCATTTGTAACAATTGATCCTCCACACTTTCAAAGTAAATTGCTGGTGAGATCATCCTATAAATACGATAATAAATCTCAGCCAATACCTCTTCAATATTTGCCCCGCTACCTACCTCCAGAACTGCAGAAACACTGATTTCCTGCAATCTGACGGCATTAAATTCAACTATATCACTGCAAAGATTTCGATACGGGGATGTATACCTCCGAATAATACGCATGCTTTCAAATGCCGAAATTACACGCCGGTTTAATTGTTTTAAAATAGTCTGATCGGCTGCACTATTATCGCCAATTGTACTTATCTCATTAAGAACTTCCTGTAAAATTAGTGGTGCCTCAACCAGTGAATCCTCCATTTCGGTGATAATATTAGCCACAATCCATACTAGCATAACCTGTGGCCCACCAACAGAAGGTTGATAAGTAACAGAAGCCCTGGTAAAAAAGGATGAACCTCCAACAATATTATTCCATTCATTACCCGGCGAACCATCAAAAGCCACTGATTGTAATTCAATGTCCTGCTGCATAGGTATGATGTCTTCCTCATTCCAATGTGGAAAGGCAAGCTCTACTGTATAATCTTGTGCCAGTGCGGGAGGCGTTACCGTAATTACCAGGTTATTACTGTTCAAATTATCATCTTCGAATTCTAATAATGCGCTAAGTCTGCCTTGTGGAGATGATGATATGGAGAACACCCAAGCATTACCAACCAGGGGATGGTTAATTAATATTTTTCGAAAATCGGAAAATTTTATCGGAGCTGATGGTAATACCTGTGCAGCTGTATAAAACTCCGGTTCCGTCAAATATTTGCTGCTGGAAACCAAATCCTTTATCTCCATACCTGAACGCAAACCTACTTCCGTCAAAGCATAACAGATAGCTTCAAGCATAGTTATTCCCGGATCGTGGAGATTGTGATCGGTCCAGGAATTAGCTGCAATACTCTGTATTACAGAGATACCTTGCTCACGAAGAAATTCGAAATCCTGACTCTTCAATTCAGGACTTTGTGTGGATATGCGTGTGGATTGTTCCATCCAACGAATGGAAAATTATCTTCCGGGTCTTTTTCTTTCTTTCAATTGCGATTCCAATTTATCCACTTTCTCACTTAACTCTTTGATTGCGTTGATCATAATATACATAAGCGGATTTGGGTCATAATTGAGGTACTTTTTTTTGTCTTTTTCATCCAGGGATTCAGCTTCAATAATGAGCGATGGAATCACTTTTTGAACATCCTGAGCTATTAGTCCTACATATTTGTCTCCATCATCCGGTGTTCCGGCTTTTCCATTAAAACTGTAATTAACTGGCTTGAGGTTTTTTATCTCCTTAAGTCCAAATTCCAACTCTTTAACATCCTTTTTAAGGCGTGAATCTGAACTTATGTTTAGAAATCCACCTCCTCCGGGTTTAGATGCCTTTCCAAATACAAACAGATCTTGTGTGTTACTATTCGTTCCAATTACAGTAGTTCCATCTATAAAGACACTGGAATCGGGCAATAAGCTGATGTTTCCCGTCGTACTTATAATCGTTCTGACAGCAGTGCCCTGAGTGAATTGAAGAGAAGAATTGGTACCGGCATTAACAGTAGTATTTGCCTGATCATCCTGTCTTAAAGCGAAGTTCTCATCGTTTATTACAGCTTGATTTGCTGCAATATAAGCAGCATCATTTGTTTGTCCGTTATGAGCTATCATATTGCCTAAACGGACACGTTCACCGGCTCCGGTATTTGCATTTAAAGGGACATCGAGCTTATGCGCGGGATTGCTGACGAAAGTGCCAACACCAACATTTCCGTCCGAATAAGCTACATCAGTACCTCCACCTACTGGAACAAAAACACTGCCACTACCTCCCGATATCGGACTCCAGACTCCCCCATTGGAAATCTCCACCTGACCGGCATTGAAACGCAGTGTGCCGTCCTGTCCGTTTGTGGCTCCCGATAGTTTTAGGCCTGCAGGGATGGACAGATTGCCATCCGAGTCAAGTTGAATGTTATCATCAACTTTATTAATTACTGAATCGATTATATCACTGAAATGTTCGCCGGTAGGTCTATCACCGTCTTCAAATTTTTCCTTTAAGTAGGATCTGCTTCGATTAGCCATAATACTTTAAATTTATAGAATTATACTTATTTATGATACAATAATAAAGTCCAAACCAATTACCATATTTCCGATACCAATACTTTGTGTTCCTTCACAAACTTCATCAGACAATACTCCGATCCTGTGTGAACCGCTGGATACCAGAATAGCATCCGGTCGCGTTGTGGCAGCTACATCTACCGGTACACCTACTACAAAATCTTCTCCTATAATCTTGCCGGAGTCACCAACAGATGGCTGTGGTGCTAAACCGATTACAAAGCCTTCATTGATTTTCATTTCTCCAATTCCACCTGGCCTCTTACCCTTATACTGATGATATAGCGCAAAATCTGTTACATAGTCGACGTAATCGCGACCTTCTATGAAGGCAAGAATTTCAGAGGCATGAATTTTCCCACCAAACACAATATCCTCGCCCTCATCATATGACCATGGACTTAAGAATATTTTGATTTCTTCTTCAAGCACCCCGGCATAATATCCGGGATCAAATCCCATATTGAATGCTATTTTGCAGTCAACAAGAAGTGTTTCGTATACCGGATTTGTGACATGGAGCCTGGTAAATTCTGAAGCATAATTGGTTTCAAGGAATTCTTTGATAGTTCTTAAAAATGCACCGTTTACCTTGGGCTGTAAAGGATTACCTGTTGGTCTCTTCCGCCAGTCAGGCACAACCACCAGCTTTACATCACCTGGAACAAGATTATTTTCTTCATCGGTATGTGGCAGGCATTTTACTTTAAAAATTACCGGAAATGCTTCTAACAATAATCGCTCATAGTCCCAGGCCGAAACTGCCCTGCTGCGGTGTCTGAGGCGTTCGTGTGCCCGCTGATAATATCTTTCACTCGATTCGTGTGGTTTTCCGCCAAATGACGGATAGGGTTGATTTACTTTTTTTATTGCCGGTATTTTGCTCTTTAAGTTTTGAATAATATTTGAGCCGAGAGGAGTAGCCAGGTGCTCATCGTAATCAGAATCAAGACCATCTGAAGGAATCTTGAGTGAGGCACGTGCCGCTTGGGTGTGAATTTTGATCACATTTGCTGCTCCATCCACATAATCAGAAATTGATGCCCGAACCCAATGCATAAACTCTGGCATCAGGGAATGTTCGCTCGTGGCATCGGGTCCTAATTGCAAACGTACCAGTCCGGGAATTTGAAAGCCTTCGGTTTTATCTTCCAGGATATCCTTTTTCGAAATTTCTTTCCACTGACCTCCGGCCAGATATTCCCACAAAATATTCTCCGATGCCAAAAGTACCGCACCTGGAGTGCTTCCTTCTTCAATATGAAATAACAATGACAGAATTTGAGCAGGTTGAGCCTTCTCCAAGCCCAGATATAGAGCACCTTCCTGTTTTTGATCCGGGACTAATGAAACAACACTTAACTCATCTGATTCAACTGAACCAAATACATCCAATAGGAAAAACTGCTCGATCAGATTTGGTATATCGGGTTTGAATTTATCCGAAGCCGTATAATCAATACTTACTGCCGACAGAGTAGGGGTAAAGGGCGTTTGAGGCAGTTCTACATCTGGAACTTCTAATGCAATTTGAATGGCATGCTGGGCGTATATCGATGAAAAGCTTTTATGTCCGAATGCCTCGAATGGAGCATAGGTAGGTAAAAATCCCACATCCTGTTTGGTGGGTCCGGTAAGCACTAATTTGATGAATCCCTGAGTAGTGCTGTGGCTGTAAGCATTGCCCAACGATAGTTCCGACTGTCTCTTATACGATGAGTAAGCTGTTGCTGATGAAATGACTGAACTATCAATTACCATTTTCTTTTCAAGTTGATTTCCTAAGGAATTAAACAGGGTTTGTTTTGCTCCGGTTAACTTGGTATTCCACGATTTTCCAGCCAGCAGATAAATGTCAGCCTGGAAAACACTATTGTTGATATTGGGATTTTCATATTCGGCATAGTGAGTATCCATATTATCGGCCACATCCTGCCAGTTCAGATTAAGTGCAAGCGAGGTAATGGATTTTGTAAATGCTTCCTCACTACCAATGTAAAAATTGCTATTAATATTGGGGCTGTGCCCAAAAGGCATTACCGGGCTGTCGACAGACTGAACTGCCTGATCATTTTGCAGAATTAAATTGCTTAAGCCCTTTACATCTACGGCTACTTCCACTTCACTTACTTTAAATCCTACCAGCATATCATGTACAAATGACATTGGCTTCGTGGTCATGCTCCAAACCGGTGATGATGTTCTCAACCTTTTTTGATGTTTTTCTTCATTGTAAGAGACAATTGAAGGTGAAGCTTCCTTGTATTCAATTTCAATTGTTAATGTCGCATCAAGTGGTCCGGCTGAAGTTTGAGGAAGCAACTTCGCACTTTTTATTGTATTGGGAGCTATCCAACCCAATTCTCCTGTCATCCGGATATCTAAGGCATTCTGTAAATTATATCCCTGAGGAGGAACCGGATCATCGGATTTTAAGTGCATAACGACCGTGATGGTTCGATTACCTTCGGCCAGATGAAAATTTGGAGATGCAATAGCGCAACCCAGAGATGCTTCCTGCATATTTTGCATCTCCGCAGATGCGGTTAATTGGGCTTCGCCAAACGGTCTCCAACCACTTTCCGATCCTTTTACCTGGGTTGCATCTTCTGTCATATAAATAATTCGTCTTCCGGATAAATTCCGATCCACAATATGAGTCATTTGCTTAGCCAGATGAGCATGATTGATTACATATTCGCTGTCCAGTTCATACAACAATGGTAATCCAGATCCTGTATTTTTCGCATCCAGTAATTCACCTTTTTTTAGTGATACAGGTTTCGCATTTTTGGTTATTTCAAATAATACATGCACCTGATCTGCGACAGCAGCGCGGCGATTCATTCGAAGCACCTCTTCAAGATAAAAATTGAGCCGTCGCATTGACAAGCCATTTAGATCATTCTGTACGTAGGTGAATATTTCCAGAAATGCTAGCATTAAAGCCAGATGGGGAGGACAATCTCCGTTGTCCTTAAATAAGAGATCTATTGCCGGATCATCCAGAACATTATTGTTTTGAATTAGTTTTTCTAAAAAATTATGCCAGTCTCCCTGGGGTGTATTATTGGTATCATAATACCTGATCTCTTTGCTTAATGCGAGTAAAAAACGGAGAATATCACTCTTCGACCTTCCATCCAATTTAATCGATTCGGGATCAAGCTGAACCAAACTCCTCTGAATTTGATTGATCCCGTCGGTAGATAGTAAATATGAAAATATTTTTTTATCGATCATATCTTTTATAACTCACTCAGGTAAAATGGAAATACAAGGTTTCCACGAGCGTTGGTACTCCGAACAGTGTATTCAATGAAGATCTCAACTTTCCCGGATGTTTTATCTCCTGAACGTAGCTTTACGGTATTCAGGTCAATCCTGGGTTCAAAGATCAGCAAGGCATTTTCTATTTCCTTTTGAATGGCTGTTGCTGAGGTGGTTGTTAATGATTCAAAAAGCCAACCGTCCCTTTTCCACCCGAATGTAGGCCGCATGACTCTTTCCCTTATCTCAGTAGAAAGGATGATCACCAGGCTACTTTTTATGTCCGCTTCGCCTTCGAGCATGACTACCTCTTTTTTAGTTTTGTCAAATGCCGGAGGGAAACTCCACCCCCGACCTAAAAATTGATTATCATCAGCCATAAAATTCAAAATCTAATTATCCGATTAAAACTGTTGGTGCACCAACAACAATGGTCCCTCCATGTGCGGTGCTGTCACCCATCCTCGCAGCTGGCATTCCGCCTATAAAAACCGTTGAGGATCCCACTATTACCGTATCGGGAGGCCCGGTACAGGTTAGCATATCACCAACCCGTAAAGCAGCCATTCCTCCGATAAGAACAGTTGGCTCTGCAGGTGGTAAAGCTGGCCCGCCTACATGTGGAACCGTTCCAGTAAGCATAGGACACACATGCATATCTCCAACTCTAGCTGCTAGTGGCATTTTTATTTTAAGTTTTTCAATTTATCTGAACAAGGCTTCCCGACACCTTCGCAATGGCACTGGTATTGATCTCAGCACCAGCACTTCCTTCTGCTTTCCAGGTAGCACCTGCTTTTTGCTCAATATCCCCTTGGCTTTCTATAGTGATCTTTCCGGATGCTTTTAAAATCAGGTCGCTGGCACTTTCAAAGGTGATGCCAGAAGATGACATGGTGATGGAATTGCCATTACTATCAGTTATTTTCACCTCACCGGCATCATCATCAAGTATAAACTCATGCCCTCCAGGCGTATCGATAGTTAAGATGGTGCTTTCATCATCGAAACGGATTCGCATACCCTTCCGGGAATAAAAACCTCGTATATGATTGTCATCCGAAGCCGCTTCAGGTGGTGCATGCGCACTGCTGTGAAGCATCCCCAGGACAACCGGGTAACGGGGATCATCATTCAGGAAACCAACGAGTACCTCATCATCAATTTCAGGCAGAAAATATGAACCGCGCGATGATCCCGCATCAAGGGTAGATATGCGCGCCCAAACACCTTCACCGTCCAGGTTAATGGAAGGTATTTTGACCTTTATCCGGACTTCGCTCAATGGATCGCCCTCCAAGGCTGTCACAACCCCCGTGTGAAGACCGGATACAGCAGCCAACAAACCGTTGGCAGGAAGTTCAGAAACTTTGTAACGTTTTGCGTGCCATTCTTCAGACATTCCGAACTCAATGTCTGTCAGCCAGTTTCCTTGTGAAATTTCATGTCGTACACCTCCGATCCAGACAGGGCCATTGAACCGGTCCCCAAAACCTTCCAGATTAATTACGGCTCCCGGCATAGCCTGTGAAAATCCCTTTATCCGTACCCGGCCACGTGCAAAAGCCATCCTGCTGCGGAGTATCTTAGCATCAGACCAGCTGGTTAATTCTTCTTCAGTGACAGCGCCACTATGTTTTAAATTTTCTGATTCTGCTCCCATTGCTGTAGACAGATCATCCGACGAAAAATTACCATTAGTAGTCCAGGTTGGTTCGGTACTTTCTCCTGTTGCATCGTCCTGTGTAGCGGGATCCCAGGCCTGTGAAGTAACGGAACCAAGTTGACGCCTCGCGTCTATATTCCCATCAAACTCTATTACATTGGCCCCGAATTGAACTGTGGCAATCTCTTCAGCATCCATGGATGGTTTCAATACATTAAACCCACTGTTATCCATGATGCACACCAATCCATTAGCTTCCATTCTCATAACAATAAAATCCCAATCACAAGCGTTAAACTGAACGAGATCGGTATGGGTAATGGACGTAGTGGCTATCTGACCCAGCTGTACATCATAGTCGCCCAATATTTCATTGACAGCATCACTATCTGTTGCATCAATGAAATGTCTACTTTTCTTTGTTGTGGTAAGCGCAATGGCTTTATCCTTGCAAATGATCCGCAATTCCAACCTGCTGTTTCTTACCCGTAATGATTGACTCACCACAATCCCTGTAAAAATGGCTTCATTTTCACTATGATATCCGGCATAAACCGCAATCTCATTACCAGGCACAAAATATGTGTCGCTGCTTAAGGTCCATTCCCCAGTTGAGGTATCTCCGTCACCAAAAATGAGGCATGCAGAAGGTATTTTATTGACTTCATACAATACCTCAATAGAGTACAATGGAAAATGTTGAGGCATAGGCGCTCCATTCACCTCAATCTCATAGGTAACGAGGTCGGAACTTTGCGATATGGGTAGGGTCCTGGTAGCTATTTGTTTTTCTTTTCAAGTGGTGGAAAGGATAGTTTCTGACCATGTTTGAGGTTCCGGAAATTATATAATTTGTTTTGCCGGGCTATTTCTATATAATATTTAGCCTGCCGGTATATCCTATGGCTCATCAGAGGCAATTTGTCTCCGTCTATAACTTCTCTCAGATGTGTTAGGTCCGGAGAACTATTGTTTTCCTGCCGCTCACGGAGAATATCGGTAATGGTACCATCAAATGCTGCCTTTGCGACCGCACGTAAGGGAGTTCCATCCGGTTTAAACAATTTGTAATCAACAGTTAATTGAGAAAGGACACCATCAAATATCAATTTGCCCCACGTGAGCTGTATCCTTCGAGGTTGATGCTCCTGACCGTTATAATCCACTACATGTGCAAATTTCTGCAGTTCAGTGGCAACATCATATTCATCATCACCTGAGAAAAGATCAGCGACAGCTCCAGCTATTGGAACGCCGTCCAGGGGGCCAGCAGAGGCAGGAATCACCCCAGTACCATCAAAAATGAATTCAAAATTCAATGTTGGTGGCGTGGTATTGGTGTATTTGGCTTCGCTTCCTGAATTGCCAATGGCTGGCCGGCGGTCATAGTTCACCTTATAGTTTACTGTATAGTTTTCTGGATTGACTTGTACAACATACTTATCCTCTTCAGCTTCACTCAATTCCAAGACCCCTTCCGAATCGGCAGGGAGATATGCCTGAATGACCATTTTGGCAAGTTTGCCATTATCAAATGGATTTTCCAGCATCAGCGTTCTTCTTTACGTTCAATAGCTTCCATTACCTTCTCAACACATAAGGAGACGATCTCATCGGTCTTAATGGCTTCCTCAGCCTGTGCAATACCAGGCGTCTGGAGCCTGGATTGCCCGTTCGATCTTTCATCCAGTCTGGCCCGGATGATAAGTTCTCTTACTATAATGGGCATATGAAGATTGGTTAAAATTAAATGCTGATATTTAGCGACCCTGATATGTTTCCTGCCAGATCAAGACCGATGCTTACCGGATCATAATACTTGAAATATTGATAGGAAAGCACCAATGTTTCTGCAACGATCTCGCTTCTCTCAGCATTGAATCCGGAGATTTCCAGTTTTTTTGGGATGGCATTAATCAGGTACCAGTTGTATAGAGGTATATGATCTGCATTCATCAGGGAGATCAGAACATTGGATGGTTTGAAGTTAAATTCCTCAATAGCCTGTTTAGCCCAATGTAAGATGCCTGATCCCAAAAACTTCCCTCGCTTTAAGGTAACATCTCCGAACTTTGATCGCACGGGCAAGTTGTGGACAAATCGGTGTTCCCCACCTTCAACCTTTGTCTCCATCTCAATGTCAACACTCAACCCGGAGACCTCCTGAAATCTAACATCATTCGGGAACTGGGGAAAGATCTCGAACAGGACCAGGAAGTGAAAACCAACTTGAGGTGTATCAAATGCCATTGCGACTATTCATTTTGAATGGTTAATCCTTCATGAGCGACCTCGATGGATTCAATGGCTGTTTCATTACCATCCGATTTCAGATCAGTTGACTGGACTTTCGCGGGCCATGCATTTTTGACCTTCCATACGACTACTGGTTCGTGATTTTCATTGAGAAGGCTGATGGTTAAATCACGTCTTTCAATTGTATTTAACGCTACGGTATTCCACCAGTCATAGAATTCATTATCACTTTGGAAAGTGCCCCGTTTCATAGTGATGTTACTGAACTTCTGCATGCCAGGCATTTTGGTTTTGACATATTCAGGACTTGCTCCGTCCCGGTATTCAATCACCTCTGACTCAACATCAAGGCCTGAAACTTCAGTAAATCCAATTTTACTTCCTCCCCATTCAACCTGGAAATGGAACTTTGGAATAGGATATTCTGCCATAATTTTAAAATTTAAGTTTTATTGAAATAGATAATATTTATGATTCCTGCATTTTGTGACTGAATCGTAGAATGATGAACTCAGCAGGCCGAACAGCTGCCATACCAATTTCAACAATTAACCTGCCTTCCAGTATATCCTGGGCAGTCATTGTCTCTCCCAGACCTACCTTGACAAAGAAAGCTTCTTTGGTTGTTGAACCGGCCAAAGCTCCCTGTCGCCATTGAATGGTGAGGAAGTTTTCAATCATCGCCCGTATTCCCACCCAGGTGTTGGCATCATTTGATTCAAACCCAAATGGCTCCGACGCCTTTTTTGCTGATTCTTCAACAAATGTGAAAAATCTTCTGACATTGATGTAGCGCCATTCATTGTCGTTACCAGCAAGCGTTCTGGCACCCCATACCAATATACCTTTCCCGGTGAATGCCCGGATCGCATTGATGGACTTCCCCGTAGTATGAACATTAAGAGTTTCCTGTTCCTGGTCGGTTAATTTATACGCTGGTGCAATCGCCCCCCGTAAACTGACATTAGCTGGTGCTTTCCATACGCCTCTTGTCCTGTCGGTTGATGCATATACACCTGCAATCGCCCCTGAAGGAGGTAGTAAACTCATTTCCATACGTATCCTGTCATATACTGATCTGAAGAATGGATGCTGTGAGAAAAGGCCCTTTTCCGCCTGATCGGTATGAAAAACCATATCATTGACAAGGGAAGCAAAAACATCAGAAATGGTATCGAAGGCGGTCTGCAGCTCGGATGAGTTAACAGCTTCATGGGCTGTCTCGGCTACCGAATTCGCCCCACTATTGGTGTAGTCGATACCATTTTGCAATATTGTAGCCAAGGCTACCCCTCCGATCCAATCCTCATTATCCACAGAGGCGTAGTCTGTTTCAACATTGGCTTCTGTACGTGTCGTAGATATCGAATTTCTGACACCGCCATTTTTTTCAAACGCGATTATGGCGGTGATCTGACTCCGCAGGGCTGTATCCGCCTCGTGCGAGTTCAACAATTGAACCAGTTCAGGAGAGTTACCTGTATCATCTTCCAGGTCGCGAAAGGCCAGTGTCAGTTCACGGATAAATGTCATTAAAGATGAAAAGACAGGTCGAACAGCGGTAGCTGTCGTCTCGGCCAATACGGCATCCCTTAGGGTATTAAGATGAGATAAAAGCGGATTGTAATTATTCCTGTTCAAGGTGACTGCAGATACTTTGGAGAATATCCTCGCTTCTTCACTCAATCTGGTTCTGAGACCTGTCAGCAATCCGTCAAGTACAGGATCGCCTGTCATGGTATCCAAGGTACCATCCGGTACCGGGACTGGAACAGGCTGGTTATCTACAAAACTCAATTGTGAGAAATTAACTTCCTTCAGGTATGTAGTCCGTAACCATGGATAATAGGTGGCTGCGTAACCCAGGTTTTCTGTTCCGACTTCATTCCGAAACTGGTCAATAGGTGCTGAGGAATGATTATGCGGCAGGTATCCTTCCATCATATCCAGCAGTGAAATCCGGTCCTGCAGTCGTGCACATTGATCGATGAGGTCTTTATGCAAGTTTCCCGCCTGAACAAAATCAGGTGTACCATCACCTTGTTGCAACGAAACACAATCGGGAGCGACCAGAATGGTAGGTTCATCCACTTTTTCAAGGGCTGTCAATCCTCCAAGTAATCCTGTCGTGATGGTTCCATAAATGATATTTGTGGAATCATTTCCAACAGTTACGATATAACAGGGCCCGCCTCCATTATCAAAGTAATGCCGAACAACATCATATAGATAATATCTGAATCCGTTACCTGGGGTGATATTCAATATGGAAAAATCGGCTGGATCTACTTGTACAATGTACGAGTCAGGATTGTATGACCCTCCGAACAATTGATTGAATTCCAGTAAAGATGTAATGCGTATGGGTCTGTTAATCAGCGAATTGCCATCAGTATCTGCCGTTCGTGTGGTATAACCCACAAATGCCGGTATTCCGGTGGCAACAGCAGCCACTGAAGGGGGAAAGAGGGATACCTCTTCTATGTATACTCCTGGTGCTTTATAGTTCATATTTCTAAGTTTTTAAAATTAGGATTCCTGCATTTTATGGCTGAAACGGAGAATGATAAATTCTGCAGGACGGACCACTGCCATTCCTATTTCTACGATCATTCTTCCTTCCAGAATATCCTGTGCTGTCATGGTTTGACCCAATCCTACTTTGACATAAAATGCATGCTCAGCTTTAGCTCCGGCCAGGGCACCGGCACGCCATTGCAGCGTAAGGAAATTCTCGATCATCGCACGCACTTTAACCCAAGTATTGGCGTCATTTGGTTCGAAAACAAAGGGTTCGCTTGCTTTCTTTGTTGATTCTTCAACCATAATGAAAAACCTTCTGACATTGATGTATCTCCATTCATTGTCATTTCCTGCTAAAGTACGGCCACCCCATGCCAGAATGCCTTTTCCTGTAAAAGGCCTGATGGCGTTGACGGATTTACCCGTAGTATGGATATTCAAATTGTCCTGCATCGGATTATCAATGATCACAGTCGGGCGCCGGACCAGTCGTAAACTGAAATTCGCTGGTACCTTCCAAACACCCCGGGTTGCATCTATGGTTGCGTATACCCCAGCCATGGCGCTACTGGGAGGTAGAACCAGCGGCATTGCAGCAATTGCATTTTTTATCTCATGATACAGTCCATTAGCGCTGTGGTACAGAGACCGGTCCTCATCCGCAGAACTGGCCGGATTAAAGACACGCAACACCGAACTTGAAGGTACCGGAGCACCGTCCAGGTTCCCGGTAATTGTAACAGCTTCTTCATCATAATTATATTGTAAAGCTGTCTCCAGCTGGGGATAATAGGCAGCGCCATAGGATAGAAAATTATTACCGATCAATGATCTGAAACCCAGTGAGGCATCATCAATCACGTCTTCCCCGGCAGGAATTGTGTAATCAAGGTGGCCATTAAATACATCGCAAATCGTAAATCGGTCAGCCAGGTCTTCGCATTGAGCCAGAGCCGCCTGATATACCTGGTAAAAATGATTTCTACCCAGCATGAGGGCATCCGGGAAGACTAGCAACGTGGGTTCATCTTCCTTGGCTATAGCATCCAGTCCGGCTTCGAAATCGGGCCGGGCAGCTGAGGCAGCAGTATCAGCGCCAATTGACACAATATAACAAGGACCCCCACCATTTGCAAAATATAATCTCAATGCATAGTACATCCTGTATAATGTTGTGGGTGCTACCGGGGCGGTGGAAACAATATTATTGCCTGAACCATCAGTATCCACTACGGCCGGAAAGGTCTCCAGACGTGCTCCATAGAGCGATTCATACTCAACCATCGAGGTTATCCTGACAGGGTTGTTGATTAAAGATTCTCCATTGTGCGTTGTATTTCGAGTATAACCAACGAAGGCAGGAATAGCCGTTGCCACTTGTGCTACGGAAGGAGGGAACGCAGGAATTTCGTTAATGTAGACGCCTGGCGTCGCGATTGCATTTTCATTAATGGTTGCCATATTGTATTTTGTTTATGATAATAATTTGATTTTATAATTTATCTCTTTACACTTCGAGCTACCATCCAGCAAACGGTAGGAGGAAGGCAGAGTGGAACTATGCTTTATTTCAATCAGCATTAAGCCATCCAGATCAACCGTTGAGGGTCTTGGTTGAAGATCGGCCTGGCTGATAAAAGAACCATCCGGGATGCCGACCCAGAAATTTGTATCAGTGACCGGATGCGGATCTCCTGAATTGCTCGCTTGTAACGCCCTGAAATGATTGCCTCCAGATTCGACCAGGTATCCGGGTTCATAATCGTCGGTACTCTGGTAACTGTTTATTGGACGGCTCAAGAGGATTTCTGAACTCACAATGTGATTGACCTCATTGGACAAGGAAATAATATTTGCTTCCAGATCATACGGGGTGATATGTGTACGGTTCAAAAAAGCCTTATCATTGATCTTTACGAAAAAACGGAAAATTTCATTTTCCTGAAGCGATATTTCTGGAGTACCCTCCTGAGGTCCTTCATGTTCTACAAGAATCAATGAGACATCAGCATTTTTTTGTTTACGTTTTAAAATTCTGTACCCTTGAAATAATTTACTGGTATCTGCATCCGGTAATATTTTAATATACTGGTTCAGATCATCCGGATAGCCTAGCAGATGAAGCTCAAGGTTAAATAATATCTTATATTTTGATATTACCAGTTCCATATCAGATCCTGCTGAAAGATTCAGAAATTTCTTTAACAGGTAATCCTTCTTTTTGAATTTGCTGCTCGTCAATCGTGAACATGCGCATTTTCATAACGACGGATGGCATATAATGACCTCCCAGGGTAGTCCACAATTGATTTACCTGTTCCAGATTCAGATTTACCCAATCAAATATTATTTTTTCGATATTGGTGTTGCTGACTTCATTGATGGTTTGAAGCTCTGGAGTATTGCCAGGTGTAAATACATATTTAATTTGAAAGAACCGTATTACTTTTTCAACAAGCATTAACGCCGTTTCATAATTGTTATGTGTGGCAGCAAAAAGTATGGTAAGATTTATCGGAACAGCCGGATTCTTATAGCGGACAAGCGAATTCTCTTTCACATAATTCTCAGGAGATTTCGCCACACGATCTTCTTCAATATTCACGATAGAAAGAATTAATTTATCATTTAAGGCACTGGAGAATTCATTCCCATCATTGTATTTTGAAATATTAGTAAATATTAAAGGATCATCTGTACTGGATGGTGAAATGTAAACATTTATCAATTCAACAATTACATTTAATGATTCCGCTATCATGATTTATGAGTTTTGTTTAGGGAAATAAAGAAATCTATAAAGTAGTCTTTCAAAACATCAGGAATTTAGTCGTGTTTTTGTAAGACCAGGAAATCCTATTTATATCTACAGCTTCAATAATTCAAACGACTCATAATTTGTAGTTCTTCAATATAGTTTGAGGCTTTTACAAAGCTTCGCCACGTCAGTCACATTATGGATATCTGTAAAATAATTTAAATAAATACTTCGTAATTTTAAAAGATTTATGATAATAATCAATCCCTATTTATGGGGATATTACTGATTATTAAGACGTTTCAATCTACTATATTAGCATGTGCCGTGCAGCTATTTTTATGAGTTCTGCTGTATTGCGCACATTGAGCTTGGATATTAAGTTCTTTCTATGAGTTACTACAGTACTGTCGCTTATATGAAGCATTCCGGCAATTTCCTTGGAAAGAAATCCGTTACTGATCATTTCCAGAACTTCATTTTCGCGCGGAGACAAACATCTGGCATGCCTACTTGATGCTTGAGGTGTAATGTTTGGGAAATTTCTGTTTGGAATCATATCATCCTGAACGTCTGTGCTTTTAGTTTCATTTTCCTGATTGGACCTAATCCGCTCATCTACAATTACACCAATTTTATCATCGGAATTTGAAGTGTCATTCCGATAATCCAGGGCATAAATGATAAAATACTTCCAGTATCCACGTATATGTCTGGCCCGGCATTTCACTTTTGTAAATGGATTAATATCAGCGCGTTGGATTGATGTAGTATTAGACTGTAAAGACCTTTTTAAACATTCCTTGATCACGTCTCTATCCTGGGGATGCACAATTTTTGATGTAAATTTTCCATTGCACAGGATGTTATGCAGATTATATCCCAAAATGGTTTTGAAAGAAGTACTGACGTGCGAAAACCTTTGTTCGCTGCAACGATAACTAAATCCGATAATGGAATTGGAGCGATTAAAATTTGAAACAAATAGATGCGGGTCGTTATTACAATTATTAATAAATAATCGTAATAACTCTTCAATAAAAAAGGATTGCATTGTTTATTGGGTTTTGGTTATATGCGATGCTTAATATAGATGCCATATAAATGCCTTTACATCTGGTGAAGTTCCCCTGCTTGAGACGCTGCAATAATTTTCTAAAACTTTCCATTTTGAAATCAAGCCAGGTATATTCCTGGAGTTCGATTATATTTAGCATCTCCAGAATTTTGCACCCAAGCAGCCACCCATTTCCGTCTCCATTATTACCATTATTTGTATTCAAAGTATGTAGAGACTCATTGTGCCTGCCTTGAACAAAATTTAAATTAGCCTGCAGAAAAGACCACTTACCGGGATACTGGCTGTTTGCTTTTATTTGCCGATATTTCGATGCCTTTGATATTACCTGTCCGGCTTCATGAAAATCGTTATTCCCAAAATGTGCCAGGAAAAGTACTTCCCATGCATATAACTCTCTTGCAATCCCTGGATGCAGAAGTTTAATGGCTTTTTTGGTTCTCTCGATTGCCTGGTCATACCTCTCCAGTCGAATTAGTATTTTGGCCAGCTCGAGATTGACTCCTGCTTTGTTGGACCTGGATGAGCATGCAGGTTCCTGCTCTACCAGATTTAGTAATCTTAAACAGTAGGAATAGGCTTTATCCAATTCCCTTTTATTAACGTAACACTGAACAGCACTGGTGTAATACCAATACCTGATATTTTTACTGGATGATCGCGCTGCTCCTGATTTCATCTTATCCAAAATACTGATCTCCCGGTTGTTGTTACCGGAATTCGGCCTTGAAGAGATTTCGGGAGTGGTAAGCACATGATTATACTCCTTGGCTTTCAAAAGATCCTCCTGGTCCCTGAACGTCTCTTTTAACCTGTTGCCATAATCTGCATAACTCCTCGTATCTGATTTAAGGTCTGCATGCGTCCTCATGGCGTCATAAATAGGTATTTTGAGATCTACCAGCTCATATCTTTCCGCTATCATCATAGATTTTCTGAACACAGAAACTGCCTCATCAGATAAGCCACGGGAAAACAGCACTTTTCCCTGAATCAATAGCTTACGAGCAGTTATTTCTGCTGATAAAAAAGGTGACTCATTCTTATTATCCGAAGGTAAATACAGCAGAAAGCTGAGAATATCTTCCTTGAGTCTCTTCTTAAGTTGGCTAAAAGTCGAGTTAGGTTTCAGGTTATATAATTTTTTGGCTGCATCCTTATCAGTTTTGGCTTTTCCTTCAAGGATCATGTTGAAAAGCTGACATCTCTTCGACCGGCTCTCACCATTTTTGCGCGCATAGAAATTCTTGATCAGCTGTAGTTCGGCGGGTTTTAGGACATTGATTATTTTAGATAGCCGTTCCAATACACAAAAAATTAAAGTGAATTAGACGGCACAGGCTTATACTTTTTTTGATTGTTAAAAAAATGGACAGTTAAAAAAAATTGGAGATTTAGAGTAATCTCAGGAAAAGTCTTAAAAACAGGGCTGCCTGAAATCTTGAAACAGGGAACGAGGAATTTTAATATTCTCTCTTCTTCCACATAAGCCAAACTCTGTAAAATGGAATTATCGGGAATGTAATTAGTGTTTTGATCCTGATCAAAAATATTAACCATAACATTCGGTTTGGCTGGAGTCTCCAATTTATTGTTTAAGAATTTCTTTAGGCAATATTGTAAATTATAAGCACAAAATCAATAGACATTTATGGCTATTTATTAGGTTCTCAATAAGTTACGGATCTCGATTTTACCACATGGAGATTTCATCGATGAAATGCGTACAGAGAGTTTTTTGCTTTGAGGATACAAAGAATATTTCCTCTTTATAAACAATTTTTTAGCAAACATAAAAGGAATACAATTATGAATTAAAACAGCAATCTAAAGATTTTTACCGGCTGGCTTGTAATTCACTATTTCTTCATTTTTAATTCCAGGTCCTCAGCAAAAACAGATTTGAGTTGTGCTGTTATCTCTTCAATTTTATTAATATTATCTGATAATTCTGGTTGGATCCGCTTTAATTCCTGCAACTTTTCATCTATGGGTTCGAACGTCCATTCCGAATAAATTTCCGGATTCTCCTTCAATAGTAAATCAAGTTCTTTCTCCTCGCCTTTTGTATCCAGTTCTACGAGGTTCTTGGAAATTATAGTTAAATAGAGCCATAGGCTTCTGTAGTAGGCAGTGAATTCATTACCAATCTCTTTTTCAAAAAGTGACAGGAAAAACATCGATCCGAAATAATCATCGGTGATGATCAATAACTCACAAAGGTTTAGAGAGACATCAGGATCAAATACAATCTCATTATGCTTCTTATAATACATGATAGCGGTAGCGTATTCCTTTTTGTCGGTGTACAGATAGGCAAGATAATTCAGGTACGAGGGGTCCCGGCCATCAACTTCCTCATACTTTTTCAGGTATTGGATCGCCATATCGAAGTAATCAGTTTCTGACCCGAATGTTATATAGGCATAAAGTAAACTAATACCTTGCTCCAGGTAGATGTCTGTAGAGTAAACATTGAGTTCTAACGCCAGGTCAATAATCTGTTCCATATCTTCAAATTCCCTGCGGTCAAAGAATATATATCTCAGGTTGTCATATGCATTGATGTTTGGATCCAGTTCATTAGAATGCAAAGCCAATTCAAAGCTCTCATCAATATTGCCCAAATAATAATTCATCCAGGCTTCCTGTGACAAAAGCCTTGATAATGATTGCCTGTACTCAATATTATCCGGTGTCCGATTAACTAAATCCTCCAACAGACCGATGGCTTTGGTTGTATTGTCATTATTGACTAAAACGTTCACGTACTTATATTCATCGGACGGTGACAAGCTGCCAGCATTCGATGCAACCTCGAAGTATTTACTGGCAGAATCAAGTTGGTAGATTTCTTTGAAAGATTTTGCCAACTTCAGATTAACTGTAAAGTCATCCACATCATAAGACAGTGCTTTCCTGTATGATGCAATTGCGCCATGAAAATCGGATTTATTGAATAGAATGTCTCCCTTAGAAATGTCCTCGCTTATTCCGCTTGTCAACAGACCTTCGGCAATTGAAGAGTAATAGTTAGCTTCTGCGTTTCTACCCTGTGCGGCCTTTATCCTGGCCAATTGAATGTATGCTTCACTGTTTGAGGGCTCCCTGGAAGTAGCCTGAATGGCCAATTGAGCAGCTATATATAATTTTTTATCCTGGAGAAACTCCAGGGACTGTTCAATTAGGTCACTTGCTGAAAGATTAGATTCAAATAAAGATAGATCAATATCTCCTTGTTGGGGATTAAAGTATTTCAAACCCTGGATAATATCCTGATAAAGGTAGGAGGCTGTTGTTGCACCTAGAAATCCTCCTGTTTCGTTTAGGTTGATCTCGAATAAACTGGCATCGTAACCATCCAAAATGGATATAACAAAACTTCGCTGGAATTCCTTTACGTATAATGATGTTTCCAATTTGACTTTCCCACCTCTTTCAATTTTGTATTTTCCTGACAAAATGCGATCCGGCACATTTTCATAGTCTGAAATCTGCAAGTCGTCAAAATTTACATCACAAAATGAAGTTGGTTCCGGCCATGGTTCAAATTTTAATTCCTGTTGTCCGGATAATTCGTAAATTATTTGCAAGGCAACATCCTCACCGAATATATTTTTATATTCCCAGTTACGTCCCGTCTTGTCAAATTGAAAACAACTAACTCCAATTGCGGTTAAAGCTAATGACTCATCTCTGATAACATATTGAACAACCTTGTCTGATAGATTGTTTATGCCAGTCAGCAATTCTTCAGAGGTCATCAGATCTGAGGTTATCGATGTGAAGTGACCCTGCCCGCCTCTGCCAGCGGTTATATTAATATCAATCAGGTATATTCCGTTGGTCTCAGATACCAATCCATTAACCACAAAATCGAATTCCTGGGATTGTTGGTTATACTTGGATTGTTGACTATATTTTACCATTGGCCTCTCCATCACATATACATTTTCAATCAGGGATAATTTGAAACTAATCGCATTTGACACCAGTTTTTGGACATATTGAATATTTCTGGACGGAGAAAAAACAGTTATCTGATCGATAGCGACTTTAATCTCATTCCCGTTATCGATCGGTGTAGCTGTCTGACCCATTAAATTACCCTCTCCCGAGAGCAGCAGAATTGCTATTAATACATTAAGGATTCTCATTTAAATATTGAATTATAGTGGCAACCATGTGATTAACAGGTTTATTTGTAAATTCCAATTTTTTTGGTTCAAGCGCATCCTCCAGGTATATCTTGATTACTGTCTTTTGGCCCTCCTTTCTTGCTGATAGTCCGTTCATCAGCTGATCTTCTATGTTCGTTTCATTTAGAGTAAGTTGATAATCAAAAAAGAAAGTGTCCTTAGCCGAACTTACTCTTAACTTCTTTTCAAGAAGAAGCGAGGTTTTCTTGCAGGTCGTACAATGAGTAGAGATAAGGGCACAGTATTTTCGGGAATCCTGATTCGAGCTTAATTTATTTAAATCAAAAATTATTTCCTTAATCCAACTATTGCAGTAGGCATTGTTATTTTCAACTGGTAAAAATTTTTTTGAGTATGGTTTTGAGATCAATGGGGACTTATTATTATCGTAAGCCATGATCTCTATATATGCTCCACCTCCGGCTAACGGTTTATACTTTATGTCCATGAAGACCGTAACTCCACTAGCCTGGATGTAACGTCTCCTGTAATCGGAGTTTGATAGTTTGTTGTACTTGGAGTTGGGTATTAATTGAGGATCTAATCCAAATTTTATCTGCTCATGGATGTAACCGATGAAGGGGTGGTCCAGGTAAATAAACGTATTATCCGACTCCTCATTGAACGCGGTACTGTGATATGCTATTTTGGATTGGCCCAGAACATTTGTAAAACTGGCCAGACCTATAATAAAAAAGAAAAGGGTTACAAACCTAGAACTCATCATTCAATTGATTCAACGTTGTTTCCAAATCGGTCTCGATATCAACTCGATATGCAACATTCATATCTTGCGTCTTTGCACTAAGTCGCTCAAGCAATTTACGAACCTTCGCTTTATCACGTTCGTTTTTAACAATTTTTCCCAGAAGGAAAATATAATTTTGGATTCCCAATCCATTCATTGCATCACCTTTGTTGTACTCACTTTGGAAAAAGTCTTCAGCTCCACTTACTATCAGGGAGATAAATTCTGTATCCTTAACGGTACCTTTGTTCATTATTAATTTCAGGGCATTATAGATAACTTCCCGGCCATCCGCGTTAGCATATTCCAGTTCCATCAATAAAAAAGGCAGAGATTCCAACTCATAAGCGGACAACAAGAATATTGCATGGTTTTTTTGCTTTATCGTTCCAACAGTATCTGCCAGCACTTTCAATTGATCCACCATTTCCTGAGCCCATACTACCTCTTTCTCTCTTTTCTTTATGTCGATATAATCACTTACAGGCTTAAAAACACCCCATAACCCTGTGGCTGTGGCTGCAGCGACGCCGAAAACCTTAAGCCAATCCAGGATGAACTGGTGAACGGGTTTCTTCATCTTTACACCGGTCTCATCTGGTGATGGAATTGAGCTATTTCCTTTGTTTGTCATGAATTCTCTAAATTTCTACAGGTGATTTACATGTGACTTTTTTGACGTGTATTCCGTCTTAATTTTACCCATCATATTAATTTGCCCCTCGTGAAATTAGTTTCCCACCTTTCAATTTCATATAATTATCAAAATTATATACAAGCACTCGCTATGGAACCCGTTTGTTAGCAGCTCTTCCTCCAGGGAGATCGTGCTGTTTTGATAGATTCAATCTTGATCTGCAGTTTCGGAGAAAATCAGAAGACAAATTGGATAATATACCGAACTAATTCAATAGCCATAAATGGCTATTTTTTGATGGCAATGGGTGAGGGGAATTCGATCTTACAACCAGAAATTCTTTGAAGCAACCTTGATAAGTTCGGCGGTGTTTTTCACATGGAATTTAGTGATAAGGTTCTTGCGATGGTTGATGGCAGTGTGTATGCTAATAGACAGTTTATTAGCAACTTCTTTTGCGGAGAATCCGTCAGCAACTAACTTCAATACTTCCTTTTCTCTCCGGGTAACTTTTTTATAAGCATTTGATTTTATGGAGTTATCAAATTGAGACTCCAGGTCATAATTTTCTGCCGGTATATAGGTTGAATTTATAGAATATTTAATAGCCCGGCCAACTTTATCCTCAAGGCACTTTTCCTTCTCAGCGCTTATATCTTTCATTACCCCAAATATTTGACTAACGCGAGCATTTATTTCATTGGGTACTACAAAATCAATTTCTGTCCAAACCCATTTCCCTTTATTGTTTTTGATTCTGAGCTCTATTCTTTTTGGAAAATCTTTCTTCTTGCCATGCATTTTAGCACTGACTGCTAACGCGATCGGGTAATCTTCCGGATGTATTCGGGAAGCAATAAAATCCAGCCCCTCTTCTATAAAATTTTGAGCAGGATATCCTAGAATCCTTTGTGTAGAATTACTTACAAACATAAAATTCCCTGATCTAACACTGTAAAGGAAAAATATCACTGAGGTCACCCTATCGAATAGCTTACACGTATCTTCTAACTGGTTTTCACCTAACAAGGATTTAATTTCGTAATTTTCGAAAAGGACTTTTCCCATAACAAAATCACACGCGGGAGTTAATGAACATATAAGATATTAGATTTGAATAAAGTTAACGAAATTTCTCAATATTCAAGTTCCTCTCTATGTTCTAATTTAGGATAGGTATTAATATTTCTAAGAGAGCAATTAATTTATAACTAATTTATAATCAGTATATATAGATCCTATATCAAAAATAAAAGTCAAAAGTCCGGCATAATTGATATGAATAAAGGCCCCTTTTGCGATGTATGGCTACTCATACAATACCAGAGGAAAATCATTGCCAAAGGAATAGCTGGACGGAAACTGCAGCTTGCCTTTGTACTTCTCCGACAATTCGGGTACCCTCGATTCGATGTAAGCGGTGAGTTCGCGTACAGTAATACTCTTATCAGGATTCAAACCATCGGCTTTTCCCTGTAGCCCTTCAATCACTGCGTAAGTAAAAATGCCATGCCCCAGAGCTTCGAATTCTGTAGCAAACTGTTCGGAACCCGTGGCAGTGATCCAGAACGTACCTGTACTTCTAGCCAGTTGAGCGATGGCCCGTTCTTCAGCCACTCCCCTTCTGGCCATAGCATCCAGCGCTCCAGCCGACTGACAGGCATCCAGTATGAATACTTGCTTCTGTGCATTAATCTTTCTTGATATCTCTTTTATTTCGGAGGCAGAAATTGCCTTGTCAAATAACATTTCGTCTTTACCGTACAATTGAGTAACGTCGTGGGGTACAATAAAGAATTCTATTTCCCGTGTAGTGCCTTCCGACATCATACCATGCCCTGCATAATAAAAAATGAGCATATCCTGTTCATGGGCCTCTTTCTGAACCTTCTCCATCGTGCCTAATAATCCGGATTTAGTAAAATCTGTATCTCGAATATCTATTTGTACGATCTCGTCGAACAGTGCATTTGCTCCCGCGGTAACGGCATCTTTGAACGCATTGGCATCAGCGATGGCGTAGTTAACCCGGATTATTCATAGGGCATGTATTTTCCCATAAATTTTCAATTGATGCAGATTGTAATAGAGATAAGTTGTACAGATGAAGATTGATAAAGATTTCATGCTTGTTTTTTTAATTGGAAGTGTTGTTTTGGTGTTTATCCCATTTTTTGGACATACCTATATTTTAAATTCATTACAATACACAAAATGGAGTAAAATTTACTACTTGACTAGCTCATGCTGAGCAAGTCACCCAAGAGATATTGATACCGAAAGGCTTTTGAGAACTGAACAGTCACCGCTCTATTTCTTTCTTTCAGGC
>SDBV01002044.1_pt1 | contig 30212 bp, 22 predicted proteins | sample 2277081 | NCBI WGS metagenome assembly SDBV01 (sample SAMN10402039, study PRJNA504765) | marine sediment metagenome | isolation source: marine sediment core GS10_PC15, 223 cmbsf | place: Arctic Ocean: Southern Knipovich Ridge | collected 2010
AATAAGCAACTACTAAGGTTTCTTAATCCTACTTTGGGCTTTTTACTCGTTTTAACTTCGGTCTCCGGTCTTCCGACTTCTGACATTATTTATGATCTTTCATTAAATTCGTGGTAGAACCAAATTAATAATGTTAATGGCTAAAGCCAATGAGTGTTAACTGGTAAACCCTGCCCTAAAGGACAGGGCAAAACCTATTACTTAAATATAGAGATTGATTCAATTAGAATTGATATAAAAAAAGACCTCAACAAGGCCTTTGAGTACTAGATTGTTTAAATATGTATTTCTATTCTTGTGTAGTGGCTGCATTAGCTGCTGCATTCATCTCCTCCTCTGAAAGCCAACCTCCACCCAGCGCCTTATAAAGCTTCACATATCCGCTAAACAATTTTTGTGTTGTTTCCGATAGATTTAATTCAGCTTCAAATGCCTGACGCTGGCTTTCAATCAATTCTAGAAAACTTGTAACACCCTTGTCGTAACGTTCCCCGGACAGATATTGTGCATTTTGAGCAGCGGCTACATGGTCTCTCCTCGCCTGGAGCTCATCCTTTAAGGTTTCAATTTCGACAAGAGCATCTTCTACTTCACGGAAGGCAGTGATTACTGTACGCTCATATTCATACAATGCTTGTTCGGCCTTGTGTCTTTCTACTTCAACGCGTTTTTTGTTTTTGCCAAATTCAAACAGCGGTCCCAGGAGGCTTGCTCCCGCATTCCAAGCCAAACCATTGGTGGTGAGCGTTGAGATTTCATTGCTTGCAACTCCCAATAATCCGGTAACACTTATAGCAGGAAATCTTTGTGCCACTGCAACACCTACTTTGGCAGTCTGCGCATGTGCCAAATATTCTGCTTGTATGATATCTGGTCTTCTTTCCATAAGCATGGAGGGTATTCCCACTGGGATATCTGGTGGTAGATTTTGATCATACAATTCTTCACCCAATACCAGTGGTCTGGGATTTCTTCCTAAAAGTACACCGAGAGCATTTTCTGTTTGTGCCACATTTCTTTGAAAAAGAGGCACTGCTGATGCTGCAATTGCTCTTTGTATCTGTGCCTGGTTTAAATCAATTTCCGGAATAATTCCCATATCGTACCTTGCCTGAATGATATCTAAAGATTCCTGTCTTAAGCGAAGCGTATTCCTGGATATAAATAATCTCCATTTAAAATCCAGAAGTTGATAGTAAGTTCCGGTAATCTGAGAGATCAATCCGATTTGAATGGTTCGTTTGCCAAATTCTGAAGCGGCGAGTTCTGCTTTTGAAGCTTCATTTGCTCTTCGGAATTTTCCCCAAAAATCCAGCTCCCAGTTTAGCGTTCCAAACCCGGTAAATATATTCCCGACACCATCTGTTGGAGCTCCCTGAACCACGTTTCCTCTAAGGGCACCACCCGAATAACCAATAGATGGCCACATTTCCGCTTTTGTCATACCTAATAAGGCACGTGATTGTTCTATTCTACTGGTAGCGATGAGTAAGTCTTTGTTTTCTTCCAGGCCTATATGAATGAGCGTATCCAAATAAGGGTCATCAAACAATTCCCACCAGCTAATATTGAGTACAGAATCTGTCATGGCCAGTTGGAGGCTGTCATAGCGATAATCCTCCATAGAATCAATTTGTGATCTGTCGGATTTAAATGACGGACCTACTTTACACGCTTCAAAAAAGAAGATGGAAATTAGAGCTATAACTATAAATGAAACCTGATTTTTCATTTCTTTTATTTTTTTCATCTTAGTTAGAAGTTTCTGTTGAGGCAGCCAATTCACGTTCGCGTTTTTTCTCATAGCCTGCTATTTTACCGATAAGGACAAATAGCATGGGATAAAGGAAAACTCCCAAGATGGTTGCTAAGGTCATGCCACCAAGAAGGGCCATGCCCATTACCTTTCGAGCTTCTGCTCCTGATCCGCTGGCAACTACCAGGGGAAATACACCGAGAATAAAGGAAAAGGCGGTCATGAGTATTGGTCTAAACCTTGATTTGGCGGCAGCAATAGCTGCATCAAACAGACTCAAGCCTTTTTTAAACTCATCGTTGGCAAACTCTACAATCAGAATGGCATTTTTGGCTGCCATGCCAATGAGCATTACAAAAGACACCTGGGCAAATATATTATTCTCAAAAGTTGGACTAAATAGCCGTGCAGCCCAAAGTGCGAAAAGCGCCCCAAAAATAGCAAATGGTGTACCCAATAAAATACTGAAAGGTAAAGACCAACTTTCATATTGCGCTGATAGAATCAAGAACACAAATAATAATGAAAAAGTTAAGATCATCATCAGAGATCCTGAAGCCTTGTTTTCCTGGAAGGACATGGCATTCCAGCTATAGCTCATATCCTGAGGCAGTACATCTTCAGCAACTTCCTTTAAGGCATCTCTGGCTTGTTCCGAGGTAAATCCTGCCGCCGGCCCTCCTGTTACTTCAACAGAGCGATATAAGTTGAATCGTGTGGTGTAGTCAGGCCCTGAAATAGGACGAATAGTAGCTATAGTAGCTAAAGGCACCATCTTGCCAGCGCTATTTTTAATAAAGAAATTATTTATTTGTGACTCATCCACCCTGTATTCTGGTTCTGCCTGGATATACGTTTTGTACAACCTACCAAAACGGGTAAAATCATTTACATAAGCGCCACCCATAAAGGCGCCAACGGTGGTATATAGATCATTTAGTTTAATCCCTAACTTAAGCGCTTTTTCCTTATCAATATCCATGAACCGCTGAGGAACATTGGCTTGAAAAGTGGTAAAAGCTTTGCCAATTTCAGGACGTTCATTGGCTGCTTTGATAAACTTCATTGTGTTAATCGATAGATACGCAGGATCATTGCCCCCTTTATCTTGTAACATGATACTAAATCCAGAGCCATTTCCAAGTCCGGGTATGGCAGGAGGACCAAAAGCAAATGCTTGTGCTCCTTTAATTTTAGCAGCAAGTTTGGCGTTTACTTGCGCAACAATTTCCGCAGCGGTTAATTCTCTATCTGCCCAATCTATTAGTGAAACAAACAAAAAACCTGTATTGGAAGTCATGGCGCCAGATAAAACGCTATAACCCGTAGCAGTAGTTACAAATTCAACTTCTTCAATCTCCATGAGAATTTCTTCTACCTGTCTTGCAACAACATCGGAACGCTGGATAGAAGCGGCATTGGGTAACTGTAAATTAACCATGAAATAGCCCATGTCCTCTTCAGGAATAAATCCTCCGGGAACAAGGCCGCCAAAAAAACCGGCTCCTACTGACATAACGATGATAAAAACTGCACTACGTTTCAACTTCCGAGTTACAATATTGGTAAAACTCATATAGGAGTCTGTAGTTTTATCCATCCCCTTATTGAATTTTTTAAAGAACCATCCTAAAGGTCCGCCATATGGTTTTGGTTCTTTTAATAGAATGGAGCAAAGTGCGGGGCTAAGTGTTAGCGCATTTACAGAAGAAACGATTACCGAAACTACAATGGTTATAGCGAATTGTTGATAAAGCAGGCCCGTAATTCCCGCCATTCCTGCAACCGGGATAAACACCGCAATTAGTACGAGGGTCGTAGCAATTACCGGGGCCGTTACTTTGGCCATGGCATCAAGCGTTGCTTCTTTGGCCTTCATACCTTTGGCAATATTTACTTGTACCGCTTCAACCACTACAATGGCATCATCAACCACAATACCAATGGCCAATACAAGACCAAGCAGCGATAGTACATTAATGGTAAATCCAAGTCCTGGGAAGAACATAAATGCGCCAATAAGAGATACCGGAATGGCAAGTGTAGGAATAAGTGTGGCCCGCCAATCCTGAATAAAGATGAACACTACAAACACAACCAGGATTAAGGCAATAAATAAAGTTACCACAATATCCCTTATGCCGGCTGTAATCGGAGCGGTAGAGTCCAGCGAAACATCATATTTTATACTTTCAGGAAAGCTTTTTTCGAGCACATCCATTTCAGTTATTATATTTTGTGCCAATTCAACTGCATTTGAGCCGGGCGCCTGGTAGAGCGCCACAATAGCTGCGGTTTCCCCGTTGAGCCTCGGAATCATATTATATGTCTCTACTCCTAAATTGATTGTAGCTACCTCTTTCAGTTTGATTTGCGATCCATCAGATTGGGTTCTGACAACAATTTCTCCAAATGCTTCCGGAGAATTAAAGCGCTCGGGTAAACGAACTGTATAAGTGAATTCGGTTCCTGGCGGGGCAGGCTCTGCGCCAAACTTACCTCCGGGTACAATCAGGTTTTGCTCGTTAATGGCATTGATGATTTCTGGTACGGTGAGCCCCATATGCGAAAGGCGATCGGGTTTCACCCATATTCGCATGGAGTAGTTAGCCGCTCCCATCACATCTACTCTGCCAATACCTTTAACCCTTGCCAATTGATCTTTAATATTGATCAAGGCATAATTACCAAGGAAATCCTGATCATAGCGACCATCAGAAGTAAGGGTTACCAACATTAATATGTTAGGCAGTGACTTTTTAGTAGTCACACCAAATTTTGTGACAGAAGCCGGTAATTTAGCGGAAGCTGCAGAAACCCGGTTTTGTGAAAGAACAGTGTTCATGTCAGGATCTGTACCCACATCAAAAGATACCTGGATAGCCATGGTTCCATCATTGGAATTGGTTGACTTCATATAAATCATATTGTCAACCCCATTAATTTCCTGCTCCAATGGAGTAGCCACTGATTCCTCTACACTTATGGCATTGGCGCCGGTATAAGTTCCCCGAACTTCAACAATCGGAGGCGTAAGGTTTGGATATTGCTCAATAGGTAAGCCAATCATAGAAACGCCTCCCACGATTACTATTATAATAGCAATAACCATTGCCACGATCGGGCGATGTACAAAAAAGTTTCCTTTATTCTCAGCCATGTCTAATTATTGAATGTTAATTTGACTTTTGAACTCAGTTACTACAGGAACCACTTCCATGCCGGAACCTACCTTTTGTAATCCCTCCAAAACTATTTTGTCACTGGGTTCCAACCCTTCAGAAGAGATATAATAATCGCCAAATTTTTCAGCAATCTTAATTTGCCTTGATTCAATTTTATTTTCTGCATTGACAACAAATACAGAAAACTGACCCTGAAGCTCGGTCACGCATCTTTGTGGTACCAGCAATGCTCCTTTTTCTTCCTTTATCTTAATTTTTACCCTGGCAAACTGACCGGGACGCAAAATGAGGTCTGGATTTGGAAAAGTAGCCTGGATCAATATGGCGCCGGTTGTAGCATCTACCTCCCGGTTAATAAAATCAATAGTCCCTGAATATGGATGTGTTGAGCCATCCGAGAGGATAAGTGTGAGCTCAACTTTGTCGGTATTGGGTCGTTTATTTGTTTCGTCATTCTGATCATATATAGCTCGAATTTCCCTGGCCAAGGCAAGATACTGTGTTTCTGTTAAGAAAAATTGGACTCTAATATTTTCTACTGTTGAAACAGTATTGAGTATTACAGGATTTGGGTTCCTTCCAACAAACTCACCGACCCGGGCTTGGGTTTTACCAATAAATCCAGTAATTGGAGACTTAATTTTAGTGTAACTCAAATTAATCTCCGCCATTCTCAATGATGCTTTCGCAGCTTCGAGAGCGGCCTCGGATGCATCTCTGCTTGCTTGCGCAAAATCAAGATCACTCTTACTCACCGCATTTATTTCAGCCAGTGGTTTGTATCTCGCCAATTCGTTTTCAGCATTTACCAGCCTGGTTTGTGCTTCAGCGACTTTACTTTTTTCACCGGCAACGGCTGCTTTAAAAGGTTCGGGATCAATGGAGTAAAGGAGTGTTCCTTTCTTAACTCTACTGCCCTCTACAAAGTGAATACCTGTTAAAAATCCTTCTACCCGGGCATTTATTGAAATATCTTCCTGTCCATAGACCTGTCCTACAAAATAGTCGTAAATAGGAACGTCTTTTTGAATTACGTTGATTACCTGGATTTCCGGAGGAAGGGCCTTTTGGGTTGTTTTTTCCTCACAAGAAGAGCTTATCGTCGATACTATAATGAATACCGACAATACTGGGTGAAGGGTTTTTATTTTCATAGAATTTATGTGGTTTTACAATGATTCAGAAATTTTCCAAATCAATCATATATCAATATTACTTTGTTGACATTAAAATTCAAATTATTATAGAATATTCTGCTTTAGAAGGTTAATCATAAAAATGATTTAGAAATATTAAGATTCTTAAAAATATTAATCAAGCTGTGTGCACTCGAATTTAACTTGATAGTTAGTACTTTTGTTTACGAATCATTTTTAAACATAAATTTATTTTAATGAATAACGATCACTCAAAAAAGGTCTCAAGAAGATCTTTTGTGCAAACTTCGCTTTTGGGAGCGGCAGGATTAACGATTCTCCCAGGCTTTAAAAGTTTTGCTGCTAATGAAAATATTAATCTCGGATTTATAGGTCTGGGTCGTCAGGCCATGTTTCTTTTAAATGGATTTATAAACATTGATGGCGTTAAAGTGCTTGCTGCCGCTGATGTTTACGGAATTAAGAGGCAACGATTTGAGCAACAAGTTTCCGGACACTACAAAAGCAAAGGAACTAGTGTCGACGTAAAAACCTATGAAAAATATCAGGACTTATTGGCGAGGAAAGACATTGATGCGGTTGTGATTGCCGTGCCTGATCATTGGCATGCCTTAATTGCATTGGATGCGCTGAAATCAGGAAAAGATGTATATCTGGAAAAACCATTGACGTTTACCATTCAGGAAGGTAAAACATTAAGAAAAGCTGTAAGAAAATATAATCGGATTTTGGGTGTTGGAAGCCAGCAGAGATCGGATCCAAATTTCCAACATGCCGTTAAGCTTGTTCAGGATGGAAAACTTGGAGAGATAGAGAAGGTAAATGTTAATATTGGTGATCCTCCAAAACCCTACGATTTGCCTCGTGAGATTCTTCCAATCGATCTTAACTGGGATCTGTGGCTTGGACCTAATCCCTACGTACATTACAATAAAGAATTGAATCCGCCAATTTCTCTTGATCCGCCACAAAAAGAAAAATTTTGGGGAGGTTGGAGATGGTACAAAGAAATGGGCGGTGGATATACTACCGACTGGGGCGCCCATATGTATGATATAGCACAATGGGGACTTGGTATGGATGCAAGCGGCCCATCTGAAATCATACCTGCAGGATATGAAGACTATAAGCGCATGACCTTCAAGTACGACAATGGTATCACCATGACCAGGGAGAAATTTAACGATAAAGGCACTACCGGTGTTAAGTTTTTTGGCAAAGATGGATGGATTGAAGTGGCCAGGGGGTATTTCAATGCCTCTAAAAAATCATATGAGTCAAAGCTGGAGAAGGAAGAAGGACCTTACGAAACAAAGATCCCTCACCAAGTAAACTTTATTGATTCAGTAAGAAAGAGAAAAGATCCTCAGGTTCCGGTAGAAATTGGCCATCGAACCTGTACGGTTTGTACGCTGGGAAATATCGCGCATGACTTGAAAAGGCCTGTGAAATGGGATCCTGCCAAAGAAGAATTTGTAAACGATCTTCAGGCAGATCTTTATATGCACAGAGAATACAGAAAAGGATATAAACTGCCAGTGTTGTAGAAAACATATCATTATTATACATACCTTAAACCTCGGCAATTTATGTCGAGGTTTTTTATTACCCAGCACCCAGCACCCAGCACCCAGTACCCAGTACCCAGTACCCAGTACCCAGCAACCACTTATCCCGAAATCTTACCATTCTTATGAATTGATCATTTTCTTGCAACCTTAAGTCAATTTTTCGCATCTATATTCAACATATCCTAAACAATAAAGACAATGCTAAAGAATTACTTCAAAGTTGCATTTCGGAATCTGATTCGGAATAAATTTTACTCATCAATCAACGTTGTCGGTCTTAGTATTGGTATTGCTGTAAGTATGCTCATCATGTTTTATGTTTTTGATGAATTGAGTTACGATCGTTTTCACAAAGATGCTGATCAAATTTACCAGGTGTATATGAAGGCCAGAATACAGGGAAAAAGTGAAGGTGGCACCAATACGTGTGCGCCTATTGCTTCGGCTAGCGTTGAGGAAATTCCGGAAATAGAAGCAGCAACCCGAATCAATATTTGGCGGGATGTTGTGATCAGGTATGACGATAAGTTGTTTACAGAAAAGAAACTACTACTAGCTGATTCCAATTTCTTCAGTTTTTTTACTTTTGATTTACTCGAAGGAAAGGCAGATGATGTGTTGGATGAGCCAAATCAAATAATTCTTTCTGAAGCCGGGGCCATAAAATATTTTGGCTATAAGTTAGGACAGGGAGAATCGCCATTAGGCAAGATGGTATTGATGGGTACAGATAAAACCAATTGTGAAATTGTGGGAATAGTTAAAGATCCGCCTAGTAACTCTCATTTTCATTTTGATATGATCCTTTCAATGCAAACCTGGGATTTTAGTAAAAATACCCAATGGACAAGCAATAGTTTATATTCTTATCTGAAACTGGCTGACTTTGCTGATCCTGTTCAGGTGGAGGAAAAAATGAAGGCAATGGTTGACAAATATATCGGCCCTGAATTAGAGCAGTATCTAGGGGTCCCACTTGAGGAATGGAGAAAAACAGGAGATGATTATGGTTATTTCATCCAACCCATGACAGATATTCATTTGTACTCGAAGGTAGAGGGAAACATTGAAGGCACAGGTAATATAGCTTATGTATATTTACTTTCCATTGTTTCGATTTTTATAATTCTAATCGCCTGCATCAACTTCATGAACCTATCTACGGCCAGGTCGGCAAGCCGTGCAAAAGAAGTAGGTATTCGTAAAACAGTCGGCGCTCCCAGGAATAGACTCGTTACTCAATTTTTATTGGAGTCTATCATCATAAGCGCTATTTCTACTCTTTTAGCTCTAGGATTTATTTATTTAACACTACCATATTTTAATCAAATCACTGAAAAGAGCATAGGGAATAATTTTATCCTTTCACAATATTCATTGATTGCTATGTTTCTTATCATGGTGATTGTGGGCATTTTGGCAGGTAGCTATCCTGCGTTTTACCTGACATCCTTTAAGCCTACAGATGTTTTGAAAGGCAAACTGCGTACCGGAACAAAAAGTGGGATTATAAGAAGCTCCCTGGTTGTATTCCAATTTACCATATCTGTGGGACTTATTGTAAGTACACTGATTATATATAAGCAACTGAAAATGGTTCAGGAAAAAAACCTGGGATTTGACAAGGAGAATGTATTGATTATTGACAACACAAGAACACTTGGAGATAGTAAGCAATCATTCAAAAAAACCTTGCAGACTTTAAGTGGCATTCAAAGTGTGAGTATATCCAATTTTGTACCACCGCATGTGTATAATAATAGTGTTGCTTTTCCGAATGGGAAACAGGAAGATGCTATGCTATTTCATCAGATCCGTGCAGATTACGACTATCTGAAAACAATTGGTTTAAGCATGCATACAGGAAGATTTTTCTCTGAGGAATTTCCTTCAGATTCTATGGCGGTGGTTATGAATAAGGCAGCGTTGGATGCTATTGGTTGGGAAAGCCATGAAGGAAATCGAATTGCCCAGCCTGAAATGGAAGGTAAAATGGATTTTTACAATGTCATCGGGATCATCGATGATTTTAACTTTTCATCATTGAAAACGGAAATTGAACCTCTGATGATCTTTATGGCAGATTGGGGAAATTTGATGCCTGTGCGCCTTATGCCAGGGAATATCAATGAAAGGATAAAGGACATTGAAGCAAAATGGAACGAAGTTGCACCAGGTGAACCATTTGATTACTCCTTCTTAGATGAAAACTTCGATGCTCAGTTCAGAGCTGAACAACAATTGGGCAAAATATTTATAATATTTACTTCATTGGCAATATTTATTGCCTGCCTGGGTTTATTTGGGTTGGCAACTTTTATTGCAGAGCAAAGATCAAAAGAAATTGGCATTAGAAAGGCAATGGGAGCAAACGTATCGAGTTTGGTGATATTACTATCCAAGGAGTTTACTAAGCTGGTGTTTATATCCATTATCATCACTGTTCCGTTAGTTATATACCTTATGAATATGTGGCTGGAGAATTTTGTATATAAAACCGAAATTGGAGTGATGAGTTTTGTGATTGGTGGTGTGGCAGCTTTGGTCATTTCTTGGCTTACTGTAAGCTATCAATCGTTCAGAGCTGCAGTAGCAAATCCGACAAAAGCATTGAGGTACGAGTAGGGGGTAAAGGCTGAAAGGAGAAAGGTAAAAGGAGAAATGTTATTTTTCACGCGTGTTCTGGTCAGACTCTGAACAATAGAATAATTGAAAAAGGGAACAATTGAATTATGAATTAATAAAATAATGTAAAAATTAAGAGAACTAATCAATATGCACTTCTTAATTCTTTATTCATATGTTCGATATTCATTTTAAACCCAACTCTTCGACATGTTCCGTAGGGCATGTCGAAGAGTTGATTTTCAGGATTTATAATCCGAATAGATTCCACTTGCCTCACAGCTCGTAACTAAAGGCTGGAAGCTTTCCACAAAAAAGCTATCCAATTTAGATACTAATTCACAATACTTGCGGCCACAGCAAAATATCTACCCGGCGGTTTTTGAGTTTCCCTTCCCAGGTTGAATTGTCATACACAGGATTGTGCAACCCAAAGTCTTTGATCTCTACCATTTCTTGCCTGATATTATTTAGGAGCAGTTGCTCCATGGTTGCCTGACTTCGCATCTGAGAAAGCCACTCGTTAAATTCTACCCCGCCAATATTGTCGGTATGGCTGTGAATGGTCATGTTGAATTGATCGATACTGGGAATGTTTTGCAGGAAGTTTTTAAGATTTTCTCTTTGCCCCTCGGTAATATAATTACTCCCTCCGCCAAAGTAGATACTCATCTGGTACTTTGGTTCCTGTGATTGGCCGGCAACACATATCAATAGAAGGTAGCTTGTGGTTAACAATCGTAGCATACCCTAATAAACGGAGCAAGGCACGGCTTGTTCAATGAATTGTAAGGAAGATGAAAAGAGAATGAATGTTGATTGATAAAATTATTTTTGAAAATACTTGACTGGATTTGTTATGTTGGTTTAAAAGCAGTGAATTAAGTGGACCTTGCACTTTGGTGGAACTGTGATGGGATTTGCAATCAATTAATTATATTTGAATTATGAATGATGCGAACAACATATTAGAAAAGATAAAGGCCAGGGTGTCTGAAAAGGAGCCTTCTGCCAAAATATATCTTTATGGGTCACGGGTGAGAGGAACGGCTCACAAAGAATCTGATTGGGATATTTTAATTTTGTTGAATAGGAATAAAATAACACCTGAAATAGAGGAATTGATTACATCTCCTTTATACGACCTGGAATTTGAACTTGGAGAAATAATCAGCCCGATGGTTTATTCTGTCTCAGAGTGGAATACTAAATATAAGATCACATCTTTCTATCATAATGTAATGAAGGAGGGGAGGTTGTTATGACCATAAATCGAAGCGAAGACTATGCTGAATATCGACTTCAAAGAGCAAAAGAAACAATTGCAGAAGTTGAAAAGCATATTGAAAATGAGTTTTGGAATACTTCGATCAATCGAATGTATTATGCCTGTTTTTATGCAGTCGGGCTTTGTTGATAAAACATGGAATTGAAACATCCAGCCATTCCGGTGCAAGACTTAAGTTAGGACAATTGTTTATTAAAACAGGAATAATAGATAAAGCTTTAGGGAGGCATTATTCAAATCTGTTTGAAAAGAGACATAAAGGAGATTATAATGACTTTTATGATTACGTTAAAGAAACTGTATTGAGATTATTTCCAATCTCTAAGCGGTTTATTGATCGAATTGAAGAATTAATTCAAACATAATAAAAGTTGGTAGATTATAGAATTTATTAAAATAGCGAGATTTATTAAATTTGGAATGTTTGCAGATATTAACCAGATGGTATTTTAATGTGATGATTTTATTTGTTTGCAGAGTCACATTCCCCTCTACGCTGTCGCTGAAGCTTTAACGTAGGCACATTGGAGGGATTAGGCCTTGCTTCGCCGAAGCGGCTATGTGAAGGCAAGGGTAGGTTTTGGATAGAAATCCAAATGTTTATAATCACAAATAATACCCCTTGGGTTAATATCCTAAATTCGTGACTTAAATGGAGGCTGAAAATATCTTACTAACAATATATTTTACACAAAAACACCTGAAATGAAAAAACTCATTCTATTTTTAATTGTGGCAATCGCTGTGATGAATTGTAAGGAAAAGCAAGCACAGGAAACTGTGGGGTCCAAACCAAATATAATTTTTATCTTCACTGACGATCACGCGCTTCAGGCGATTAGTGCTTATGGTTCAGTAATCAATAAAACCCCAAACATAGACCGGCTGGCAGATGAAGGAATGATTTTCAGAAATTCCTTTTGTACCAATTCGATCTGTGCACCAAGTCGGGCGGTGATCCAAACCGGAAAGCATAGCCATCTGAATGGGGTCATTGATAATAGAGAGGTCTTTGACAGCGCCCAGCTTACGTTTCCGAAATTATTGAGGCAGGGAGGGTTTCAGACCGCTATGATCGGTAAGTGGCACCTGAAAAGTGAGCCGGTAGGATTTGATTTCTGGAAGGTACTTCCGGGGCAGGGGAATTATTATAATCCAGACTTCAGAACACCCGATGGTATCGAGCGCATTGAAGGATATGTGACGGATATTGTGACGGATGTTTCCCTGGAATGGCTCGAAAAAGGACGCGATAAAACCAAGCCTTTCATGCTGATGACACAGCAAAAAGCGCCTCACCGACCCTGGCAGCCAGGGCCAAAGTACCTGAATATGTATAATGATGTGGAGATTCCTGAACCTTCTACCTTGTTTGATGATTATAGCAATCGAGCGAGCGGAGCGCCCTTGCAAGAAATGGAGATTGATCGTCATATGCGTTTTTCATGGGACTTAAAAATTGTTCCTGAACCGTCGGATTCTGTTGGGTATAAAGTGTGGCAACGAAGAATGAAGCGATATACTCCCGGGCAATTGGAAGCCTGGAATGCTGCCTATGAGCCCAAAAACAAAGCTTTTAAAGAGGCGAATCTGGAAGGTAAGGAATTGGTGAGGTGGAAGTATCAGCGATACATCAAAGATTATTTACGATGCATTGCATCCGTTGATGATAACATCGGCAGGTTGTTGGATTACCTTGATGAAAGTGGTCTCGCCGAAAATACAATTGTGATTTATAGCTCCGATCAGGGATTTTATCTTGGCGAGCACGGCTGGTTCGACAAGCGATGGATGTATGAAGAATCCCTTCATATGCCCTTAGTGGTAAAATGGCCTGGCGTCACAAATCCGGGGTCGGTCAATACGGATATGGTGCAGAATATAGATTTTGCAGAAACATTTCTGGATATGGCGGGATTAAATATTCCGGATGAAATGCAAGGAAAGAGTCTGGTGCCCTTGCTTCAGGGAAAAACTCCTGAAGATTGGCGTGAATCCATTTACTATCATTACTATGAATACCCCGGAGCGCACATGGTTCCGCAGCATAATGGCGTACGAACAGATCGCTATAAATTGATCAATTACTATCAGCTTGGCGAAAAGGAATTGTTCGATTTGGAAGTTGATCCACAAGAGATGAAGAGCGTTTACAACGATCCTGAGTATGCCAAAATTCAGACACAGCTGGAACAGGAATTGGAACGATTGAGAGTAAGCTATCAGGACAATACGATTCTGAAGGAAGATTGAAAGGATTGTATATAGATTGAAAAGAGATTGAAAGGAGTGATGTTGTATCTGGCAGCAATTCCCCATCAATCTTTGTTGGATTTTATATGGTAGGAATACTGAATGAAAGGTTGAAATGGTCATACTTTAGATATTAAATACACATGAAAGCAAAAATTATTTTACTTGGACTTATACTGATCTCATGTTTTGGTCAAGCTCAAACCAGCAATGAACTGAGAGAGGATTTTCTGGATTTGAATAAACCAGAGCGATTGGAATGGTTCAAGGATGCAGGATTTGGCATGTTTATCCATTTTAGTTTTGATAGCCAGCTTGGGGTGGTGATTAGTCACTCGATGGCTGGGGCATCACCTGATTACCTGGACCGTTTTATTAATGAACTACCCCTTACCTTTAACCCAAGCAAATTCTCAGGCGAAGATATTGCCATCCTGGCCAAACTGGCCGGCATGAAATACATCGTGTTGACCACAAAACATCATTCCGGATATTGCCTTTGGGATACGAAGACCATAGATTTCAACATCATGAACACACCTTATGCCAATGACCTGGTGAAGGAATATGTGGAGGCTTGCAGGAAATACGGACTTGGAGTGGGGATTTATTATTCACCTGAAGATTTCCATTTTCTTCATCAAAATGGCCTGACTGTACGCCGAAGATTTCCCGAGCCCATTCCTGATAATGTCATGAGCAAGTATCTCGAATTTACTGAAAAGCAACTCACCGAGTTAATGACCAATTACGGAAAGATTGATGTGATCTTTTTTGATGGCGGCGAAGGGCCTTTGCAGGAAAAAGCCAAGGAGGTAGTTTGGCGATTGCAAGCGGATATTTTAGTAACGAGGGGAGCTATTTCTACGCCGGAGCAATATGTACCCGGCTTGGCATCTGATGAGGCCTGGGAAGCCTGCTTGACTATGGGTACGCAGTGGCATTACAAGCCAACCAATGATGATTACAAGTCGGGCGGTAGGTTGATCGAGATTTTGATTGAAAGCAGAACGAAAGGGGGAACGTTTCTGTTGAATGTAGGACCAAAACCGAATGGGGAATTGCCTATCGAACAGGAAGAACGACTTCGTGAAGTAGCTGCCTGGACCTTTATAAATCAGGAATCTATTTACGATGTTAGGCCGTGGATCATCACCAACGAAGATAATATATGGCTTTCAAAATCCAAGAAAGGAAATACGGTTTATGCGTACCTTACTAAATTGCCAAAATGGGCCAGGGGAGCGCGAAAAGAATTTGTTCTGAAGTCCATTAAATCAACTTCCAATACAAAAATCAGCGTGCTTGGTCAATCGGGCGAATTGGTAGAATACAATCCAAATGCGGATGCCACGTCCAGGTTTGAGCAAAAAGAAGATGGTTTACACATTTCTGTAGTCCGTGCTCAGCGGATATATAACAACCACAAATGGCCTAATCCCATTGTCGTGAAATTGGAAAATGTCGAGCCGGCTCTTGACCCGCCATTTGTGAAAACCGTCAATGCGCAGGTAGATAAAAACAAAGTTGAGTTGCATGGAGAATTGCTGAAAAAAGGAGATGGAGATCACTTTGAGGTCGGATTTCTGTATCGGCCTTATGTTGGATTTGCAGAAAATTTAACTGGAGGAGTGTGGATCTATACAGCATTCAAAGAGATTAATTCCCTGGAAAGGTATTCCGTAGAAATCGGGGATTTGGAAACAGGGCAACAATATGAATATCGCTCAGTAGTGCGACATCCTAAGATTGAAATCAAAGGAGAAATTAAGAGGTTTAGGGCAGGTTAATTCCGGGTACTGGGTACTGGGTACTGGGTACTGGGCGCTGGGTTATTGATGCCGAAATGCTGTTTACCGGTATTGCTTTCTTTGCGTAACAATAGAACTAATATCATAAAGAAAAAAAAGCATTTGTATAAAATGAAGTTAGTCATAAAAACATTACTGATAGCAAGCGCTGTTTTCTTATGGAATGCATGTGCTCAAAAGGATCAAAAAACTAATATCATTCTCTTTTTTATAGATGATATGGGCTGGACGGATCTAGGTTGTTATGGAAGTGATTTGTACGAAACACCTGCCATCGATAAGCTGGCTGCAGAAGGTGTAAAGTTTACCAATGCCTACTCCGCCTGTACGGTCTGTTCGCCATCCAGAGCAGCGATCATGACGGGGAAATATCCTGCGAGGTTACATCTCACCGATTGGATTCAAGGGAGTAAACGGCCAAAGGCAAAACTGAAGGTTCCCGATTGGCAAATGTACCTCGACACCACCGAGGTGACTCTTGCAAAAGCGCTGAAAGAAGGGGGGTACACCACAGCCATTTTTGGCAAATGGCATTTAGGTGACGCTCCCACTTACTGGCCGGAAAGCCATGGGTTTGACGTGAATATTGGTGGCTATCGCTGGGGAGCGCCGGGTTCGTATTTCTATCCTTATCATGGAAATCGAAGAGATAAAATGCATCCGCCAAATTTGGAGCTTGGGAAGGATGGCGAATACCTTACGGACAGACTGACTGATGAAGCCATTGGTTTTATTGAAGCGAATAAAAGCCAACCGTTTTTTATATACTTCCCGCATTATGCTGTACACACGCCAATTCAGGCGCATGATTCTTTGACCCGGTATTATCAGGGAAAAATCACAGATCGACATAGACATCAAAATGCCAAATATGCCGCCATGATTCATTCCGTGGATCAAAGTGTGGCACAAATCAGAAACACAATTTCTGTTCTAGGGCTTGATGAAAATACCGCCATCTTTTTTACCAGCGATAATGGCGGCTTGGAGCTACGAGAAATCACTGATAACTGGCCATTGAGGGCTGGAAAAGGATCTTCCTATGAAGGTGGCGTCAGGGTGCCATTTATTGCTTATGTTCCGGGAATTACTAAAGGTGGAACAGTTTCGGATCTGCCAATTATTGGTATGGACCTATATCCAACAATTCTATCCTTAGCCGGATTACATGTAGTGGAAAATGATGGGATCAACCTGCATCCACATCTAAAATCAACAAATAACAAACTCAGCCGATCGGCCATATTTTGGCATTATCCGCATTACCATCCCGGAGGGGCATCACCTTACAGTGCCGTGCGTTTTGGAAATTATAAATTGATTGAATTTTTTGAGGATGGAACCTTAGAACTTTATAATTTGGCAGATGATATTGGTGAGTCTATTGATCTGGCTGAAACAAGTCCTGAAATTGTTGGTCAGTTGCATAAAGAATTGCAAACATGGAGAGCAGAAGTAGGGGCACAGTATCCTTCTTTGAATCCAAATTATAAAGAAGAATAAATTTTTTAATACAATGAATAAAATCAAATATCTTTTACTGCTTTTAGTTTTTACGTGGATTGATATTCCAATTGCCAAAGGTCAAGTTGACCGTCCCAATTTCGTCATCATCATTGGCGATGACATCAGCTGGAATGATCTGGGATGTTACGGGCATCCAACCGTGAAGTCTCCTAATATCGATCATCTGGCCAGTGAAGGGATTAAGTTTACCAATACTTTTCTGACGGCAAGTTCGTGCAGTCCAAGCAGATGTAGCATCATTGCAGGTCGGTATCCTCACAACACGGGTGCGGCAGAATTGCATACACCGCTTCCTGCCGGAATGCCAACGCTGCCCGGAACACTTAAAAATTCGGGATACTATACGGCCTCTGCCGGCAAATGGCATCTCGGCCTGGATGCCAAAGAGGATTTCGATTTGGTGGTAGAAAAAGACAATGGAACCGGGGGAGAGAAGCAATGGTTGAGGGTGATGAAAGAACGGCCAAAAAACAAACCTTTCTTCTTATGGTTTGCCGCACATGATGCACATCGGGTTTGGCATGCCGATGATTTCGGGACGCCTCACGATCCTTCAAATTCTATCATACCTCCCTATCTGGTCGATGCTGAGGGGACAAGAAAGGATTTAGCTTCTTACTACAACGAAATTCAGCGGATGGATTATTATGTAGGCGAGGTAAAAAAGGAACTCAAAGCACAGGGAGTATTTGATAATACCGTCATCATCATTATGGCGGATAATGGACGGCCCTTTCCTAGAAGTAAAACCCGTGTTTATGACAGCGGAATGAAAACCCCATTTATCATAAGCTGGCCTGGTGGGCAACAAGGAAAAGGGCTCGAAAGCAATAGTTTGATTAGTGTAATTGATATTGCGCCTACCTTTTTGGAATTGGCCGGTGTGGAAATAGGCCAGACTTTTCAGGGCATTAGCTTTGCTAAAATTATTAAAAATCCATCAGCGGAGCATCGAAATTATGTGTTTGCAGAGCACAACTGGCACGATTACGAAGCCCACGAGCGTATGGTCAGAACTAAGCATTTTTTGTATTTGGTAAACAACCGCCCCCAGTTTAGCAATCAGGGGCCTGCGGACTCCAACAATTCCCCATCTTATGCTGATTTGAAAGATGTACGAAATGTGGGAAAATTAAATGCTGCTCAGGCAGACATATTTTTGACGCCAAGAGCTCATGAAGAATTATTTGATTGCTTCCGGGATGCGCAACAATTAAGCAATGTGGCGTCCAACGATAGTTATAAAGATGTTTTAGACGATTTGAGAAACGTGATGAATCTATGGATCACAGAAACAGGAGATGATGTTCCGGCTTATCTTACTCCGGCTTGGTATCATACCGAAACGGGAAAGGCATTGGATGTCGAACGAGTAAGAGGAGAAATGCCAGGATCAAAAACCGAGGCAGTAAAGAATAATAACAAAGGACCGTTGTAGAAAGGGGTGCTAGGTTCTAGGTACTGGGTACTGGGTACTGGGTACTGGGTACTGGGTACTGGGTACTGGGAAAAAATGGCTGGAGCAGGAGGGAATTTACAGTGTTTGAGCGAAAGACAAGCAATGGAGAATACTAAATACTAAATACTAAATACTAAGTACTGAATACTAAATAAATAAAGAAATTTAAACTGATCTAAAATATAGAACGAATACCATGAAAAACACCCGAAGAGATTTCCTGACTAAAAGCGCTCTGGGAGCAACTTTTTTTGCCAGCGGACTGAGTTCATGCAAATCAGAACCCAAAATTTTGAATGAAAGCATTGAAGAGAATTACAGCATATTGGATTCAGTTCTTGCTCAACCAATCATAAAGTCAAATTTATTTGATACGCCCTTGATTATAGAGTCGCTGGATTTGCTGCGCTACAAAGGCAATTTCATTTGCAAGGTTCGAACCTCGGATGGGGCAGAAGGAATTTCAGTAAGCAACAACGCACAAATGATATCCTTGTACCCGATTTTTATCAATCGCCTGCAACCGTTTTTTATCGGAAAGGATGCCAGGAATTTGGAAGCATTGCTAGAGGAAGTTTATGTATATAAAAGCAATTACAAGGTTCAAAACCTGGCGCTATGGGTGCCAATGGCTACCATAGAGTTTGCGATTTTGGATTTGCTGGGGAAAATTGCTAATAAATCTATCGGACAATTGATTGGTGATATTCACAACCCTAAAGTGGCCGTTTATAGGGCGAATAATTACCGGGGTAAATCTGCTGAGGAATCCATTGAACGCATCAAAAAAAATGTCGAAGAATCAAATGCTAAAGCATTGAAATTGAAGATTGGAGGTCGGATGAGCAAAGACGCGGATTACCCTCCCGGACGAACTGAGCAATTAATTCCTTTGGCCCGAAAAACATTTGGTGACGACATGGTGATCTATGCCGATTCGAACGGATCGTATTCCGTAAAAGAAGCCATCAGAATAGGGAAAATAATCGAAGAATATAAATTTGATTTTTATGAAGAGCCGACTCCATTTGATTGGTATGAGGAAACGAAGCAGGTTGCAGATGCCTTGAATGTGCCGATAGCAGGAGGCGAGCAGGAGCCAAGCTTGCATCAGTTCAGATGGCTCATTGCTAATGATGGCGTGCAAATCGTACAACCGGATATGTTTTATTTTGGCGGGATGATCCGGTCTATGAAAGTGGCCCTGATGGCCCATTCTTTAGGGAAAAAATGCGTGCCCCACATCTCCGGTTCTGGATTGGGGTATTTATACATGATGCATTTTGTTTCTGCCATTCCAAATGCAGGGCCCTATCATGAATTCAAGGGATTCAATAAGCAAATTCCTGTTGAGTGTAGTACCTCATCTTTAGCAAGTGAAGATGGCGTAGTCACGGTGCCTTCCGGGGCAGGATTAGGCGTGGATATTGACCCGGATTATATCGCGAAACATAAACCGGTTGTTGTATGATATAATTCCTGCCAACTCTTCAAGGGTTTTAAATCCTTGAGGTGTTGGAATTATGGGTTGAATATCGATGCTATTATTCGTAAATTTATAAAATCAAGAACGATTATTAGCACACAAATGCAGGACTACCACCCGCCATTTCTTCCATCAACGGTCTACCATATATATAATCACGCAAATGGAGATGATGATCTTTTTCGGGAAAATGATAATTATCGCTACTTCCTCGAAAAATATAAGAAATACATCCATCCCATTGCAGATACGCAAGCCTATTGTTTGATGAAAAACCACTTTCATTTGATGGTTAGGGTAAAGGATGAATCACGTTTATTAGAGTTTTTCGATATTAATGACCAAGACCTGACAGGTTTTGAAAACCTGTCAGGTCTGATAAGTCTTCAGTTTTCTAAGTTATTTAACAGCTATTCAAAAGCTTTTAATAAAAAATATAATCGTATCGGTGGGTTATTTAACAGGCCAGTCAAACGCAAACAAATCAACAACGATCATTACTATACGGAATTAATCGCCTATATCCACAATAATCCTGTTCATCATGGATTTGTAGACGACATCAGCCATTGGTTGCATTCGTCATATACCGGGATCATGAATTCAACTGATTCCATAGTAAATGCGAGCGAAATAATTGAGTGGTTTGGTACGAAAGCAGCGTTTGTTGAAGCACATCGAAGGAACCACAGTTTGAAGTCTTCCTTTGAATGAATAGCAACTCTTCAAGGGTTTCAAATCCTTGTAGAGTTAAAATAATTTTATTCCTTTTCAAAAACCCTGATATAATCCACCTCCATGTATTGTGGGAATATTGTACTGGCATCCGGGTTACCCGGCCAATTGCCACCAATTGCCACGTTGAAAATAAAGAAAAACTGCTCATTGAAAGGATAAGACTGACCTTGAGTATCTTTTGATGAAAAATCAAAGATTAAGATGTCATCCACATAAAACCACATTTGACTCATTTCTCGCACAACACTAAACACATGAAAGCGATCATTAAATTTTTCGTCAAATATTTTATATGAATCCCCGATATATTTATAATTGGACATATCAGATCCTAAATGAACGGTGGCATGGGACGTGGACGGAAGATTTCCAATCAATTCCATGATATCAATTTCACCACAGGCGGGCCAACCCTTCTGGTCAATATTGATTCCCAGCATCCAAAGGGCAGGCCAAATGCCTTGTCCATAAGGTAATTTTGCCCTGATATCCGTACGGCCAAAGCCAAATGATTTTTTGTCTTTTGTGATCATACGCGCCGAGGTGTATTGCCTGTTGTTCCAGGAGTCATTTCGGGCTTCGATGACAAGATTGCCATTTTCAATGCGCGAGTTTTCCGGCGCATCGGTATAAAATTCCAATTCATTATTTCCCCATCCATTGTCACCATTTCCGATTTCATGGACCCACCATGCTGAATTGATTTCTGTTCCATCAAATTCATCTGCCCAAACTGATGTCCATCCTGCATAGGTGCTTGGTGTGGTATAATCTTCCGTTTCATATGGCAGCAAAACATCATCATTTAAAATTTTAATTGTGGGTGTTATCATACTGAATTCAACCTCCTGATCAGCCTCAAATCGAATCCGGAAGATCTCGTTTCCTTCTTTTATAATATCTGAAATAATTTCAAGAGTTATGGTTGCTTCGGTAGAACCGGCTGGAATAATAATCTGCCCTTCCGCTTTTTTATAATCAAGGTTTTGGAAGGCAGAGGCGTCATCCGTTGAATAATTTAGTTTGATATCTTGTGTATAGGCTTGTTCCAGGCTAATAGGAAAATCCAAACTCACAACGCCCTCATCTCCTTCAAGATAATCCATATCCTGAATTTGAATCATTGGAATTATCTGCTCGATTTCTTCCTTTGGATCACAACCCGAAGCAAGGATGAATAGGGACGAAATTAGAAAAAGTGCTTTGTTCAACATAAAAAATTAAGGTTTACATTATATAATTGTTGCAATTTATAAAATATGAAATTAGTAAATATCATAATGATCGGTTTTGCATGTATGTTACAGTATATAAATGCAATAAAAAAAGTAGACTTTTCCCTTATTAGCATTAGTTTTATGCAAATAACTAACCAACCAAGGCTTTTTTTATAATCACCTTAATAAAAATCTCTAATGCGAATAGTTGTCATCATATCTCTGATTTTATGTTTTTCCTGTGTTTCAGAAAACAAGCAAGTAGAAAACAAAAAACCAAATATTGTGTATATCCTTGCCGATGACCTTGGCTATGGGGATGTTTCTGCTTACAATTCGGATTCGAAAATTTCCACACCAAATATTGATAAATTAGCAGTAGAGGGCATGCGGTTTACGGATGCACATTCTCCGTCATCAGTCTGCACACCTACACGATATGGTATTATGACCGGGCGATATTGCTGGAGGTCAAAATTGCCAAGAGGTGTATTGAATGGCTATGGACAATCCCTAATTGAACAACAGGAAACTACGGTAGCTGAATTGCTCGATAAACAAGGTTACACAACAGGGGTAGTTGGGAAGTGGCATTTGGGATTGGATTGGGCGGTCAGGGAATCCTGCAAAGATTCATTGAAGATCGTTTATGGTGATGTGCCCATATTGAAAAATATGAATGCGGATTGGATTGATTTTGAAACGCCTCCTTCCAATGGCCCTACCACGCATGGATTTGATTATTCATACATCTTACCAGCCTCTTTGGATATGCAACCGTATTGCTATTTGGAAAATGACGTGTTGACAAGTATTCCTGATCAGTATACTCCGGGCAATGACCTGGATGCTGAAAGTTGGGCTACCGGGGCATTTTGGAGAGAAGGAAAAATTTCGAAAGATTTCGATTTCTATGAGGTATTGCCAACATTTGTTGAAAAAGCGAATGCATTCATAAATAAAAATTCAAATAAAGAAGAACCTTTCTTTCTTTATTTGCCATTGGCTGCGCCACATACTCCATGGGTACCTAAAGATAATTATAATGGAAAATCCGGCGCTGGTCAGTATGGTGATTTTGTTCAAATGGTAGATGCAGGAATTGGGAAAGTGTTAAGTACGCTGGAGAAAAACGGGGTGAGTGAAAATACTCTGGTATTTTTTGCAAGTGACAACGGGCCTTTTTGGAAGCCGGAATTCATTGAGCGATACGACCATAAAGCAGCGCATATTTATAAGGGCATGAAAGCTGATATTTGGGATGGTGGTCACCGGATACCATTTATTGTTCGATGGCCGGGAACGGTGGCCGCAAATTCGCAGAGCAATCAAGTTACTACGCTTACAAACCTTATTTCGACTGTTGCCGGGATCGTTGGAGATGATCTTACAGCCGGTGTTGGAATAGATAGTTATAGCATCTTGCCTGTGTTATTGGGAGAGAAGGCAGATAATTCCCAGGCAGTGATTCACCACAGCTCGAGAGGATATTTTTCTATTCGACATGACGAGTGGAAATTGATCGAAGGATTGGGTTCAGGAGGGTTTTCGAAACCATCGACCATTGCTCCCGAAGAAGGCAAACCAACAGGGCAATTGTTCAACATGAAGAATGATGCTGGAGAGCAAGATGATGTATATGCACAACATCCGGAAATTGTGGAGAGACTGACAAAAGAGCTGGAGGAAATAAAAGCGGGGAATTAGATTGAATAGAGATTGAATAGAGATTGAATAGAGATTGAATAGAGATTGAATAGAGATTGAATAGAGATTGAATAGAGATTGAATAGAGATTGAATAGATTGATAAGAGATTGATAAAGGTAGAAAAGGGATTGAATAAGTTCGTAAAGCTATTTTGATTTCATCAAATCCATGAACAATAAGTACGTGAAACTTTAAAAACTTTTCTGGTTCGTACAGCTTAGGGGATATAAACTTAGACACAGGCTGATTTATTTTATGTTATGATAGATTCTGAAAGCAAGAAAGTCACTTTTTTACAAGCCCTTCTTCCCGTATCCTTTCTTTTTGTGATGATCATATATGGCTTTATTTTAAGACCTTATTTGTTTGATCAGGAGCCCTTTCCGCTCGAAATTGTATTTTTGAGTGGCGCTATATTTGCGATTACGCAGCTCAGGATTATGGGCTATGGATGGGATGAGATACAAAAGAGTATCATCGAAAAATTGGATAAAGCGATGCCTACCTTGTTTATTCTTCTTGCTATAGGCCTGATCATAGGTAGTTGGATTGTGAGTGGAACAATTCCTATGCTTGTGTATTATGGAATTAAAATCATCAATGCGGATTACATTTACGTATTGGCCTTCATTGTTCCGGTTGTTTTTTCAACCGTCACAGGGACTTCATGGGGCTCTATTGGTACCATAGGGGTCGTAATTATGGGTGTAGCCACTGCAGTGAATGCCCATTTGGGAATTACGGCGGGAGCGATTATAGGCGGCGCTTATTTTGGCGATAAGATGTCACCCCTTTCCGATACAACCAACATTGCCGCATTGGCAGTAGAAGTGAAATTATTTGATCATATCAGATCGATGGCCTACACTACTATGCCATCTGCAGCAGTGGCGCTGACGGTGTTTTTTGTGTTGGGATTTACCCACCCCGCTGACGAATTGCCTGCAACCATTGCGCAGGTAGACGGAACCTTAACTTCGATATCATCCATATTCAACTTTAGCTGGTTTTTGTTATTGCCACCGATAATTGTGCTGTATGGATCAATCCGAAAAAAAGCTACGGTTCCTACCTTATTAACCTCTACAGTTGCTGCCGTCGCATTGGCAGTTATATTTCAGGATTTCAGCTTTGCAGATGTAATTCAAACGGTTTACAAAGGATTTAATACTGATATGGCGTTTTGGACAGAAGGAACTCCTCCAAATGTGAAGGAACTTTTTAATCGCGGAGGATTATACGAACTGAGTGAGCCACTAATTATTTCAATTTTAGTATTTGTATACATAGGGGCCTTGGATAAGATTGATGCCATGACAATTATCGTGGGACGGGTATTTAATTTTGCCAAAAAGAGAAGCACCGTCATTATTTCTTCTTTAATATCGGCTGGAATTACAAATGCCATGACTTCAAATCAATATGCGACAAGTTTTGTGGTAGGCGACGCCTTTGTGAAAGAGTACGATAAGTTCAAAATTCCAAGAAAGGTGTTGTCGCGCTCGCTGGAAGACTATGGCACCATGATCGAAAGCCTTGTGCCCTGGACAACGACTTCCGTTTTTATTGTGGCAACTCTTGGCATTTCGTATGGAGAATATTGGCATTGGCAAATTCTGTCCTTAACCAATATAATTGTGGCTCCACTTTTGGCCATAGCCGGGATAGGGTGTTTTTATAATGAAAAAGAAAAAAAATAAAACCGATATGAAAAAAGACTGGAAAATTGAGACGATGATTTCCCACTATGCTGAAGATAGGGAGAATTATGAAGGGGCAGTAGTGCCTCCAATTTTTCAAAATTCCCTATTTACTTTTGAAAGCTGGGAAGATATTGATAAAGCTTTTGACGACAGGGTGAATACCAGCATATATTCAAGGGGAAGAAATCCTGGTGTGTATATGGTGGAAAAAAAATTAGCAAAACTGGCAGGTGGCGAGAAATCAAAACTTTTCACATCTGGCATGGCCGCCATTACTGCTGCGACGATGCACTTATTAGTTGCCGGGGATCATATCATTGCTTTAAAAAATATTTATGGGCCTGCCAACAATCTGATCCATGTTTATTTAAGAAAAAAAATGGGGATTGAAACAACCTTCGTCTCCGGAAACGACCTTGGTGAATTTGAAGAAGCGATTCAAGAGAACACGAAACTGATTTACCTGGAAAGTCCATCTTCCGTTGTATTTAGTATTCAGGACATCGAAGGAGTAACTAAATTAGCGAGATCTAAAGGAATAACAACGATTATTGATAACACCTGGGCTACTCCAATATTCCAGCAACCCTTAAAATTGGGTGTGGATCTGGAAATTCATTCGTGTTCAAAATATATAGGTGGGCATTCGGATGTCGTGGCAGGACTAATAATCGGAAATACCAAAGACATCGATAGCATCAGCGTGAATGAATTTGAGCTGCTTGGCGGGAAAATTGCACCAATAGAAGCCTGGCTCATCATGCGAAGTCTGCGGACATTGCCAATCAGGATGAAAGCGCATCAGGAACATGCCATGAAGGTGGCTGAATATCTGGAACTTCATCCTAAAATACAAAAGGTAAATTATCCTGGGCTTAAAAGTTTCCCTCAATATGAACTGGCGAAAAAGCAAATGTCAGGATATAGCAGCTTGATGTCTTTTAAACTTAAAACAACAGATTTACCGCAGATAAAATCCTTTTTTAACAGCCTGGAGATATTTAAAATAGGCGTGAGCTGGGGAGGTCATGAAAGCCTGATTTATGCGCCGGCCATTAGTTATCTGAAGGAACTAAGCCCCACGCAATTTGAGGGACTTGGGATTTCGTTGGGGGATATGCGCATTTCTGTCGGTTTGGAAAATCCAGAGGACTTAATTAATGACCTTAGTCAAGCTCTTGAAAAGATCAATTAAATGTACGATACATAGGATAATTTATCTTTTTGGTTCTACTGTTATTATAATGGAACCCTTTGTTGTAAGAGACGGAAGACCGGAGACCGAAGTCAGGAGTCGGAAGAAGAGGCTTCTTGAATAAGCAACTACTAAGGTTTCTTAATTCTACTTTGGGCTTTTTACTCGTTTTAACTTCGGTCTCCGGTCTTCCGACTTCTGACATTATTTATGATCTTTCATTAAATTCGTGGTAGAACCATCTTTTTTATAAATTAGTTGAAAGAAGTAAAAAACATGAAATAGTAAATATGAGCTATACCTTGCCTATATGGTTTGTATATATATCTGTTGTTTTCCTGCCGCAACAATTAATTGCTCAATCAAACCTGAACAATCATAAAATTGATGGCTACAAGGGTATTTGGTTTACTCTGGGACAATTTTCTGAGCACGGTGATAAATACTCCGGAGGGTTGGGCACGTATACGGCCAAACACCGGCCGCTGGCAATTTACGCTCCTGAGGTCAAAAAGACGTTTTTTGTTTATGGTGGGACAACCGCCCCAGATGAGAAACATTTGCTATGCATGATCTCCTATTTTGACCACCTTTCCGGAAAAGTTCCAAAACCTACTGTGGTTCACGACAAAGGCGGTGTTGAAGATCCGCATGACAATCCAAGTTTATCTATTGACAGCGATGGGTTTCTGTGGTTTTTTGTTAGTGGAAGAGGGCGCAAACGCCCAGGTTTCAAATACAAAAGTGATCGGCCTTATGACATCAATTCCTTTTCAAAAATCTCTGAAGAAGAGATGACATATCCTCAGCCCTTGTGGGACAGTGAGCGGGGTTTCTTTCACTTTTTCACAAAATATACCGGTGTCCGGGAGTTGTATTTTGAAACAAGTGTTGACGGTAGCAGATGGACAGAAGATGTGAAATTGGCAGGTATTATTGAAGAAGGAGCCACAAAAAGTGGCCATTACCAGGTAAGCGGAAAAAATGGAGATTTGATTTGCACCTTTTTCAACCGACACCCTAATGGTATCGTAGATAGGCGAACGGATTTATATTATGCGCAGACCAGGGATTTTGGTTTGACATGGACTACGATTAACGGAAAAAAACTCACATTGCCGATGACAAGCGTTGATTGTGGCGCCCGCCTGATTGATTATGCGATTAGAGGAAATAATGTGTATTTGAAGGATTTGAATTTTGATGCAAATGGAAATCCCGTTTGTCTGTATGTGACGAGTAGAGGACATCAACCAGGGCCACAAAATGATCCCAGGGATTGGTGTATCACTTATTTTATTGAGGGTGAATGGAAGACCAATATCATTTGTCAGTCAGATCATAATTATGATATGGGGAGTCTTTATATAAATGGAAAAAATTGGAAGGTGATTGGGCCAACTGAACAAGGCCCTCAAAAGTATCAAACAGGTGGAGAGGTAGCTATTTGGGAAAGCAATGATTCTGGCCAAACGTGGAACAAAGGAAAGCAAATTACCTATGACAGTCATAACAACAACACCTATGTTCGCCGTCCGGTAAACTCTACAGATCCATTCTTCTGTTTCTGGGCCGATGGTAATCCTTCGCATTTCTCAACCTCATTCCTGTATTTCTCTGATTCAAAAGGCAAACAAGTGTATCAGCTTCCCTATGACATGCAAGAGCAATTTATGAAACCTATTAAAATTAAATGACGATGAAAAAGCAACACTTTTTATTATTCGCGATGTTTTGTGCCCTCTCGTTCACAGGTGTTCAAGGGCAAAATATACCGTTCGACGAATTGGATGGAGCAGAAATCAGGGTGTATAAAACTGTAGATGGAACAGACCTGAAAATGAGCATCATTTACCCTGATGATTATAAAAAAGGGAAAAAGTATCCTGCCATTGTATTCTTTTTTGGTGGAGGATGGAATAATGGAAAAGTTCAGCAATTCGAACAACATTGTCATTTTCTGGCTTCAAAGGGCATGATCGCTATGACAGCCAATTATCGTGTGAAATCCAGGAATCAATCTACACCATATGACGCCGTCGAAGATGCAAAATCTGCCATCCGGTGGGTACGGGAAAACGCAAAGGAATTGGGTGTGAAAAAGAATAAAATTGTTGCAGCGGGCGGCTCAGCAGGGGGTCATCTGGCGGCATGCACCGGCATAATTCCCGGATATGAAATGGCCGGCGAAAATCTAAAAATAAGTTCTGCGCCAAATGCCATGATCCTGTTTAATCCGGTAGCTAACACGATGCCGAATGGTATCGGTATTAAAAGATTGGGCGATAAAGCAGAGTCCATTTCCCCCGCCCACCATGTGCTTAAAAAACTGCCTCCAACATTGATCTTTCATGGGACAGATGATACTACGGTTCCGTATGAAACCATCACTGATTTTCAAGCGAAAATGGAGGCGATTGGCAACACCTGTGAGCTCATGGCTTTCGAAGGGCAGGGCCATGGTTTTTTCAATTATGGCAGAAGCGAACATGAATATTTTTATATGACCATTGAAAAGATGGAGGAATTTTTAACGGAGTTAAAGTTTATTCGGGCTAAAGGCTAAAAGGTGAAAAATATCGTCATTCCTGACGAAAGGAGAAATCTAAAAGATAAAAAGTGGCGAATTCCCCTTACAAGTAGAAGTTAGGCGCAGAGTTCTCGACCAGTATCAGTGTAAAGGCATGTTACGGTGACACAATAGATGGGAATAAACCAGGCAAATCAACAAGTTGCCGTCATTCTGAACCTGACTTTAGGAAGGTGAAGAATCTGTTGGCTGTTTGCAAGTATCTTGCAGAACGCCAACAGATCGTTTTCCTGATCGTTGAGGCATGCATCGTGCCCCATGATGACGAATACTTATTTCCTATTGATTGCGCTTATGCATAAAGAACCGGAGATGGGAGTCCCTTAGTTGCACCATAAAGTGGAATACAAATTCCACTTGTTACGTTTCACACTTTAATTACTACAGAATGTTATCCCCAAATTCCCAGCCTTTGCGCACAGGTTCTTTGACAAAGGCGTCTACTTCAGGTCTATTGGTGACTTTCATATTTTCAGCATCAAATTCAATTTTTCCGCCAAAGCGTTGTGCCAAAGCTCCCACAAGCGCCATTTCTGTTAAGCTGGCAGAATAGTCAAAATTCGACCCGGGTAGTGTATTGTTTTTAATGGCATCAATCCACTCCTCGACCGGTTTTTCTTCACCGATCCTGGGAATGGTCTGTGCAGGGGCATTTTTCAAGAACTCCTGTCTCTCTTCTTCAGAAATCAGCAACCTCGGATTATTTGGCCTTCCACCTGTCATCAGGGTATTTTTCTCACCGATCATCAGCATGCCCCCACCGGGTAATTTGTCAATTCCCCACTCGGGTCGAATTTCCGGCCTTGACCTTCCTTCATGCCATTTCATCGTTACGGGGGCCTTATCTCCCCTTTCCCCAAATTGAAACGTAACAACGGATTCTTCAGCCACAAAACTACGATCAGGAACAGGATTGGGGACTTCACCTTCTACAGTATGTGG
>SDBV01002045.1_pt1 | contig 30211 bp, 44 predicted proteins | sample 2277081 | NCBI WGS metagenome assembly SDBV01 (sample SAMN10402039, study PRJNA504765) | marine sediment metagenome | isolation source: marine sediment core GS10_PC15, 223 cmbsf | place: Arctic Ocean: Southern Knipovich Ridge | collected 2010
GTATTATTGGAAGATAACGATAGTGAAAAATGGTTTTATAGATTAGAGTTGATTCTCCCTATTGATAACGAATTTTTTAATTATTATAGATTTAATTCACAAAAAATTCCTATAAATGTCTTAAGTTTTCATTATAGGGACAAAATTTTTAATAATGGTTATTATGCAAATGAAAACTCTTTTTCAATTTTAGAACAAAAAAATTATTCAGATCAACCTGTAAGAAGTGGTAATTATAAGTGGTATAGATTTAATCACGAGAAAAGTGTTCTTGTAAACTTCAATCCTAAAAGCAAAATATGGTCTTTATTTCAAAAGATGTTAGATGCAATAGTTTTGGGATTAGTAGCAGTTATGTTATATGAATTATTACCTCGTTCTAAACCAAATATTAAAAAGAAAAAATGAAGTACATAATCAAATGGTTTATCTAAGAATGGTTAAGCCAATAAGACAAATAATTGATTTCTTCAAAGCCCGAAAGAAGAGAAAAGAGAAAGAAAAAAAGGCGTATCAAGAATCTCTGGAGAGAGCAAGACAACAAGAAATCCTCAAAGAGAAAAGAGAGCAAGAAAGAGAAAAGAAGAAGAAGGCAATAGAAAGAGAAAGAGCAGAGAAAAAAAGGAAGATAAGGGAAAGAAAGAATTGGGCACAAGCCCAGAAATATAAATACAAAGCTAATAAAAAACTTATTCTAGATATAGAAAAGAATAAACCTAAGATTATTTCAGAACAAGAGTTTCATAAACCAAAAATAGAAGTTACAAAGACTGGGTGTAGTTTGTTTTTTAAAGGGAAAGAATTTTTATTTTGCAAAGAAGGATTTGAAATATTTGAAGAGGATTTTCTAAACGAAGTATACTATAAATTAATAGTTGATGAAGGCTATTTAGCTAGAAAACACAACGAACAAGAGTATATACAATATTTTCATAGATGGTTGATGAAGGAGGAAATAGGGGATTTTGTGGAAGAAATTGGTGTAGAAACTGAAGATGTAGAAGTCCATCATATTGATTTGACTACAACCAATAATCGAGTGAATAATCTAAAACCAATGTTGAAAAAAGATCATGAGAAACTACATATTAGATTAAAATTTGTTGGTTCCAATGACTCGTTTGAAAACTGGTATGAAAAAAAGGATGATTGATTAGAAAACTATAAAACCACATGAATTGTTTATTATTTATGGTAAAAATGCTCTATCCTATCTTTTTTGATAGACTAATTGATCTTAGTAAAGAAGAAGTAGAGAAAATTCCCACTAAAATTTTAGAAGATCTTAAAGGACTATATGAAATATGGGGGAGAATTATGCATTATAGTACAGATATTGAAAATATGTTAAAGGAACATTTAAATCTTGAAAACGAAAAAATGATGTTAGGATCTCTCATTGAAAAATTTAAAGAAGATTCTAGTGCTAAAAAACATCCCCAATTACTTTTAGACCTAGATAAATTAAATAAAAAATGTAGGATTCTTTGGGCACATGGATTTTTGATGTATGCTCTCGAGAACGGACAATTAGTAAATTATTTAGTTTATACAGAAAAAGATGAAAGTACTGGAGAATGGTCAAAGAAAAAAATTAGTATAGGAAATGATTATTTTGACCAAATAGCAAATGTTATTTTTCCAGAAGTTATCGGTGGGTTATTTAAGATGTATGATAAAAAAGACCTAAAAACAAAAACCTCCTTTATTGTTCCCTTACAAAAAGATTCGGGTGCTTCTGATTTTATTTTTGTGAAATAAAAAATTATTTAAACTCCTTCTTCTTTAAATTGTCATAATAAATAAATCACATCCCAGTGATAAGACATTAAGTACTTCTGCTCGGTCGGGGCGTTTACACACTTTGGAACATTAGGGGTTTTTAGATGGTTTTTTTAAGTATTAATTCTATATGGTATAATGGACTTTGAACTACTTAATTCAACTACAACATTCTTAATAGAAGGCGTTAATAATGGAAATCCTTTAATTCCAATTGTTTCGTGGGTAATTCTTGGAATAATTCTTTTGGCATTTAGATATTCAATAAAAGGAACTAGTGAACAAGAAAAGAGTTGGGCGGGATTAGATTCCACTTCAAAAGCTATTTATGGGGGGATTAGTTGAAATTCAAGTTAAGAGTAGAGATATTCAGAATGATGAAGATGTCTTTTTTATTAAGGATTTCGCACCAAGCTATAATTTCTTTATAGTTTGTCATAACATAAATACCGGAGACTTCTTTTGTATGCCTTCTAAGAAATTTTATCAAAAATCAACTTTAGATAAAGAAAAAAATCAAAGGACTTTATCTTATTTTAAGATTAAAAAGCATTCTTATGCTGAAAATAAGAATGGTCTTGCTTTGTTAAAAAAGGCATTAGAATCTGAACAAAATAGAGTTAGTGGTTATTTAGATAAGGAGGAATAAAATGGAAATTCCCAAAAATATACCAAAGATAATTAAAAAAATTGAAGAAAATAAAAAGAGACTTAGACTTCTAGAGGCAATTTTATGGAGATATTGTTTAACCCCCTTTAAAAAAGAATTTAGTAGAGATGCGAGTTTAAGAAATCAGGGGGCAATAATAAATCTTCCAAATGCGGAAGTAAGACAATCAAAAATTACAAAAGGGGAAATTTACACATTGCTCGGGGAAGTATCTGCAGAGCTTCCAGAAAATCATTTAATAAGATTATGCTCCTTATTTGAAAATCTAATTAATGAGATCTTGAAAATTGATAGTTTTAGTATTTACAAAAAAGACCAAGTTTATCAAAAAATCCTTGGGCTTCCAATAAAAATAAAGAGATATAAAAAAGAAAGATTAAAAGAAATCTGGAGCTTCTCCGATATTGAAAGCTTTTTCAAAGACAAGAAAACAGAGAAGATTTTATCAGGAGAAGAGATGAAAGAATTAAAATTAATTTATCTAACAAGAAATAATTACATTCATAGAGGGGGACTTGTTGATTCAAAATGGATTAAATATTATGAAGGAATTGGAAAGAAAAAAGATGCTAAAGAAGGCGAGCTTGTAAGGAAAGTTTTTGAAGATTTCTTCCCAGAAGTTGAAAAATGGAATGGATTAATAATAGAAGTATCTAGGAGAATAGAAAACAGGATAAAAGAGATTTAATACTACGCCCTCCACGGGAAACTAACCTAAATTTACCCTAATTTGGGAGCTTTAACAAAAAGTTCTATTCACGGTCGGGGTGTTGCGTCTAAAAAAAGTTTAACGAAGAATTTAAAAGTGTTGGATTTTTTTATTGAGATAAGTTTTAATACTACTACTCCTTTTAATTTTAATGAATAAAAGAATGATTCTATTTGCGAAAATAGTTTTAGTAATTGCTATTTTGAATTTCCTAATTTTAAGATTTTTAGATTCTGGAACACCTAACGCAGCGATAATCTTTCTAGCATCAACAATATCTTTTATATTCTTTAATTATCCCCTATACCATTATGCTTATGTTAAGAAAAAAAATAAAAAAATAAAATTATGGGCTAAAATACTAACATTTGTTATTCCTTTTTTTATTTTACTTGCAGTTTATCTAGAAACTGGCTCAAATTTTACAATAATAGGTTATCTAGGTAATAATATAATTCCTTTCGCTAAAGATGTACTTGTTTTCATTCCAACTTATTACTATGCATGGGTTGAAAAAACATAAAATACTTCCTTCACACTCGGCGTGGGCGTTTCTAATCCAAAATCTTCTATCCCCGGTCGGGGCGTATTTATTTTTTACTCGCTTTCTTCCATAATTCAAGAAAAAATTTCTTATAGTGATTAGCTAATCTTTTTGATATCATTTCATATACTATGGGATTTTCTCCAAACATCATTATCAAAATCCTATTCTTTCCAATAGTCATTCCAACAGGCATTGTTAACTCATAGTATCTTATTTCAGATAATTTTCCAGTTACTTTTTTTTGATAATCTAAATATTTAAGTGAAGGATCTGCGATTCCTTTAACTTTTACTTTTTTAGCCACTCTTTTTAGATGATAATTTTTAAAAAAATCTATCGCCTTAAATGTTATAAGTTCTTCTTCACTTACATTAAAAAAATAATATTCTTCATTAGGATTAAATTCTTCTAAGAGATTTTTGAAAGCTGACGCCATCCCTTTAATTCCTTTATGAATTTGGGCAGATTCTTCTTCATAACTAGATAGTTTAGATTTTATAATTGGGATAATCTTTTCAAAAGATCTCTTAAAATCTTCATACTCTTGCTCTTTTTCTTCAACAAAATCTATCACATTAGAAGGATTTGTTATTTGATATGTTTTTTTCCCTTCCTCTGTTATGAAACTCACAAGCCCCTTTTGCATTAATTTATCAAGTATTAAATAAACTTTAGATGATGAAACCTTAGATTTCTTCATTATTTTAAATATTTTGGAAGGACCTAGTTCAACTAGAGACTTATAAACCTTTATCTCTCCATCTGTTAATCCAATTTTTTTTAGTATGTTTAATTCCATACTTTTCTTCAGATTTTTTAGTTTATAAATTTTCCCCCTTGGGGGGAAATAACCTATATAAGCCCACTTAATTTGGAATATTAATTTAATAGTGGTAAATGACGATCAAAAACATAAAAAACAAAGCAAAAGCATACCTAACAGCAGGAGCTATAGTTGCTCTTTCATTAATAGCTTTACCAAACGAAAGTTTTGCAAAAGACAGAAGTGGAAGAATAGCTGTGTATTCTGATACGAGGGGCTTCCCACAATCAAACATAACTCTAGAAGGAGTATCAAAAAACACTTTTGGAAGTGGAATTAAAGGGTTTGGATTTATTGACAAATTCAATGAAGGAAATATCTATTCTGAAGCAAGATTATCAAGAGAAATAGCTAAAGGAATTGGGCCAACTATAGAGTATAATGGAAATTTAGATAATCAAAACATTTTGAGAGCAGGGTTTGTTTTTGAACCTGGCTTTGGAAAAATTATTCCAAATACAAATTTAGGTGTGAAATGGTTTCCAGTAAGCACAAAGAACAAAGGATCTCAAATAGCTATTTATGGGGGAAGAAAAATTTTTAAAAACACTCCTATGGGGGGATTTTTTGATTATAATTTTAAATCAAAAAAAGTAGTTTCAGAAATTCAACTTAGTCAATCTCTAACAAATCATTTAAATGCTGTGGTAGAAGCAAGATATAATGGATTTCTCCCAGAAAAAGATAAGTTTGGAGTAGGTATTGGTTTAGAATATAAATTTTAAGAAAATTATATTGCCCGGTCGGGGCGTATTTCTCTTTCATAAAACTTAAAAACTATAATTTCTCGCATTTATTATGTTTAAAAGAATTAGCCATAAATTTGGATGGTCAAGAGAAAAGGAAACAGAACTTTCAGATGTAATATCTGTAGAAGGGGAAGTGACATCTAAACAAAAATATGATGGCACTAAAAGGGACTGGACTAGAGGGCAAACCCTTGGTTTAGGGGCACGCGCTCCTGTACCACATACATATCATAATGTAACTCTTTCAAATGGGGATATTAATTTTACTGTAGACGATCCCTCTCTTTATGAGGAATTTAATGAGGGAGATAGGGTTTTAATAAATTATAAAGAACGACATTTAGTAGATTATGATTTTGTGTCTCCAAATTTTAGCAAAAAACAGGAAATAGGTAGAACACTACAACAAAGAGTTTTTATTGGAGCACATTAAAAGCCCACCTGTTTTCAATACATCTCCAGAGCGCTCGATCGGAGCGTTTAATTTAAATTAAGTTTAACGAAATTTTACTTTTCACAAACTTTAAATACCAAAAATACTCTCAAATTTCAGAGGTGTTGGCACCTCGGAAGCCTAATTCTGAGAAGGTTAATGAATGACAATAGAAAATAAGTTATGTGAAGACGGAATACATGAAATTTTACAATTAGCATTTTACTGGAAAGACTTTGGAGGATACTATGGGACTTGTATTTGTCCAACAGAAAAAAGAGGAGAAATTTGTGGTTCTTCTATACACATAGATTATGATTTGTATGAACACACTATTAGTGGTACTTATGTGCTTAAAGAGGTGAAAGAATGAGTAATAGTAAAGTAGATGATTGGTTTAATGATTTATTTGGGGGATTTAACAAAATCTATAATCCATGGTCAGGGCATATTGTTTCTTTTAAGTAGTAACAAGTAGAAGGTTTTATAAAGTTCAAATTCTATAATAATGTATGGAAACAAACCAAATTGAATTAGAAAAATTAAGTAAACAAAAACTAATTGAAATGATTAATGAACAAGAAGAAAGATTATCAATAAGTAAAGAATGTGAAGATATTCTAAGGCTTGATTTAAAAAGATTTTAAAAACTTCTATCCACGCTCGGGGCGTTTAATTTATAAACTTTAATTTAATTAATATGTTAGAGGTGAAATAAATGAGTAAGTGGTTAAAGAAAAAATCTAAGAAAAAAATGGGTGTTTGGGATATTGCATTAACTAAGTTTGCTGTTGCTGCTTTTGTATTGTTTATCATAACAATCTGGCCAACTGCAATGACATGGGTACATTCTGTTAATGTATGGTATTTCCTAGCAGCATCTGTAATATTTGCAGCAAGGCCTTTTTATAGATTTTATATTAAATAATTTTATGGAACAAAAGAAGTATAAGGAAGGGAACCAAACTTAATCTAAGTGCTCTGTCGGGGCGTTACGTTAAAAGAAAGTTTAACGAAGTTTATTTCTTAATCCCAAAGTATCTTGTTCTAGAAGAAGGATTCAGACTATTAATCTCTCTGGCTTTTGAATCAATATAATCATAAGAAACATCACAGTTTTTTTCTATCCAAAATCTTTTTGTCTGTTCTGTATCCCAGATGTCTTCATTAGCAAATTCTGGAAAGGCTTGTAAGAAATCTCTATTCATAGGAGCTCCTGGAAAAGGAGTAAGAATAGCACAATATAATTGTGTAAGATTAGAGTATTGGGTAATCTCTCGTGCAAAATTTTCTGTATTATCTATAGTTTCTCTAGATTCTCCTGCAGCACCTAAAATTAAACTTCCTGTAATGTTTATTCCTTTTTTAGCAAGTCTTTCGGCAGCAGTATAATTAGCCTTAACAGAATATCCCTCTTGCATACTCTTTAACATTCGATTGTCTCCAGAATCAAATCCAATATAAATATATTTAACGTTAAGATCTTTTAACATATCTGCCATTTCTTCAGTTATTTCATTACTTCTTCCATAACACGAAATTTCAATATCTTCTAAATCAGAAGGTCGTGAATCTAGAAAAGCTTTAACTCTTTCATGATTTCCTGTAAAACAATCTCCAAAATCTTTGAAAGAATTTATTCCTAGTTGGTTTCTCGCTTCTCTTAAATCTCTCCAAAATCTTCCTGGGGCTTGATAACTGTTATTTGTATAAGGTATATCACAAAAACTACATCCCAATTGATCTCTCCAAGAACATCCAATATGAGTAAATCCTTCAAGATACTTTTCAGACATATCTGGGAACTCTTCTCCATGTTCTCTCCAATATTTTTCAAAATCCATTAATCTAAAATCCATATCTGTAAACCGGGGGGGATTTGTTGGGGGAGTAACAATTGAACTTCTAATTTTTCCATTATCTCTCCAAAAAAGATTATTAATGCCTCCATAATTTGGATTTGGATTTTTAAATTGCCTTAAAAAGTTTAGAAATGATTCTTCACCATCATTTACAATTACAGCATCTATATTTGACTGATTTCTAAGAATGGTTTCTGCCATTGGAATTGCTTTCTCTCCATGTTGCACAATTGCAGATGCATGGGGCCCCCCAATAACTACTTGTTTTGTCCCATTAGATTTGGCATAATTTGTTAAACCAATACAATGTTGATAATTATTTGTATTTGCACTTAAACCAAGAACATCTGAACCTAGCACTTTCCTTTCCAAGTCTTTTTTAGAATATAATTCTCCATCCACAATATTTACTTCTAAACTAGGAAAGTTATCCTTTACGAGAGATCCTACTAGTAAAATCCCCATTGGATAGTAAATTCCCTTGGTTGCACTTTCTCCATGGTAATTTGTAGGGCAAACTAGTGAAACTTTCATTTTCTTATCTCTCTCAGAATTAGGCTTCCGAGGTGCCAACACCTCTGAAATTAGAGATTATTTTGATTATTTAAAGAATTGCTGTAAATTATTTACAACAAATAGTAAGTTTTATATATTAAGAAAATATGTATATATCATGGAAATAATAAGGGCTCTTGAGAAATTTGGTCTTGCAGAAAAGGAAGCAAAAGTCTATATTACATGTTTAGAATTAGGGAATCCACTTGCTAGCGAAATATCTATTAAAAGTAATGTCCCTAGAACCCTTGTCTATGATATTATAGAAAGATTGATAGAGCTTGGGCTTATTTCATACTCTATTAAGAATAATAAAAAGTATTTTACTGCATCAAACCCTAAAGAACTTGTAAGGATACTTAAGGAAAAAGAAAGAATTATTACGAATATCGTTCCTTCACTTGAAAATTTACAAAAAACTAAAGGAAGAAAAAGACCTAAAGTAGAAATTTATGAGGGAAAAGAAGGGATGAAAACAGTTATGAATGATATCTCACGTTCTAACATAAAAGAGTTCTTAGCCTATGGTAGCTCTAGATCTTCATATGAGATTATCCCTGCCTTTATAGAAGATTGGCATAAAAAAAGGGTAAAGAAGAAAATTGTTATGAGAATAATTTATAATGATACAAAAGATGCTAGGGAGAAAGTAAAGAAATTTAAGAGTTCCTTAAAACTTACAAAATATAAATTCATGCCTGTTAAACTAGAATCTCCAACCGCAACATTGGTTTATGGGGATAAAGTTGTTTTACAATCATGGACAAAAGAGCCTTTTGCTGTTATGATAGAAGATCAACAAATGGCTGAAAATCAAAGAAAATATTTTGAAGAGTTATGGAAAATAGCAAAATCATAAAGCATCACTCCTATCTCGACAATCCTTAAGGTCGGGGCGTTGCGTCTAAAAAAAGGAAAAATTTAAGCAGGAACTAATTGTTTCTTTGTTTCTGATAAAACATTTCTTTTTGTCAAACTCCAATCAAGTCTAATTAAATTCACTACAAAAGGATTTTTCAAATTAAACTTATAATAATTAGATTTTCCAACCTTTCTTGTTTTAACAAGAATTCCGGATTTAATAAAATCTTCAAAAAAAGTCACAATAGAATTATAACTTACATTACTCTCTCTTGCAATTTCAGTCATAGGAAAATCAAAGAAATGGTTTCCTATCAAAAAATCCAAAACTCTTAATTGGGGAGTATCTCCAAATTGTAATAAAAAGAAGGATTTGTTTTCTTTTGTTTTCATACTTTACTAACTTACTTAGCTTTTATAAATCTTTCTATACATAAGAAAATATTTCAAGAATAGAAACATTTAAAAGTTTGTGGGGTCTTATAATATTTATGTCTTTAGATTTTGAAAAAGCTCAACTTATATCTAATCTTGCAAGAAGGAAGGGGAATTGGGGAAATAAATACGATAGATTAGAGCATTTTAAGAGATTTCCCAATTTAAAACAAATGATAAAAGAACTTTCCAAAAAGGGTTGGTTGATTATTCATAAAAAACCAAAATTTACAGCAATTTCTTTAAATACAAAATATAAGAAAGAAATAATAGAATTTATTGAAAAACATATACCTTATTTAAAAGGAGTGATTAGATAGCTATAAAATGATAAGCAGAAAACAATTAATAGAAGAATTAAAGATTTGTGCTATATTACAAGATTTTGGAGCAGATATTAGACCCTTATATAATTATCCTGTCATTGACGCTATGCTTTATTCTAAATTATCAAAACTAGTTTATAATAGAAGGTAGTACGATTCCCACCCAGGGAAACTAACCTAAATTAACTTAATTTGGGAGCTCTCCCAAAATCTTTCATCCACGGTCGGGGCGTTTCGTCTAAAAAAAGTTAGACGAAATATTTAAAAACATCTTCAAGAACGAAAGAGTTTTATATTTATAATCTTTTTTTGAATAATGAATATAGAAGAATTAAAGAAAAAACTCTCTAAATATAAAAAAGAAGATATAATTATCACAGATCACGCAGACCTACAGGCTTTAGTGAGGGATATTAATATAGAAGAAGTCAAAGAAAATATAATAAATCCAGATAAATTAGTTTATACCCGGAAGGAAGAAGCACTTAAAAAAGAGGAAGAAAAGTATGATTGCTATTTTTCCTATTCAGATAACCTATGTCATAGATACCTTTTGGTGCTGAACAGAAAAGTTATTATAGTAACGATAATTAAAATAAATAGGGATTGGCAAAAAGCAATTAGAAGATGAAAGAGTTTAAATTTAGCTATGATGAAGATAATGATGACTTATTTGTATATCTTTCTGGGGCAAAATCAAAAGGAGCTGTGGAGATAGGGAATTTTGTGTTTGACTTTGATGAGAAAGAAAATCTGGTAGCAATACAAATCCTAGAAGCCAAACAGGTCTTGTCAAAATTATTGTCTAAGATAATTGAGTTAACAAAAATTAAGGAAATGAGGGCAAATATAGTGAATTTTAGGAATATGACTATGATAAGATTAGAAATATCTACAGATTCTGAAAAGGAAAGCATCAGCATGCCTATTCCAAGAATAAAAGAACAAAGTCCTGCTCTAAGTTATTGATTTTTTATTTCTCTTAAGTGCGATTCCCTAAATACGCCCGGTATCCCAAAACATCTTCTGAATACAAACAATACTCTCTCAAAAGTTTTTTATAACATGTCTTCTCAATTACTCTATGAAAAGAGGATTAATTATCTTATTTTTAATTAGTATTTTATCGTTCCAATTTGTTTTAGCAGATACAACTTTTTTTGAAGGAGATCTAGGTTATAGAGATGATTTTATAATGGCTCCAATTCCAGAAGGGGGAGTTATTGAAGGAGCAATTGCAGAAGAACCTGAAATAGAAAGTTTTATTTCTGGAGGAGGATTTCTTGTAAGACAAGACGGAATAGCTGAAACTATCTCTTGCCCATTAATATTTAAATCACTAAAAGGGCATATAGACAGAGAAAGGAGCATAGAATATACTGAAAAAGAACTGGAAATTTTAACTATTGAAGTTAATCAAGAATTAGAAAAAGATTTATCAACTAGTCAGGTTGGTTATATTATTGATAATTTTGAAGATACTTGTGATACTGTTCTTCCTTTATTGAGCGGTTCTGCTATTGGAAGAGTTAGAAATCTTCTTACCCCCTTTATTCTTATTATTAGTATTATTGTTCTGGTATTTCTTATTTATATATTGTACAGAATAGTTCCTATATTAAGGAAAAAGAGAAGAAAAATCAAAAAAAGAAAGAAATAAGTTTTTAAATTAAAATGTCTTTGATAAGTAATAAAAAATGAGGTGTAAAATTCTTATTGGGATTATAATTGGAATTTTCTTAGTTAGCACTATTTCTGCGATATCTGATATTGCGGTTTTTCAGGGACAATATCATAATGAAACATCTTTTATTCAGGGAACTTTTGAATTTACTTTTGATATTTATGATGCTGGTGTTGGGGGAAATTTAGTTGGTTCTTATGAGACTAATTTAACAACAGGTAGTTGGGGGCAATGGAAAGCCGAAGTTCCAGGCGTATCTACTGCTTCTAATGATACTACAAAAGATTATTTTATAGAGATTTCAGTTGAAGGGGTTCCACAACTTCCAAGAAAAAGATTAACTCATTTTAATTATTTGAGGAAAGATGTTGATGAAGTGACTTCTGGGGCTATATCTTCTTCAGGGTCTATAGGTGCGCAAGAATATACTTTTTCCGCTCAAGAAGGGCAGAGTATTATGGATTCATATTTTAATTTTGTTGGTCCTTCTAAGGGAGATTTAATTCGTATTAGTCCAAGGGAAGATTTTTTAGGATTTCCTAATGCAACATCTATTTTTATAATTTCAGAAAATGAATCTTATGTGGGAATGACACACTTTATAAGCCCTACAAATAATTTACCTAATTCTTGGTTGTGGACAGATGTCCATGACGGAGCAGGAGGATTTGCAATTATAGATACTGAAAATATTTCAGTTGGAAAAGAGTATGTTGTTAAAGGGGTATTTGCAAATGACCGTTTTTCATTAGGAGGTGTTAGTGCTAATCCTCAAGGAGATAGTTCTGCAGGAATGGATTTCATAATTTACAAAGATGCAATTGGAACAAAAGCTTTTTTTGTAGATTCAGCTAATTCATATGCAACTACAATAAATGCTTTGTTTAATGTAACAGACACTGCTTATTTTAATGATGCTTATGTAAGTGGGGCAAAAATTTGTTTAGAAGATGGGACTAATTGTCAAATAGTTTCAGAAAATGATACACTTCAAACAATTACAGATAGGGGAAGCACAACAACAAATAATATGACAATCGGTAATGTTATTAATTTTATTTTAGGGGGATTTATTCAAGAATTTACAGATAGATTTTTGATTAGTAAAGATTTAGAGATTTCCGGAAATTTAAATGTTACAGGAGAGATTAGATCTAGTGATAAATTAGTTTGTTTAGAAGATGGAACAAATTGTTTAGCTGGTGGAAGTTCAACACAATATGTCAGTTTTATTTCAACTGTTGATGGAAAATTAAATAAAAATGATAGATACTTAGCATTGGGAACAGATGGAGGAATAAGTGGATCAGTTACAGAGATGGCTTGGATAATTGATAGAGACATGACAATTACTGGAATTTTATGGGGCTCTAAATCAAATTCAAGAACCAAAACATCTGCAATTACCTTAATGAGTGGAAGTAATAAAAATAGTTTATCAGATACAAGTTTAAGCAAAGACATCCAAGGAGTGGTAAGCGGTTCTGATTTAACTTTTAGTGTGAGTCTTTCACAAGGAGATGCAGTCGCAATTAAATATGATTCAGGAGGAAAGGGAGGAGATATTGAAGATTTATCAATAACCCTAATAGGAATATATGATTAATAAAAAAATATTAATATTTGGCATTGGAATTTTCTTAGTTTTAATTATGTTTATAGGAGTTAGTGCATTTGATTATAATGAAGATAATGATGGAAATCCATTTTATGAGGCTGACGCAGAGATTAAAGTTCCTTCTATTTCAATTAGAGATTTACTTGTGCTTCAACCAAGTTCAGAACCCGCAAACCCTGAATTGGGAATGATTTATTTTGATGCAAATTCTAAAAGATTAAAACTTTATGATGGAACTGGTTGGTATTCAATTGCTTTGGAAAAAGTAAGTTCTATTTCAAAACAACAAGTTAAAGAAACAATAGAGAAAAAAGGAGAAGTTCAGACATGCGATACCTCAACTGAATGTGGTGATTGGGGAGATTGCATTAACAATTACCAATCAATGACTTGTGTTACAATAGAAGAAAGTTGTGACAGATATGAAGATGTTGAAACAAGAGATTGTGTTTCTGATTTTAAATTAGAAAGTTCAGCCTCAGGAGAAACAACAGAATCTACTGAAACAGAGGAAAGTGAAACAACAGAAGAAGCAGAAACTTCAACTGAGAGCGAAGAAGAAGCTGCCTCTGAACCAGAGTCAGAACCAGAACCTGCTGAAGAAGCCCCAGCAGAAGAAGCCATTCCTGAAGAATTATTTGACATAACCTTTGATTTAGAAGAAAACTCATTAAGTAGTTCAGATAAATTAGTCGTATGGATTACATTGCAGAATTTTGGTAAAAGATATGTTCCTGCAAGATTAATTTATACTGTTACAGATGAACAAGGAAAAGAAGTTTATAGAAAGTTTGAAGAAGTTAGGGTTTATAGTGATGAATCTTTGATTAAAACATTTAGTGATCTGACATTGGATCAAGGAGAATATAATTTTATGTTGGAAGTTGAATATGCTAGCATTGTGGAAGATTTTGAATTGGGCTTTTCTGTTGAAACAGGGATTTGGGCAGGAATTAAAAGATTTTTTGGAGGGATGTTTTGAAGATGAATAAAAAACAAAGCTTCACAGAAAAAAGATTATTTACAATTTTATTTATAGGGCTATTTGTTCTTCTGATGTTGCCTCTAGCTTTTATGGGGTATTTTTTCTTTAATGTGCATTCAAATCAAGTTGCATTTAACGAACTTTCCAGATTAAATGAGGAAGTTGTAGATAATGTAGAACAAATTGATCTTTTTTTACAAGAAGTTCATGGAGATGCTTTGTTCTTAGGTGAACTGTCAAGTTTAAGAGATGTTATAAATGGAGAATCTAAAGCTAATTTAGAAAAAGATTTTTTATCTTTTGCTAATGAAAAAAAGATATTCCATCAGATAAGATATATTGATGAAAACGGACAAGAGATAGTGAATATTGATTCCAGAGAAGGAGTTTCAGAGATTCTCAGTAATCTTCAGAACAAAAAAGACAGATATTATTTTATAGAAACAATAGATTTAGAATTAGGAGAAATATTTATTTCGCCTCTTGATTTAAATGTTGAAGATGGTGAAATAGAAAACAGAGGCACAAAAGAAGAACCAGCCTATATCCCTGTAATTAGATATGCTACTCCTGTTTTTGATAGTCAAGGAAATTCAAAAGGCATAGTTATAATAAATATTTACGCTGAACATTTCTTAGATCATATTCATGAAGAACAGAAAAAAGGTGAATTGATGTTCCTTATAGATCATAATGGATATTATTTATCGCATCCAGATTTTGATAAAGAGTTTGGATTTATGTTTGATAAGGACGAAACTATTTACAATGATTATCCTAAAATTGCCAATAGTATTTTATCAAATCAAGAAACTGAAATAATGGAATTAGGAGAGAATTTAGTTTCTTTTAGATATATTTATCCTCTAGAAGATATAACTGAAATTGAAGAGCGGGAAGGCCATACTGAAGAAGAAGAAAAAATAATTAGAGGAACTATAAAGGAAACAAAAGAGAATAATTTTTGGGTTTTGGTAGATATAGAACCAAAAGAAGAAATATTTTCCCCATCAGATAGATTGGGAAGTGAATTTTTACTAATTATTCTTTCAACTATGTTTATTGTGGGATTAGCTTTTATTGTTTTCTTTATTTTAATTTCTAAAAGACTTAGAATTTTAAGTAAGAGTTCTAGAGAAAGGAGTGGAAAATGAATAACTTAAAGGTCACAAGCAAGATAAAAATTACATTTTTTGTCTTTATTGTAATTCTTTTAAATTCACAATTTATTTCTGCATTTGAACTCTCTGTAAACATCCCAGATAAATACCAAGAAATACAAGCAGGAGAAACATTACAATTCCAGATTACGATTAAAAATATTGAAGAAGCTGGTAGGCATGACATTCAATTAGATTATCAACTTAAAAAAGGAAGCATAATTCTTAATTCTAGAAGAGAGTTAAAAGCCATTGAAACTCAGGCCTCTTTTTTATCTTCAATTAAGATTCCAAAAGAAACTCCTTCAGGGATATACACAATAGAAGTAATAGTAAATGAAAAAGAAGAAGTTAGTACAAATTTTAATGTTAAAAGTTCTGAGATGGCTCAGATAAAAATCTATCTTATGATATTAATAATAGCAATTCTTATTGTGGGTGGATTAATTTCTTGGGAGCTTCATAGGTTAGCAGGCAGGAGGAGAAGATGAATAATAGAATGAAAAAAGGTTTTACAGCAGAAGAAACAAAGAAAATAAGTTAGAAAGACTTGTTAGGCGTATTAAGGAAGGGAAAAAATAACCCCTTTCCTAATAATTAGGGAGCTTTAACAAAAAGTTAGATGGACGGTCGGGGCGTTTCGTTAAACTTTATTTAGACGCAACATTTAAATAGTAATATCAACTGATATTATCATAGATTTTATGTAAAATGCAAACCCAAACAAAATACGCAAGAAGCCCGACACTTCAGACAGTGTTGATGGTGGAAAAATTTATTGACAAAGAAAGTGGAGAATACAAAAAAACAGAACTCTTCAAAAAACTTCCGAAAAAAGTAATGTGGCAGACTTTTCAAGTTATAATGGATTATCTTGGAAGCACATTAAAGATTGCTTACGACAGAGAAGGATATGTTGTTTATATCTGGAATCCAAAACTTGCCAACAAGTATAAGGATAGGGGTGATCTAACGTGGAAGGGATAGTAAAATTTGGAGATAAAAATTTAAAAGAAGCATTCAAAATTCTTAAGAAAACTGACAAGGACTTATATTCTCAGATTGATAAAGCTACTGACGAAATCAGAAAAAATGTTTTTTGTGGAAGGAATGTAAAGAAAAAGCTAATTCCCAAGGAATTCTCCAGAAAATATGGAATTGATAATTTATGGATATATAATCTAAGAAGTGGGTGGAGATTACTTTATTCAGTATCTTCTCCAGATAAAGTTCAAATACTTGCAATTGTTCTTGACTGGATGAATCATAAAGATTATGAAAGATTGTTTAAGTTTTAATTTCCCTCCTTTAGGGAGTTCTTACAAAAAGTTCTATCCTCGGTCAGGGCGTTTTGTCTAAAAGAAGTTTAACGCAATTTATTTCTTAGCTATTTTCCAAAGCAAATTAAAGTTTACCAAATATGATTGGGCCACCTTTTTACTTCTAATAACAGTAGCTATTGGTTGTTCTTCCCATATTAAAATAACAACCTTTTCCCCATAAATAAAAGTGGTTGCAGGAGTATCAAATTCATTAGGCAAATATTTAGCTTCAAATAATTTTAATTCTTTTTCACGCTTTTCTTTTCTAACACTTTCTTTATAAATCATTTTTATATTTATTTTAGCTTTTGTACGTCTATTATGAAAATTATGATAATAAACAGGGAAAAATTCTTTGAATCTTCCTGTAGCACCATATACATGCATGGTTTTTCTTTGTCTAATAATATCTTCAAAAATGGGTTTTATTCCCCTCTTTCCTTTGTAGATGGTTGCTTCTTGCTCTTCTCTTGAAAGTTTTCTTTTGCTTTCTAATTCAGGCATTATTTTGTCTATTTGTTTTCTATAATTCATTAATTCATCTTTTTTAGAATCAATATAACTTAAAAATTGGCGGGGATTTGTTGCTTCAAAATGTTTCACATTAGAAATCATTACATAAGAGGTTAAGCCTTTTTCAAGCAATCTTTCTAATACATCATATACACAAGCTCTATGTAACTCTGTTTTCTTGACTATTTCGCCTGCGGGCACAGCCCCCATCCCAAGTAAGGTAAGATATACTTTTGTTTCATTATTTGTCAAACCAATTTTAGTAAATATGTCTTTATCCATAAAAAAGATAGGTTTTCTTATTTTTAAGTTTATCTATTGTCATAATACTATCTTACAACAAAAGTTAATATACCCTTTTTTGTGTTACTTTTACATGACAACTAAAAAGTTTATGGTTTTGGGAATTTTAGCAATACTACTTGTAGCCCTAATTGGATTAAATTTTGTGTTCTTTAATAATATAACAGGAAAAGCTATAGATGCCCCAGAAAATTTAGAAAAGGTAAAAATTGGGTACCGAAGTCATTTATTTTATTTGCCAGCATATGTCGCAGAAGCAAAAGGATATTATAAAGATCAAGGATTGGAAGTAGAATTAATAGAGTTTGGTTCAACAAATCAATTGGTTGAAGCTGTAATTAATGGAAATATTGACGCGGGTGTTGGAGGAATTAATTCTATAGTTCCATTAACTATTGAGCAAAAAACACCAGGTTTATTAAAAATATTTACTTTGGGTTATTTTACAAAAGAGTTTGACGGATTATTGGTTAGAAAAGATTCCAGTATTGAAACTTTAGCAGATATGGAGGGAAAAACTCTCTCTACCCTGCTTGGATCTACTGCTATGACTTGGATTAATATTATGCTTGAAGAGGAAGGATTGACTGGAAAAGTTAATGTTGTTCAAACAAAACCTTCTCAACAATTAAATGCGCTCTCATCTGGAAGTGTGGATGCAATTTTTGTACTAGAACCACTAATAACTACCGGGGAATTTAAAGGTATTTCAAAAGTTTTAGTTGAAAGTCCTATTACAACTTATTTTATGGATGGAATGTTATTTGAAGTAAGCATTTTTTCAACAGAATTTATCAAGGAAAATCCAGAGACCGCCAAAAAGATTAGTAAAGCTGTAGATAGTGCTATCCTTTTTATAAACTCTAATCCAAATCAAGCGAAGGCTTACTACTCTGAATATACCCCTATTGATGATGAACTTGAATCCAAATTACCTATAACTACCTATGAGACTTCTAATAATCTAAATGTTCAAGAATTTCAAGAATTAGCAGACAAATTATATGAAGAAGGCATACTAGAGGGAAGAGTAGATGTTGAAGATATATTTCTAAGATCCTTAAACTAAAAAAATGGTCTTTCTAAATATCAAGAATTTAAGTAAGAAGTATTCTAATCACAAGGTTTTAGACAGAATTCAATTCAAAATAAGAAAAGGAGAATTTGTTTCAATCCTTGGTCCAAATGGGTGTGGGAAAACAACCCTTTTGAATCTAATTTCTGGATTAGATAAGGATTACGATGGAAAGATAGAATTTGGAGAAAAAAATAAACTAGGATATATCTTTCAAAACTCTGATGATTCTGTACTTCCCTGGAAAAATGTGATGGAGAATGTAATTCTTAACGAAAAAAATTTAAATGAAAACAAAATTTGTGATATTTTGAAGGAAGTTGAATTATGGAAATTCAGAAAGCATTATGCCTACCAAATTTCAGGTGGAATGAAACAATTATTGGCTATTTCTAGAGCTTTTATTCACAATTGTAATTTTTTGATTTTGGATGAGCCATTTTCTTCATTAGATTACCATATGACACTAAAGGTTAGAAATAGATTGAGAAAACTCTATGAAAAAAGCAGAGCCACAATTTTGTTTGTATCACATAATATTGAGGATGCTATACTTCTCTCAAATAAAATAATTATCTTAGATAAGGATGGAAAAATTAAGGGACTAATCAATGTAACCCTTCCATCACATAGAAAAGATTCCCTAATTGTTTCTAAAGAATTCCTAAAATACAAGAAAAAAATTTTAAATATAATTAAAAATGAACCAAAAAGATAAAATTTTCTCTTATTTCATAGTCCCGATATCTCTTTTTGTAGCTTGGCTTATTCTCTACTGGTTTGGAATTTTCAATCGACTAATGTTTCCAAATCCAATTAATATTTTTTCAGAATTTTTTATGTTATTTTTGGATAAAAATATGATTTATAATCTTCTGATGACTCTTTGGAGAGTCCTAAGTGCCTTAGCAATTGGGATTTTTATTGGTGTGCCATTTGGCTTATTCTTTGGTTATTTCAAAAAAATTTATATTTTATTTGAATTTATAATCGATTTTTTTAGGTCAATCCCTGTAACAGCTCTTTTTCCCTTATTCATGCTCTTTTTTGGGATTGGAAATTTATCAAAAATCATTTTAGCCTCTTGGGTTGTTATTTTTATCATACTAATAAATACTGCTTATGGAGTTAGACACTCAAACAAATCCCATTTAAAGATGGCAAAGGTTTATGGTGTTAAGGGGTATTACTTGTTTTTTAATATTGTTTTTTATGGAGCACTTCCACATATTTTTTCGGGAATAAGAATAGGTGCCTCAATAGCCTTAATTGTGATTATTGTAGCTGAAATGTTTTTAGGGGCTGTTAATGGATTGGGTCATGCTATTTTAAACGCCCAGTGGTCATACCAGATCCCAAAAATGTATGCAATAATAATCTTAACAGGAATTTTTGGATATTTATTAAACAAATTTTTATTAGCAATAGAGAAGAAAATGATTCACTGGACAAAATAATATATCTCTTCAACGCCCACCCCTGGAAACTAACCCAAATTTACACTAATCTGGGAGTTCTTACAAAAACTTCTATTCACGGTCGAGGCGTATTCTTTAAGTGTCGAATATGGGTGGGCGATTTAGTGGAAAAGACTGAAAAATTATTTATTTCTTCTTAGCTTCTTGTTTAATCTTAAATGCTTCATTCCTTGCTTTTGAATCTTCACGAAGTTTTTTTAGAGCTTCTTTTTGTTCAGCATTCATAGGTTTTTTACCAGATTTTCTACGCCTTTCCATGCCTTGTTTTTTGTTCTTTCTTAATCTTTTCTTTGCCATGTAAATTTAGAGAAATAAATACTATTTAGATACTTTAACTGCTTTCAATCCTCTATCGCCTTTCTCAGTTTCAAATGTAACTGAATCATCTTTATCAATATTCATACCTTCTTTAAGATCTGACTTGTGTACAAAATAATCTTTTCCATCATCTCCAGTTATAAAACCAAATTCTTTTTCATTGTTGAAAAATTTTACTGTTCCTTTCATTGTATTTCCTCCATATATAATTTGGTTTAAGGGTTTAAAAAAGCTATTATAGGGAATTATTTGGGAGATTTAACAAAATCTTCTATCCTCTGAGAGGCGTTGCGTCTAAAAGAAGTTTAACGCAATTCGGAAATCCTTACTTAACCCAACCCATATCTCTTAAATCAGGAATATATTTTTCAATAAACTCTATTATTTCTTTTTTGTGTTTTGGATTTAGAGAGATGCCAGTATAATTAGGTTTCTTTTTTATAATCAACCATCCAAGACTTTCTAATTCTTTTACCATTTGCTTTAAATTTGAGAATCTCTTAAAGTGTTCAAGCCTGTCATATTTTGCCCCCCAATTCTTTTTTGAATAGGCAAGTTTAAACATAAGTTGTGCTTTATCTTTCTTCATTAAATTCATAAGAAAAAGTAATACTTAAATGTTTCTCATTTTGATAGTTTAAACATCCATAAGAGAAAGTTTTATAAATAGTGATAGTGGTATTAATATATGAAAAATGAAGGAAACAAATCAGCATTTTTAGAGTATTTTGGAGATACCCCAAAGTTGAAATTTTTGGATTTCTTGATTGGAAATCATTTTTTTGACTTTAATATGACTGACATGGCAAAAGAAGCAAATATTAGCTATAATTCTTTAAAGAGTTTTTTTGAGGAGTTTTTGAAAAAAGGTATTATTGTTAAGACAAGGAGAGTTGGAAAATCTAATATGTATAAATTGAATATGGATAATTCTACTACCCAAAACTTCTTGAAATTTGCTTGGTTCTTGACTAAGCAGGATTTAGGAATTGGGAATAAGGAAAATACTTCAATAGTTCAAGATTCTATTCTTCAGGTAAGGAATAAATAGATACCCCCCCTCTTTCTTAAATTCAATTCCCTCCCTGGGCGTTTCGTTAAAAGAAGTTTAACGCAATCTTGGAAAAGGTAAGATTTATATATACAAAATGCATACATGAAATATGCAAGAACAAACATCAATTAGGGTAAGTTCAGATTTGCTTAGTGCCCTTAAAAAGTTCAAAGAAGAAGGAGACAGTTATGAAGATGTAATCTGGGATTTCATTGAGCCTCACTTGGAATTATCAGAACAAACCAAAAGAGAGATAGAATTGGCAAAAAAAGAATATGAAAGAGGAAATTTTGTTACACTTGAAGAAGTGAAGAAAGAATTAGGGATCTAAAATGGAGATCTTATTTTCTAATAACTCCAAAAAACAGTTAATCAGACTAAATCCAAGAATACGACAAAAGATAATACATACGTTAGGAAAATTCAAGAATAATCAGAGAGTGGATATAATCAAATTAAAAACTAAGGATGAAGAGTTTAGAATCAGGGCTGGGAATTATAGGATTCAATTAAAAAAGGTTAAGGAAGGTTTTCTAGTTACCAAAGTTGGAAAAAGAGAAGGATTCTATCTGGTGTTTTTCTAAAAAGAAAAAGTGCATATGAATGAGGTCGGGGGCGTGAGACATAATTTTATATATCAAATTTACTTATTTTTTATAAATGGTATATAAACCAAAAAAGAAGTTTATGCTTGCTGCTATTAAAGAAGCAAAAAAGAGTGCAAGAAAAGGAGAATATGCTATTGGAGCGGTTGTTGTTAGAAAAGGAAAAATAATATCCAAAAGTCAACAAAGAAGATTTAGAGATAAAACACCAACTTCACATGCAGAATGTTTAGCAATATCTAAAGCATGTAAAAAAAGAAAATCAATTTTTATTGAAGATTGCATCCTTTATACAACACATGAACCCTGTGCTGTTTGTACTGGAACAGCTGCTTGGGCAAGAATGAGAGGAATTGTTTATGGAGTTAATATAAAAGATATGATTAAGAATTCTGAGAAAACAGGAAAATCCTCAAGATCTTTTTATATTTCTTGTAGTAATCTTCTTAAAAATGAAAAGCCAAGGAAAATGTTCTTAGTTAAAGAATTTATGAAAGATGAATGTAAAAAGCTGTTTGATCTTTATCCAATCAGGGAGCTTTAACAATCCTTAACACACTTGAATTATTTCTTCTTTTTGGCCACTAATAATAAGAATTTACAATTAAGAATATATGCAGGGTTTGCTTCTTTCATGACTTCTCTTATAGGTTTTGATTCAATTATTTTAAGCTTATAATTTTTGAGAGCATTTTTAAGAAATGTTTTTCCTCCAATTAACGTATAGTCATTCCTGTTCTTGATTATATATGGCGTTCCATCTGAAATTTTTGTTCTCTTTGCATCTACTGCAAAATCAATTATAATCTTGCCACCTGGCTTCAATATGCGATCAATCTCTTTGAATATCTTACGAGCAGTCTTTTGCGGAACTAAATGGAGTGCTCCTGTGCTAAAAATTCCATCAAAAGAGTTATCTCTAAAGGGAAACCTATCAATAAAATTAAAGGCTTTAACTTTAAGTTTGGGTTTATATTCTTTTGGGGTGTAATGCCAAAGTTTACTAAGAGCACTTGCATCTACATCTGTGGCTGTAACAGAATCTGCTTTTTTTAATAGAATAATATTATATCTCCCATCTCCTGCTGCTAAATTCAACCAATCTCCTTTAATTTGTTCTCTATTAAGTAATTTAAGGGTTTCTTTATCTCCCTTACCCCAAATAGATTTTTTACTAGTATCAAAATAATTTATATTTTCTGTAAAGGCATATTTCTTTTCATCTACTGGGTAAGGTTTAATTATTTTTTTCATAAAAGATAGATAAAAAGGTATTATTTAGAATTTTCTATTATTTTTAAATTTCAATTAATTAAATTTATTGGTTTCCCTCTTAACCAAGCTTCTATATTATCGACCATCATATCATTACATTTCCTTGAAGAAACATCTGTTCTATAAGATATGTGGGGAGTAACTAATATTTTTGGGTGATTTAATAATTTTTGATAGAATGGATTATTTACATCTCCTACTTGAATGCTTCCTGCATCATTCGCAACTCCTGCTAAAATACCTTTGTCCAATGCTTCAATCATTGCCTTGGCATCATATATTTTTGAGCTAGTTACAGTAATAAAATAAGAACCTTTTTTCAAGGATTGAAAGAATTTACGATTAAGAATGCCTTTTGTTGTTTCATTATGTCCTAAACAGTCTACTATAAAATCTGCGTTTTTTACTGTTTTGATTAAGTTGTCTCCTCTTTTGAAGTAAGTTATTTCCATATCAAATACACTACACATTCTACCTACTCGAGATCCAATATTGCCCTCTCCTAAAATAGTCACTTTTCTATTAGAAAGCCCCATTGCTTTTTCAGGAGACATTGGAGATTTAAGAGTGTTTATGTAACTAGGAAATTTCCTACCGAGATTAAGTATCATAGCTATAATCCATTCAGAAACTGCATCTTTATTACAACCAGGAGAATAGGCAACAGTAATCTTATTTTGTTTAATTCTTTCTTTATCTATCCATCCCACACCTACAAAAGGTAAAGAAACAAAAACATTTTTTAAATTATATATTTTTTCTTTAAGACCAAACTTACCAGTGCAGACAATATCTTTTCCCTTACATCTACCCAACCATTCTTCTGCTGAACTTGCTCTATCTTCATAGATTTTAAGTTTCCCTAATTTTTTAAGGCGCTCAATTTGATCCATATGTAACCCTAAATCTTGTGTCAAGACAATTTCCTTCATGATAATTGATTGTTAAGAACATATATAAAATTTTGTTTATAACCTATTATTCCCCCTCAGTGAATCAAACCAAAAATACTCAATTTGGGAGCTTTCCCAAAAACTAATGTTCGTGCTCTGCAGCGTCAGCCTCTGCTTTTGTTTTTTGCACAGTTCCTTCAGGATGTTCAGGAGATGCATAAATAGTATATAATGTCAAATCTTCTGTTTCAGAAGTGTTTTTTACATAATGCTCTGTTCCTGCTGGAATAATTACCACATCATCATCTTTTAAATTAAATTCTTTATCACCAATTTTAACATATGCTTGTCCAATTTCAACCCTAATAAACTGGTCAATATTATTATGAACTTCTAAAGGTATATCTTCCCCTGGCTTAAGACTCATGACAACTAATTGCATTTTCTGTCCTGTAAAAAGAACTCTCCGATAATCTAAATTTTCCTTGGTCTCTTTTTCTATATTTACTTTGTAAGGTTCCATTTTGTATTATTTAGGATATATTTAGATATATAAATTTTTCTAAAAGCATTTCTATACTCTAACCTATATTATGAAGCACTTCTATAACTTAATTCCAAAAGGAACAGGAGAACTATCAAAGAATAAATTTCCCTGTTCGTCTCTGGAATATCTTCCTCTGGCCAGATGCTCTAAAGTTTTAGGAAATATAATCCAGTCTCCAAATTCTTTTAATTTATCTTGATGTTGATCTGAAACACTATTAACTTGCTCCTCATTATCTCTGTCAAAATCACCGGGAAGATTAACTAATGTTGGTTGCGAGATCATTAGAATTCTTCCGTAATCAACCCTGTTTTCAATAATATGTATTGATGATCTAATTTGTTTTTCTCCGGCAAGAATTGCGTCTCTAACAGCATGATCTCCGGTGTATTTTCTTTCATCTCCTTCTGTTATGGAAAGATCTGCCGGGTGAACATTTACACCAAGGAAAGCATTAATTAATGGTTCGGTTGCAATACTCATATAACCTGCATAGGCTGCAACATTAACATTAAAAGAAGACAGTACCTGCACAGTTTGTGAATCATACTCTGTTCTTACTGTTAGATCTCTTCTTGGTTTTCCTCTTGCTTTATAGAAAGCCCTTATATCTCTTGTAACAACAGGAATGTCGTGATCTTTTCCTATTTCCAATGCATTGCTTTTATGATTATCAGAAAATATTACAACAACCTCGTAAGGAGATCCTTCCAATATTTGAAGTTCTCTTTGATGTTCAATTATTTTTCTCAGGTTTGATCCACTTCCAGAAATTAATCCGGCAACTTTCATTACTCCATGTGCTTGATCATATAATTTTGTAAGAACCATCTTTAGTTAAGGAGATTTTAATGCTTTATCCGCAATATCTTTACGATAATAAAATCCTCCGGGAACACTTATTTTAGAAACAGCAGCATAGGCTAATTTTTGAGACTCTGCGATTCCTTTAGGAGAATAACCTGTTACTCCGAGCACTCTTCCCCCTGTCGCAAGAATTTTTCCACTGTCTGATTTTGTCCCGGCATGAAATACTTTTACTCCCTCCATTTCAGAAGCTTCATCCAAGCCACTTATTGGCAAACCTTTTTGATAACTTCCAGGATATCCCTGGGATGCTAAAACAACGCAGCATGCTGCTCCCGGATTAAAGTCCATGTCAATTTCATTTAACTTACCATCAAGAGCAAGAGAAAGAGGCCTGTACAATCCGTTCTTTAACATCATCATGGCTGGTTGAGATTCAGGATCTCCCATTCTAATATTAAACTCAATAACTTTAGGACCTTGTTCGGTCATGATCATTCCTGCATATAAAAATCCTTTATATTCCATCTCCATTTCTTCCATTCTTTGAACAATAGGAGTCATAATATTCTCTGCAATATTTCTAACAACATCAGCATCAGCTATAGGTGCTGGACAATAGGCACCCATTCCACCGGTGTTTGGACCATGGTCTCCATCGAATAATGGCTTATGATCCTGAACAGAAATTTCCAGAGGAGATACTTTGTTTCCATCTGAAATTCCAAAAACAGAAAATTCCTGCCCAAATAATCTTTCGGCAATTAACACTTCCGGACCATATTTTTCAGCATGTTGTTTTATTTCATCAAAAGCTATTTCTTTAGAATCACAAACAGTTACTCCTTTTCCCCCTGTTAGCCCTCTGGCTTTTATAACAACCCCTTCTAAAGTTGCATGATTATTGATTGCTCTAATAGCTTCATCTGTAGTGTAACATTTTATAGAATTTGCCTGGGGAATTCCTAATTCCCCCATACGATCATATGAGAAAAATTTATCTGATTCTAATTGTGAAGCTTCTTTTGTAGAACCAAATACTCTGGAAAATCCCTTTGAATTTAAGTAATCAACCAACCCTTCTGCCAGAGGCTGTTCAGGGCCTACAACAACCATATCAATGTTTTCACTTCTTACAAGATTATAAACTGCTTCAAAGTTTTCTGTTTTACTTCCATCAAGAGGGACATTTCTTCCTTTTCCTTCCTGGGTTCCTGCATTTCCTGGAGCATAGATAATTTCTGAAACCTCATCATCCTGCCCTATTTTCCAACCCAAAGCATGTTCTCTTCCACCAGAACCTATAACCATGACTTTTTTCATCTTGTTCTAATCAAATAAAATTGATTTTTAAATATATATGCACTATAATATTTATTTCTTATCCTCTTAGACCATAATAATTCTTAAAAAGAGTTGTTTCCAAGGCTTTCTATGGTTCACAGGATTGAGATTAGAGCGAAAATACCTGATTCTAGAACAGTAGCAATGAAAAACCAGATCAAGGGTTTTGGGTTTGAAGAAAAGGTAAAGGATATTAAAATAATTGATGTATATACCCTCGATACTAATTTTAATGATGAGGAAGTTAAAAAGATTGCATCAATATTAACAAATCCTGTTTCTCAACAATCATATATTAATGAACCTGCAATTAAAAGTGGGTTTGACTGGGCAATAGAAATAGGATTTTTACCAGGTGTTACAGATAATATTGGAAATACTGCGCAGGAATGTATTCAGGATCTCTTAAAAAGACCTATAGAGAAAAACAGTGTCTTTACTTCCAGACTAATTTTAATTTCAGGATATCTTGAAGAAAGAGAAATAAAAGAAATAGCAAGTAACCTTGCAAACGAACTAATTCAAAGGATTCATATTAAAGATAAACAAAAATATTCTCAAGATAATGGAATGGATTACTTAGCTCCTAAAGTTAAATTAGATGAAGAACCAAAAGTAAGTACAGTAAATCTTAATATAAGTGATGAAAGCTTAACAGACCTTGGAAAAAAAGGAATTGAAAATGAAGATGGGACGAGAAGAGGGCCTTTGGCACTTGATTTACCTTCTGTTAAAACAATAAAAGATTATTTTCTAAACAAAGAAGGGCGGATGCCCACAGATATTGAAATTGAATCAATTGCTCAGACCTGGAGTGAACATTGTAAACACACAATATTTGCGAGCGACCTTGATGAGATAAAGAATGGGATTTTTAATAATTATATAAAAGCTGCTACAGATAAAATCAGAAGAGAAAGAGGGGAAAGAGATTTTTGTGTATCTGTATTTAAAGACAATTCAGGAGGGATTATTTTCGATGATAAATACCTTATTACAGATAAAGTTGAAACCCATAATAGTCCATCTGCCCTAGATCCTTTTGGAGGCGCAATTACTGGAATTGTTGGGGTGAATAGAGATACAATTGGATTTGGTCTTGGTGCAATGCCAATAATAAATAGATATGGATATTGTTTTGGATATCCTGAAGATACAAAGATTTTATTCAGAGGAAAAGACAAAAATAATCCTTCATTAAAGCCAAAGAGAATAATGGATGGAGTAATAGAAGGGGTAAATGTTGGAGGAAATTGCTCTGGTATTCCAACACCCCAAGGTTTTGTTTATTTTGATAATAACTATAAGGGAAAACCCCTGGTTTTTGTAGGAACAGTGGGGCTAATTTCCAGGTTTTTGGGAAAAGAAAATGACCGACAAAGTCACTTAAAAGAAGCTCAATCAGGAGACTATGTCGTAGTAATTGGTGGTAAGGTTGGAAAAGATGGAATTCATGGAGCAACTTTTTCTTCAGAAACAATGGATTCTGGAAGTCCTGCAACAGCAGTACAAATTGGAGATCCAATTACTCAAAAAAAATTAAGTGATGCCCTAACTAAAGAAGCAATAGATCAAAATTTGTATAATAGTCTCACAGATAATGGGGCAGGAGGTCTTTCTTGTAGTGTTGCAGAAATGGCAAAAGAGTGTGGGGGATTTGTTGTAGATTTAGAAAAAGTCCCAACAAAATATGATGGAATCCAGCCATGGGAAATATGGATTAGTGAATCTCAAGAAAGAATGACCTTGTCTGTTCCAAGAGAAAAAATTAATGCATTTCTAGACTTAATGAAAAAAAGAGGAGTAGAGGCAACAATAATTGGGGAGTTTAATAATACAAATAGAGCTGTTGTTAAATTTGAGGGTATAGAAATATTTGATATTGATATGGATTTCTTGCATGATGGAGCTCCTAAAAAAACATTATCATCAACATACACAAAAGAAACATATGAAGAACCTGATTTTCAGGTTCCTGCTGATTTAAATTCAACTTTATTAAAAATGTTGTCCAGACACAACATAGCTAGTTTTGAATTTATTTCAAGACAGTATGATCATGAAGTTCAAGGAGGAAGTATTCTTAAACCATTACAAGGAACAGGGGAAGTAAATGCATACACTTCAATAACAAGGCCATTGTACAATTCTAATAAAGCTGTTGTTATAAGTCAAGGAATTACATCAAAATACAGCAAAATAGACACATATCATATGGCTGCTTGTGCAATAGACACGTCAATAAGAAATGCTGTTTCAGCAGGTTGCCCTATGAATCATCTGGCATTATTAGATAATTTTTGTTGGTGTAGCTCTGATGACAAAGAACGGCTTGGACAACTAAAATCTGCAGCAAAAGCATGTTATGATTATGCAATTGAATACAAAACCCCTTTTATTTCTGGAAAAGACAGTATGTTTAATGATTTTAAGGGATATGATGAAAATAATAATCCACTAAAAATATCTGTCCCTCCAACACTATTAATTTCAACAATAGGTGTTATTGAGGATTATAAAAAATCTGTTTCAATTGATGCTAAGTTTCCAGGAGATTTAATATATTTAATAGGAGAAACAAAAAATGAATTAGGAGCTAGTGAGTATTTTGAGTTGGTTGGTGAAGAACTTAGGAATCAAGCTTATATTGGAAATTCTATTCCAAAAGTAAATGCAAAAGAAGCTACTAAGTCATATCTTGCACTTGATAAAGCAATTAATGAAGGGCTGGTTGTAAGCAGCATACCTGTGAATCAAGGTGGGTTTGGTATTGCTCTTGCTAAAAAATGTATTGCTGGAAGACTTGGAGCCTATGTAGATCTTTCAAAATTGAAAAAGAGCAGTGATTTGTCGAGGGACGACTTTGCATTATTTAGTGAATCACAATCAAGAATCATTGTTACAATTAATCCAAAAGACAAAGAAAGATTTGAAAATATCTTCGAAGAAATAAGGATTTCGCAGATAGGAGAAGTAACAAGAGAGAATCTTGTAATCAAGGGATTAAATCAAGAAAAAATTATTGATTTAGATGTTAAAGATTTAGAGGAAAAATATAAATCAAGATTTAAAACATATTAAAATGAAACCAAATGTATTAATTTTATCAGGTTATGGGATAAATTGTGAGAGAGAAACAAAATTTGCTTTTGAACATGTTGGAGCAGAAGCAGAAATTGTCCATATAAATGATCTTATAAATAAAGAAAAAAATCTTGAAGATTTTCAGATTTTGGCTATCCCAGGGGGATTTTCTTATGGGGATGATACAGGCTCGGGAAATGCCCTAGCTAATAAAATTAGATTAAATTTATGGGAAGAATTAAAGAATTTCATTGATTCTGGAAAGCTCATTATTGGGATTTGTAATGGGTTTCAGGTTCTTACAAATTTAGGATTGTTACCAGCTATAAATAAAAATTATGGAGAGAGAAAAGTAGCCCTAACATTTAATAATTCTGCAAAATATGAATGTAGG
>SDBV01002046.1_pt1 | contig 30210 bp, 58 predicted proteins | sample 2277081 | NCBI WGS metagenome assembly SDBV01 (sample SAMN10402039, study PRJNA504765) | marine sediment metagenome | isolation source: marine sediment core GS10_PC15, 223 cmbsf | place: Arctic Ocean: Southern Knipovich Ridge | collected 2010
AAGCATACGTGATGGAATCATAACCGGCCAGAAATTACAACAATTAGTCAAGGATTTACATATAGCTGCTGGTGTTATTAGGTCTTTAAATAAAAAATATCAACTGGCGCTGGCATCCGGTGGTTAGATGAGGAATAATATGTCAGAAAAACCAAAGTGGGTATCATGGAACGATAATGGTATTTGGCAGGTAGGGTCTAGAATTGGAGGCCCAAGCTTTGATTTTAGGAGAATGACTCAAGTTCAAGCGTACAGTATTAAGGATCTATTTAATAAATTGGAATCAAAGGAAGACGACAATGCGGAGTAATCTAATTAAGACTTTCGTACTAGTATTGGGATTAACTGGGTGTAAGGCAGAAGTTGTCCCCACTGAGTTTACAGGCGAAAAAATAACATGTTTGTCCGAAGGCGGAGATATTCTTTTTCAGACAAGTAGAATTAATGAAGTATGGGCACCTGACGGCGGTGGTTTTTTTGGGAAGGCTAATGCATGGAATATATGGTACGATTCGCCAACTAAACGTACAGGTTTTTGGGTATCTGCTGGGCCAGAAAGTCTTTATCCGAAAGCTAAAAAGATCGTCATAACAGGCACCTGCATTTTGAGGGAACTATAACGAGGTGGGGTAGTATAAAAGGAGTAGAAAGGCAGGAGACAATGATTGTAGTATATCATGGAAGAGATGAGCTTTTGGTCACAACCGAGCAGGACGAACGTCAACTGTTAAGAGATTATTTCAGCAAGGATTCAGGTCGTGACTTAGACGATTATGAGAGACTTGATAGTACGGGTAATTCCGGATACGAGGCTGTTAGAATTAGTCTTCTAGCGACGGCGGAATTTGAGTAAAAAGAAGGACAATGAGGACTATATTATGGAAATAAAACCACAATACAAAACAAATTGTGATGATGAATTAGTTTTCTTAATAGATGGCGAAGAACACACTGTAGGGGATTCGTCCTGTTGTGGTAGTTTTGGACAAGAATGCAAATGTGAAGGAATTATACATTTTCAACCCGTTTATGGCGGAATAGTTTATAGATGTGATCAATGTGGAAAATATGTTTAAGGAACTATAATGCGAGTTCTTATTACATTAAGTGGTTATGAGGATTATACGTTGTTTTATATAGATGATTTAAATACAGAAGAAGTTAAACTGCTTCAGCGAATAGCTCAATTAAGTAAAGAGAAGAGCGACGGTATAGATATGCCAATAATGGAAGTAGCTATAGAAGATGAAAAAGAAACCTAAATGCACGCTCTAGCAATAATATTGACAAGTGTTTGTGGGGTAACGCTCATAGCCTTAGTTATATCTCTGTTTACTCACAAAGATGCCTGAACTCAGAGACGAGCCGGGTGGTAAAAAGAAGGAAGACTATAATGAGTAAGTTTATAGAAGTATGCGCTGGTTGCGGGCTACCAACGTCAGACAAACGTGATTGTGGTTGTCCTTGCGGAACTATAATGATATCTGTGCCCCCCAAAAGATGACAGGGAACTATGAGGACATGGTGGTAGTATAAGGGGTAATTATGAACAAAAGTAAGATTCAAAAAATAGAAATATTAAGTGCTGGTACAAGAAAACAATGGATTCCGGGTGAATCAAAAGATAAGTTTAAAAAAATATATGAAGCAGCTTGGAAATATGCCTATGGCCCGCCTCCGTCACTTACAGGCGTTACTATTAACTTAATACGAAATGACGGTACTTCAAAACAGATTCAAGCTGGTGCCTTCGATGATATATCAGTGTATGATGCTTTTAATTTATTAGCAGGACAATTAAATACAGAAAAAAGTTTTAGTTCTGACGCATAAGGAACTATAATGATGTGGTGGTAGTACAAAAGGATGGGATACGATGAGTTGTGTAGATACAGCCTGGGTGACAGACCAAAGCGGCCAACTTCTAGAGTGTCGTGAACCGGGCTCCTGGGCGACACGAAATACAGCTTCCCGGTACTGTCGTATCCTGTCCTTACATAGAGGGGAAAAACGACAATATGAGTAGTTTTGACTTATCGATAGTTTTCATCATCTTAATTATCGCAGCCTATAAAGGCTGGAAGTTATGGCTTGAACACAAGTACCCACAAGACTGAGGATATGGAACTATAATAATGTGTGAAAACTTATCAGGAATACTTACAATAGTTATAATTGGTATTTTTATTTGGGGATTCATTTGGATAGTAGAATACCCAAAAGAATACGAAAAACGAGGTTGTTGGAAGGGTCCTAAAGACTCTAAACCTATGCAACCGGAACAAGAAGTTAACCCTAGACCAAAGGGGAAATTGAAATGAGTGATGGAATGACAGATTCAGGAGCATGTTGTGTTTTCAGAAAGACCAAGCGTGTGTGTCCGACATGTAGATCGGAAAAAGCAAGATTTTGTTCTTGTGGCGATTATAGGTGCAATGACTGTGACAGACGATTAGATGCTAAAATAAAGAAATATAATAAAAAAGCGGGGTGGTAATTAAATGAATAACGAAAAACTTAGAGAGGCTGCTCAAAGGGTTGTAGATCGCTTTTTCAAGCCAGCTGGTGTATATCAGCCAATAGATCATACCGATAGGCGGGAATTCGAATCGTCGTGCCCTTAAGGACTGTCTTTCGGTATAATGAAATTGTTATGGAATCTAAAGAGAATCATGGACCCTATATTCCAGCCAAATATAAAACACGTTGGATATTAAAATATAGTGATCCAGCACGAAAATATAGGTGTAACAGAACTGGAGGTAGTACCATGAAACCATTATGGCATTCATTCGCCTACTCACTCTCTGCTGTGGCAGTTGGCATAATCGTTGCACTAATAATCGTAGCTTTACTAAAATGAGTAAATCTAGCGAAAGACGTGACAGAAAGATTAAAAAGGGAAGCATAAGACACTGGACCGGACATTGGTATATCGGAGTTAAGTGTGTAGATATTCACGAGACTCTTCCTGAACGGAAACGGAATGCACCCCTGACGGGTAAAAACGCGGATCTTTTCTTTCATGCTAAAATGGAACCAAAAGAAGAGGAACATCCACAATATGAGTACGTTATCGGGCCTTTTTGGGTACGAGACGAAGCTAAACGTTTGGCTATCGATTATCGGATAGAAAACATTGATACAAAGAAATTTGTAATAAATCCATCAGAATTCGAAGCAATTGAAGACCCGTTGAGAGAGGGACTTATCAGTGGAGGAAAATATGTTTAAGGGAACTTTTTAAAAAACTCGGGATATAATAATAAGAGGAAAGACAATGAAAACCATTTTAGTATGTGGTTCTAGGGAATGGACCGATAAAGAAAGCATCCGACGAGTATTATTCGAAGAAGCTTCACAGAGAACAATTTTAATTATTCATGGAGGAGCCCGTGGAGCAGACAGATTAGCTGGAGAAATTGCTAAAGAACAAGGTTTTCATGTTAAAGTTTTTTATCCTGATTGGGAAAAATATGGTAAATCTGCTGGATTTGTAAGAAATAAAGAAATGCTAGTAGAAGGAAAGCCAGACGAAGTTATAGCTTTTTGGGATGGAAAAAGCAGAGGAACCATGCATACTATTAATTTGGCACAAGGTATGAATATTCCCACAACAATCATAGAACATGATGCTTTGGATGATAAATAATGAATTCAGTCATTACTAACATATTAATATTAACTGTAGCAGAGATATTAGCTGATTCTTTAAAATCTAAGGTATCAGCTGTCTTTGACTGGGCAAAAGAACAATTTGTTGTGTCTTTAGAAATTAGAAACAGCGATCAAGCTTTTGAATGGGTTGAATTCTGGTTAAATGCTCAATCTTATGCTAAAACCAATAGACGACTTTTATTATCTACTCATACAGGAGATAAAGAAAACGGATTTGATACACATATATTTTTAACTCCTGCACCCGGCCATCATGTTTTTTATTACAAAAATAACATTATATGGTTAAATCGGGAAGCTAGCGATAGCACAGGAGGAGGAAAAGAGAATGATTTTAGTTCGTTTCTAAAACCAAAAGAGTCTTTTAAATTGGTTTTAATAGGTCGATCACAAAAAATTATTCAAAATCTAGTAGATGATATTCAACAAACAGCTAAAGAAATGTTAAAACAAAAGCCCAAATTCTATACATCAGTATACGGATCGTGGTATGATAGACATGATATAAACGATAAACCTATTGAGTCTGTTATTTTACCAGACCAAACAGAACGTCAAATGATTGAAGATTTAAATTGGTTTTTAGGTTCTTCTAGTTGGTATAAAGACCGAGGTATTCCTTATCGAAGAGGATATTTATTTTACGGTATTCCCGGTTCCGGTAAAAGCTCGTTAGCAATGGCCTTGGCAGGAGAATTAGGTCTAAACTTATATATGCTGAATTTAAACGCAGCTCATATGAGTGATGATCGGTTATTGGACATGATACACTCAGTTAAAGACAAGTCTTTAATTTTATTTGAGGACATAGATGTTGTTCAACCACAAAGACAGGAAAGCAAGAAAGATACAGGAGAAAAAGTCAGTTTATCTGGTTTATTGAATGTAATTGATGGTCCTAGTGCTCGTGAAGGTTGTGTAGTTATTATGACTACTAATTATCGCGAAAGACTAGATCCGGCTTTAATTAGGGCTGGACGAGCAGATGTTTGTATAGAATTTACTCATGCAACTTCTCAACAGATCTATAAATTTTATAAAAGATTTTTCGGTGAAGTCGCTAAAGCTTCTTTTACAGATATCGAAACCTTATGTAATGGTACTAAATATAGTATGGCAGATATTCAACAAAAATTGATTGAAAACCGATCTGATCACGAGAAATTTCTAGAATCATTAGGAAGAAACAAGGAATAATGAAAAACATTACTTTGACAGCCGCAGTATCAGAAGCTGTAGATCAAAAGATTAAATCTTTAGAAATCAAAGTACGTCGATTAGAAGCTAGACTTCTACGTCAAAATCAAACGATTAGTGATCTTAAAAAAGGAGCAGCTTTTTCTAAAGAAAAAAGAGATTCTTTACAACAGGCTGTGGAAACCCTTTTTCAGGAATTAAAAGACGAGGATTGGGTTGAAATCGATAATTATTATGATCAATTGTTATAAAGATTTTGAAATATGTGATTGTTCCTGCCACAGATCAGGAGCAATTCATGTAGTCGCCTGTTGTGGTTATTGTTTTTTCTGTCAACAGAATATTAAGATACATCTTTATAAAGATCATGAAAAGAAATGCATAGAGGCTACAAAAGATGTTTAAAGAAAACCAAGTAATGATCGATTTAGAGACCTGGGGTAGACAACCAGACGGAGCTATTGCTTCTATCGGGGCAGTCTGTTTTAATTTAAAAGACGGTATCACAGACACGTTTTACGAAATCGTAGATATTACAGATGCTATTAAATGCGGTTGTGTTATTCATCCAGAAACTATGAAATGGTGGTTAAAACAATCTAAATCTGCTAGACACGAATTAGTTTCAGACGGGATTGGATTAAAAGCAGCTTTAGAAGCTTTTATAGTTTGGTACAGTCAACACAGAGCTACTAGAATCTGGGCTAGAAACACAGTTTTCGACATAGCTCTTCTGAATTATGCTTTTGAAAAGACAAATTTAAAACTTCCTTATCATCGTCGTGATGTCAGAGAGACTTATAATTTCGATGATATGGACTGGCCTAAACATATCGTTGATAAGATTGAAGAAATAGGTAATGCAGATGTAGTCTGGCATAACGCATTACAAGACGCTACTAGTCAAACAGAACAGTTACTTGTCAGGTTACGACACTTATCCATGGTGTCCGGCCTCTGATGGCCGGTAGAACTCATTTAACTGCAATTGCTCGAAAACGAAGAAGCGCTCCAGCAGCTAGACTACAGAAAGCTGGATTGATTAAAGGTAAAGTTATCGACTACGGTTGCGGACGAGGTAAAGACATAGAATTTTACAACAACGCTGTTGGGTATGATCCTTATTATTTTAAGGACCCCAAGGTTTTAAAAAGAATATACGATACCGTTGTTTGTACTTACGTTGCGAACGTGCTCGTTTATAGAGAACGAAAAGACTTATATAAAGCATTACGTAGTTTGGCAAAGGGAAATATTTTTATAACAGTCCGTCGTAATATTAAAAAAGAAGGATATACCAGTAAAGGAACTTACCAGGAAATAGTTTATGTAGACGAAGAGACTCAAGCTGACCTTATTTGGGAAAATTCAGATTACGCAACATATAAATTAAAATAGACCAGCCGAAAGAATTAATCATGACTTATAAATGGAGTAACCTAAAATCTAAATCAGAAGAAATTTATAAAGCCTTAGAATGGTTAATTAATTTGCATCATGGATGTGGAAAAAACGAAAGAATTAGTCCCGGCGAATGGGAAGTTGCAATTAAAGCTGGTAAAAAAGCCTTGGTTAATTATAATAAAAAAGAAAAGCGTTTACCTGGGTTCGAAACCTCGGTAATAACTTGTGTAGACAGTGGTCCTCTAGCCGAAGAGGCTTTTGAAGATTGTAAAAAATGTAAAGGTACAGGAAAAGTCTGGAGTTATGAACTTGATAGTTGTTGTACAGACATTTTAGCCGACAGAGAAGCTAAATATCCCTGTGATTGGTGTTTAAAAAGACAAGCAGAATTAAATAGGGAAATTTTATAATGAATATGTTTTTAGGTGGTATTATATATTTTATTTTCGAAATTGGTCGAAAACTCAAGGAAAAGTATTTTCCGCCAAAACCTCCAAATTATTGGTGCTAAAAGAGAAAGATTAATAATCATGAACAGTGAGGAGAAGAAATATCGCAAGCGTATCCAGACCCTTGAAGAGGCACTGCGAAACCTCATAGACAAACTTGACGCCGTAGAACCAACACTACAAGGCTGGGCTGTGCTGGCACATATCCATGGTCAGCGATATGACGGGCCAACATACGAGAACGAGTTACGTTGCGCCCGAGAACTTTTGAAGGAATAAGAAAATGTCTGAAAAATGGGATTATAGGTTTCTATATTTAGCAAAGCATATTTCTACGTGGTCCAAAGACCCGTCCACAAAATGTGGTGGAATAATTGTAAGACCAGATCGTAGTATTGCTTCAGTTGGATTTAACGGGTTTCCTAGAAAAATCGAGGATAAACCTGAATTACTGGAAAATAGAGAAGAAAAATATAAAAGAGTAATTCATTCCGAGGTTAATGCTATACTAAATGCCAGAGAAGCTTTACACGGATATACGTTATATAACTGGCCTGGACAATCTTGTTCAAGGTGTGCCGTTCAAGTGATTCAAGCTGGAATTACCAGAGTTGTATCTCCGTTAAGAAAAGATAGCGATTTTGTAAAACGGTGGCAGACAGAAATTACTTTAGCAGAGGATCTATATAACGAAGCCGGGGTAGAATTATTATATTTGGAGGTTTAATATGACTGTTAGAGAAGCGTTGGAGAAGCACACAGCACACCAACATATCCAGGCGTGGGCTGTTGCTGAGTTGTTTGATGACCTCGCCCCCAAGGTAGAAGTGGCGCTGAGGGCTGCGTATGACAAAGGGATTGTCATAGGGTTTGCCCAAGGCATAGGAGATAGCTACCAAGAGGTTCCACTCGACAATAGTGACGACGGCGTCACCGCTGGGATGGAGGAATTCCTATTATGAGTAAATATTCTATTGAAGAAGTAGCTAAAATAGTAGAAAACGAAGGTTTAGGATACGCAATCACGAGTTATATGAGTCACGACGTTATAGAAGATGATAAGCTTGCTGGTTTATGGAAGCAAGCAAGTGATGTTTTAACACAAATAGAGAAACTATTAGAACCACATTACTGGAATTAAATATGCTATATTCTTGCTCTTTTTGCTCAATGGATTCAGCTGGTAATCATCAGTTTAACTGTCCGATGAATCCAACTGCTAGAAAAACCATTACAGGATGTGTTAATCCTTTTATTAATATTCACGAGGTTTCACACGTCTCGATTCCAATAGCCCTTCGTGACGATTTAGTTAAATTTTTAGAAAATATGGCTTTAGAATATTGTGCGGCTGATGACTTATTAGAACGACTGAAAGGGACTTAAATATAAGGGCCTGAAAGGGTTTCGATTACTAAAAGAAAGATGATAGGAGCCTAGACGTAGGTGACCACGTACGGCACAAAATTATAACTGTCAACCAAGAATTGGCATTGGCTGCTTAACTTACAAGTAGTCCGGAAGTCTTCAGACGCCGATAAGAAGAACTTTCGTCGATATCGGTAATAAATTCCAGACCGTTGCGTATATAGTCGCTCTTGCTTAATGAGCTATTCTAGGATAGACCCTTAGTTAAGTAATTTGGTAAGACCCAGCTTCGATGCTGGCAGGTCCATGTGTTTCAGACTGTTGTGTAACAATAATTTTAATGAAAGGTAGAATAATAATGAGAGAACAAATTTTTGAGGAAATTAATAAAGAACGAGAATACCAAGATCAAAAATGGGGTTCGGAGTTTGACGACCGTAATACCGTTAATGACTGGGCAACGTATATCTCTATTTATGCAGGGCATGCTGCCGATATGGGTAATATCCATGACATCGAACAGCAACGTTTACATATGCTTAAGGTAGCCTCTTTAGCTGTTGCGGCTTTAGAAACATTCGATCGTAATAACGGTTTTGCACCTAGGCATTATGAACCAGTAGATAGCGTCGTTTAAAAACATCTGGTAACGCCGATGACCACAGGGAAGGCGCGAGCTTTTGTCCTGGAAACACGGGGGTAGCGTAATCGGCCTCTGCGTCCCCTTCATAGAGCGGTAGCTTAACGGCTAGAGCACGTGCTTTGGAAGTACGAAGATATTGGTTCGAATCCAATTCGTTCTATAAAAAAGGAAGCAATGAAAAAAGAATGTAATAAATGTTTTCAAAGAAAAAGCCTAAATGAGTTTAACTCCGGAAAGTGTAAAGGAAAGCATTCTTGGTGCAAAGCTTGTGTTCGAGAATATGATTTCCGGCGTCATAAGACTAATGAAGTAAAAAGACGAAAGCAGAATGTAGATAGGAGACATTCTCTACAAAAGTGGCTTCGGAAGTATAAAAGCTCTTTATCGTGCGAATGTGGTGAGAATCATCCAGCATGTTTAGATTTTCATCACAGAGATCCTTCTACAAAACTTGACATTGTAGGGAATCTGACGAGAAGAGGGTTCTCTATACAAAGAATACTTGAGGAAATTCAAAAGTGTGACGTACTTTGTGCAAATTGTCACAGGAAATTAGAAGGGAATAAGCGAGATAGAAAGGTTTTATAATATGCTGGAATTGTTTGATAAAATTAAAGACAAACCTCATATCCTCGGGGTAATCATCTTAATATTGGTTTTTATATGGGGCTCTATATTTGGATGGTTATTTGCTTGGTTCTTAATAAATGTTTTTTAGAAATAAGAAGGGGAAAAATAAAGAATGATGATACGTCCATTCTTACTTACCGTACTGCCGGTGCTCGTGTTGGTGGCTTGTAAGCTTGAACTCACGGGCGTGCAGGCGCTTGAGTGTCCACTTCCAGTACCAATCATCACCGACGAGGGTGCAACTGGAACCTACAAGCCGTGGTGTGCGTACATTGTTTGCTTGGATGATGGGACATGCGAGATCAGAGAACCGGGAGTACTTCCAGTACAAGGCACGCTTGAGGAACTGTTGGAGATCGCGGAGAAATGATACGAGACGACACTGGAATCTAGACCACATGATACATAAATTTCTAAAATGTTGGTCCGGTTGGCATGGATATAGTATTATTTTTTTAATAAAGTAGTTCAATATAAAAAGAAAGCGAAAAAATATAATGAAACCACATTGTTGTTTTAATAGTTGTACCAAGGCTGCAGAATTCTCTATTCATGGAGTACCTGGACATTTTGAGGATATAACAGAAGCCTGTGAAAAACACGTGGGAGGATTGCTTGGTACACCAACATGGTTGAAAAAAGAAAACGAATACTGGGCAATTTATCCTATATAGTATAGATTTTTGGGGCTGTAGCTCAATTGGGAGAGCGCCGCTTTTGCACGGCGGGGGTTGGGGGTTCAATTCCCTTCAGTTCCATGTTTACCAGGCAGATATACTTTTAGAAGGGAGAAAATGATGTCAGAATGGATAGGAACAGACTTTGATGGAACATTGGCTTTTTATGATGGTTGGCAGGGAGAAACTGTATTTGGGTCTCCTATTCCAATTATGGTGGAACGTGTTCAGCGGTGGTTGGCCGACGGAATAGAAGTACGTATAGTTACTGCTCGTGTAGGTCCACAAAACGATCCTCACGTATTAGATACAGTTGGTGTTGAAGCTATAACAAAAGCCATCGAAGATTGGTGTGAGGAACACATAGGACAAAAATTACCTGTTACCAACGAAAAAGATATGGGTATGGTGGAACTTTGGGACGATCGGGCTGTACAAGTTATTGTCAATACTGGTCAGCCAGTAACAGATTTATTACCCAAACCTTGGGTAAGTATAAAAAGATAACGTAAGATACACAGTATGACAAAACAATATACAAAATGTTTAGAAGAAAAGATATTAAAAGAATTTCATTCTGGTAAAGACAAATTTAAAAAACATTGTTGGTGTAAAATTTGCTCGAAAGTATACAATCATAATCGTTATATGAATAAAGGTTCGACACGACGTTTATGTTCAGTAAAACGCAGAAAAGTATTACAACAATGGTTACGAGAATATAAAATAGGGTTATCTTGTAGTTGCGGAGAATCTCATCCAGCTTGTTTAGATTTTCATCATAAAGATCCTTCAATGAAAATAGATAATATAGGTAATTTAGCAAGCAGAGGATGGTCTATTAAAAATATTCTTAAAGAAATAAACAAATGTGATGTTGTATGTGCGAATTGTCATCGAAAACTGGAATGGAATAAAAAACAACGCATCTGAAGCTCAAATGGCAGAGCAGCAGCCTTCCAAGCTGACGGTTAGGAGTTCGATTCTCCTCAGGTGCTTTATGAAACTTTGGTATTTTGATTTGCCGTTTGCTTGCGGTGGTGTAATCGAAGAGAACGGTATAATAGTTAAAACTCCTCCCATACTTTATAAATTTCGAGGACAATCTTTAGAAAATTTAAAATCCTGGATAGAATCGAAAAACGGAATGATTAAAAAGGAATCGAGTGGAGGAGCATTATGAAAAAGAAGTTTTTAAGGAAAAGCCTAAATATTTGTACTTCTTGTAATGGTCGCGGTGAAATAGCTTTTACTCAGAGAAAAGTTAAGAAGGGTAGAATTGAAAAAGGATTCCGAAAGCAATTAGTTAGAATATGTACAGACTGTTTCGGACGAGGAACGTTATAATGTTAAAAACCAAATCTACATCATATACTCAACAAACTATTCTAGAAATTCTTCGAGAAAGCGATCGATTGAATCCTATGAGTCTGGAAGAAATTTTTAGATTAATTCCTAATGTCTCTGAACAGACTTTCTTGAAAGCTTTTTGGGACTTATTTGAACAAGAAGCGGTAGTAATGGACACTGACAGAAAGGTTTGGGCATGATAATTAAAGATTTAAAAGAAGTGTTGAAGAAAGCTGGTTATAAAAAACTAAAAGAATTGTGTTCACACGAATATGATGACTTTGGATATTGTGAATATTGTGGTAAGAACCATTTTGTCTATGTCAATGATAAAAAATTAAGGGGATAATATGACGTCTAAATTAATGCCTTATTTACACAAGCATTTTGGGTACGACGCAGGTCATGCCATAATGTCGTTAGTTCTTGGTGCAGTTGCTTTGACCACACCAGGAATACATATTAATGCAATAGTAGCTACAGGTATAGGGATATTCTTCAATAAGACAGCTACTAATCCTGGACAATCCGACAAGAAAAACTTATTATTCAGCTTGATTATAGCAACAAGTATTTTAGTAAGTACTACAATTGTTTATTTATTCTTTCCGGGTGAAGTTGTACCTGCTATTTTAGCTGGGTCATTTAGTTATATGGTGCCTAAAGAAATTTATGATATAAGTGGTCATTATAAATTTAAGGTACACTTAGACAACATCACAGATGCTTTGAGTTATCAGCTTTTATCTTGGCCGATATTATTGTTATTTGGTGATCATATCGTTCGGTACGGATTTATGTTTAATGTTATTCCTTTTCTCGCTTTAGGTGTAGCGGGTGCATGGGGCGGATTATATCTTTTAGGATTAACAAAGAAATTAAAATAATAACCACCAATTAAAGGAACCCAGGAAGAAACTCATGTTTTACGATACCCAGATGGTTTAGGCTCGTCTCTTTAAACAAAGAATCCTAAAACATAAACAAATAGGTACTTAAATATAGGAGGTACTGATGATGTTTAAATTGTTAGCGATATTAGCATTATTTATACCTATTGCTATACAATCGCAAGATACGCAGGATGTTCCACCATTCTGTCAAGTAACATATGATGATTATGATAAACCAAACGGTTTACGATGCGAAACATCTTTGGCAGATATATTTACTGAAGTGGAACTAGATAGTTTATTCAGTATGTTCGGTCAAATAGTACAAGACGGAACACAGGTACAAAGATATAAAGTAAATTTTAGAATCGAGGAAACGATTCATCAGATTTTTCATCGTATGCATTATAATTATGTATACGGCGTTTTACCTAGGTCTGCTGTTAATAATACAGAATTCAGAGAACTTATAAAAAAACTACGAGAAGTACAAGTCTTGTTAAAACCAAGAACATTATCAGAATTATGGGGTAGTTATGAGAAGCGCAAGCCCCAGGAACTTTAAGTCTCAGGAAGGTTAATATCTTAAGAAAGGGTTTATTATGGGACGAATATTAGATGTAGAAGGTAAAGAATTAGAATCTCCACCATTGGAAAAGTATCCTGAAGCAGTGTCGGAGATAGATCCGCAAAGTATTCAAGCGGTTCTTCAAAAAACATTAGGAGCTACAGATATTTTACGAGAAGTCTTACAAAAAATAATCGAAGACAAAAAACTAACTTTTCTACAAGCTTTAGCAGCAGTAGAATTTTTGCAATCACAAATGGTTTCTACGCTTTTACAGAAAGAACACAGTAAAATTGTAGAAGAACAAACAGAAGAATAAAACGAAGCTGACTAATGGGTTCCTTAAACATTACTACTTTAGAGTACATATATGAACAAGCTTTTACTGAAGAAGAGATAAAAAAACAAATAATTGATATAGAAGATTGTATAGCTTATTTGTTGGTTGAATGGATAGATGCTGAAGAAAAAACATCTACAAAAATAGGTGATTTATTATCAAATTTGTATCAATACAAAATATATCTAAATGAAGAATTGGAAGCTTGTTACGTACCAAACGACAACTAAAAAAAGTAACTTTAAACAACAATCAGGAGGGATATTATGTGGTTATTTAAATCTATCTTCTGGAAACCATTGGTCACCCTTGGGTTAATCGCTTTGTTATCTTTTTGTGGATATGCAACAGGTGCAAAAAACCAATATGAATATTCAAGATTCACAACTATATTATTAATTAATGCAGGTTTTTCTTCGATAAATGTTCGTACTAATAGTGGTTTTAAACTTAGCTGGTTACTTTCCGGTGAAAGGGAATGTGTAAAACTACCAGTTAGTACGAGTACTTCACAACGGTTAATCGCCCAAGTTGGAAGAAGTAGGGTTTATATTCCTAGTGTTGAATTTGTTCCTGACAATTCTTCAACTAATAGTTGGACTTGGATTATTAACGATCGATTACCTATCCATTCTGGACTTACTTTAATACCGTTGTCACCTCCCTGTAAAGTCTAATTTTACCGATGCGGAACATATAAGTATCTCCTCGTGTATTAGACGCGAGGAGATATGTGTGTATGATTTTCCTAACAACTCTGTTTGACGACGGAAAATATAGACTAACTATACATTATAAAAACAAAGAACAAATTACTAAAAGAGGCAACGTTATTGTTTTAGCTTCTAAGGTAAAAGACAACCAAGAATTAAAAAGATGGAATGCATGCTTAAAAATTAACGCAGATTCGGGTACAGATTTCGATACTGTTTTTGCTCGGGCTTATAAGTTTATTCATGAATTGGGAGGAATGGAAGATGGGAGCAGGAGAATCAACGAAGGAAATAAACAAAAGAATAAAGAAAGAAAAACAAGCTGAGACAGGAACTCGATCTTCAACGGGAGCATTAAAATTAGATAAGGGAAAATTACGTTTTGATTTAATGCCTGTGGGTCCCTTAATGGAAGTTGCTAAGGTTTATACGATCGGGGCAGATAAATATGGTGACCGAAATATGGAACTTGGGATGTCTTTTGGTCGTATTTTAAGAGCTTTATTGAGTCATCTTTTTAAATGGATGAACGGCGAAACATATGATCAAACAGACGGACAACATCATTTAGCTTCAGTTGTTTGGTGTGCTTTGACTCTTATGGATTATGAAACTCGATGTCCCCAATTTGATGACAGGTCTTCGTCTTTCACTTTGAGTCAAAAGGAATGGAAGGAACATATTGAAAAAGAACGAGAAAAAATTCAGGAATCCTAAATTTATTTGGTTGACTAGAGATGATGTTAAAGTTTATGACCAAGAAGTTATAATCTGGATTACTAAAGGTCCACCTAGTAAAAATCCAAAAACAGGCTTATATTCCCGCAGACGTATCACGGCTGAAGGAATAGATTTGAATTTTGAATTTACAGTAATAGATTTGGATCTTTTTGAGAATATTTATGGTATGACTTTAAAACCAGGTGAAAGAATAAAAGTAAAAATAAAGGTAGAAATATTACCTTAAAGGAGGAATATGGCACTACACATTACACGCGGAGGAACGTTCGTTTTAAAAACAAATACAGGATGTCCATCATTAAAAGACATCGCTTTTGGGTTAGGCAAGATATCCCGATTTGCAGGAGCATGCAATGGTTGGTGGACAGTATTACAACATTCGTTAGTTTGTCACGATTTGGCAATTGAATACGCAACTCGTAGACCTCTTTATAAAGAAGAAAATACAGTTCAGTTAGCTTTGCAAATGTTGCTTCATGATGCACACGAGTGTATTACATCTGATATTCCGTCCCATTGGAAAGCAGAAGAAACAAAAAAGAATCAGTTAGATCTCGATAAAAGAATTTATAAATCTCTAGGAGTTAGTTATCCTCTAAAAGGAGAATTGTCGATAATTTCTATACTAGACGAAGAAGCTTTGATTGCAGAAGCATATACAATGTTTCCCGCATGTTTTAAAGCTCTAAATCGTAATACTAGTTTGGAATCTAAGATGACTGTTTTCTTGATTACTGATTTATATGATAAACCAGAAACAACTATCGGAGATAATTCAGAAGCAGTTACAAAATATAAATATTTAATAAATTCTTACATAGAAATGATAAAAGGAATTAAACCTTATGAAATGCCCCAGAAGATCGGAACTCGATATACGCAGGGGTATTCCTCAACCGAAGCGTTAAATGCGCTTCTGAGTGAATCTGAGACGGTTTAGGGCTATTGTAGAAGGTGATATGGAGGGGAAATGACATTAGACGAATATAAGGGGTTTGCGCGTAGGACTTGGACACGTTCAACGCCTTGGGACACAGAAGAAATGATTCTTCTGGCGGCTATGGGTTTGGCTGGAGAAGGTGGAGAAGTAATTGATTATTTGAAGAAAGTTCGATTTCACGGACACGAACTAGATCGAGACAAATTAATTGATGAAACTGGAGACGTCTTGTGGTATGTGGCGGCGATGGCTTTAGCTTTAGATGTTTCTTTAGACGAAATAGCTAAAAAAAATATAGAAAAACTACAGAAACGATATCCTCACAAATTTACACCGGAAGCCAGTATCAGTCGCGATGAGTAGACAACGAGAACATATAAAATTTTCTTTAGAAGGCTTTAAATGGGCTAAAATAGAAAACCATAGTTTATATTCGTTAATGAGTTGGAAAACACATAGACTTTATTTATATATTTTTTCAAGAGCAATTGAAAATGTTTCTAGAAATTTAATAGAAATTCAAGAAGATTTGTCTTGTGCTATGTGTACATTACATCGCAGCAAAAAAGAATTAACTGATCTAGGTTTATTAAAAATTGATCGGACCGATTCTATTAAAATATGGATTTTATATGAAGAGCCTCAGGATGATCTAAAAAAGAATAAAGTGTCAAAAATGATCCAAAAAGGAATAAAGTGCCGAAAAAGATCTAAAAAGGCTTCGACAGAATCTATAGAACCTATAGACTCTAGGATTAAACCTATAGAACCTACAGACAGACACCTATTTTTACGTAAGAGTAGGTGTAATCCTACAGTAGGTTCTTGCAAGAGTAGGTTTAATACAACAGTTGATGTTAAAGGTTCTACTGTAGGTTCTACAATAGATTCTATAGATTCTATTAACAATAGTTGTAATGTTTCACAAATTCTTGAACACCAGAGAAACGATATGAAATCTAAAGACAACCTATCCTTATTTGAAGACGAACCTGAAAGGAGTTGGTTTACGATTCCGAAAGCCGGACAATGTATAGTTTCCGAGCTCACAGTCTCTTCAAAAGATTTACCACTTTTGAACAAGGGATTGCATATTTCAGCGGTTTGGTATTGGGCATTGAAGCGATACGAGTTTTACAGAATTGATCATATATTCACAGCAGATTCGTTTCGCAAAGATTGCTTGAAATATGCCAGAAGTATACTAAAAGCTATAGGTAACGAAGACTGGCAGGTTCATCAGAAATATATCGATTGGTATATATTCAATGCAGATCCTTTTATCAAAACAGAATGTAAATATAATTTTGAGTATTTGTGTAGTGTTCATTGCTACAACAAAAGCATCAGTACTCCACGACCCAATATTATTTTTACAGAAGAACAACGAAAGGCGGCAGATCCTGGTATCTGGGTTAAAGAGGACGGATCTATCGAGAGATTCGAGAAACCATGAATTCGGATATACTAGTAATTCCTAGACGGTATAAGAACGCAGCATTGGAAGATTTAGGACAAAGTTTCAAGGCTTTAATTGATTCGTTCTTAATTCAGTGCGGAGATAAATTAAGTGAGGGAATTGCGCCTTCTTTTTTCGGACTATCTGGTCAAGGGAAGACTTATGCGGCAGCAGCTTTAGCAAATCATTTTCGAGCGACAAAAGCGGATCGTGGAATAGATACATTTTGGTGTAGTGCTCCGGAAGATTTTGATAAGCTTAAAAATTATATGTTTTTTAATCGTTTTTCGGATTGGCATATTTTATCGGGCCGATTACAAAAGACTTCTTTGTTGATTATAGATGACATTGTGCAAGTCTCACAACACAAACAATTAAGGGAACTTTTTAACATTTTGGTTAGTAAGAGATACAACGCTGGTTTGCCAACAATTTTTACAGGTAATCTGTCGAAACCTACATTAGATAATTTCGTAGAGGAAATATCATCTTGTTTTAGTATGGCAATGTGTAGGAGAATCGAAGCCATGTCTAGAGGATATTTACACATAGGATAAGGGTCGTATGTCAAAAAAAGAAGTTACAAAAGCAATGATGGAATTGTTTCGCGGACGAGGTAATTCTTATGCGATCAAGATTCCTAAAAAAGATGGTGGTAAATTATTCATTCCTCACAGAGATCCTGTCACCCATCAGGATTATTTGTTAACAGAACAAGTAATGAACGACCATTTGGAAGGAAAGATTTCAATTGGGATATATCCGATTGACCAGGATGATACAGTTCATTGGGCAGCAGTTGATTTCGATGGAAAAAGAGGAGAGCCGTTAAAAGACGCAACCGTTGTTAAAAAGTTATTCGCTGAACGGTTTGGTATCATTTCGTGGTTAGAAGCCTCGCAAAGTGGTAAGGGAATCCATTTATGGGTCTTTTTTAATCAACCTATACCAGCACGGACTGTTCGTAAAATATTGGGAACCTGTATTCCTGAATTTTATGAACGAGGTGAAAAGCAAACAAGTTTTGATAGGTTGTTTCCGGTTCAGGATTCTGCTGGTGGTGCTTATGGTAATCTATGTGCTTTACCGCTTAATGGTCCAGATTTGGTAAAAAATGGACGAACAGCTTTTTTAACAGAAAACGGTAAGATTGCTGAACTTCAAAGCGAACTAATTTTGGAAATGTATGCGAGTCGTAACGACGTGGCTGTCTTAAGAGAAGCATCTAAGAAATTACCAGAACTAAAAACCTATAAAGCTAAGCAGTTGTCTACGGTACAACAAATTCCCGGAGGAACTAAGCTTTTATGTCCTCAAGGCTGTGCATGGTTACGTAATTGCAAAGAACGTTCTCAAACGCTTGAATACCCAGAATGGTATGCTGCTTTAACTCAGTTTGCCAAAGTCGAAGACGGAGAATTATTAGCTCACAGATTTAGTGAGGACAACACTGGTTATTCGGCTGCAGGAACTGCTAAACAGTTTGAACAAGCAAAAAAAGCTGATAAACCTCTGTTATGTACAACTATTTGGGAGAAATTTGGAGACTGTGGTAAACGATGTGAACATTTGGGTGTTAAAGCACCTTGGCAGTTAGCAAAGGTTCCTCTTGCAAAGTTAGACGTCGGAAACAAGGGGAAAGTTTACAGTGGTTCTGAAATTGCTGATATGTCAATTGATCTCACTAAAGAGATTGCTGAAGGTAAGAAAATAGGTTTTACTTGGGGTTATGATGTTTTAGACGACGCGACAGAATTACGGCCAGGAAATTTAATCGTTGTAGCGGCTCGGCGCAGTATGGGAAAGACGGCGTGGATGGTTGATGTGGCGGCGTCGAGCATACAACGGCAAGATACGCCGTTAATTTTTTCTATCGAGATGAGTGTGTTGGAATTGGGAATGCGGTTTCTAGCTAATATCAGTGGAGTTGATCATACATTAATTACAACTGGCAAATTGGATGAAAACCAATGGAAAGAGGTATTAAAAGCTAAAGACATTTTAGACCAGACTCCTTTGTTCATTGACGATTCAACTCGGGATTTGGACAGGATGTTAGATAATGCTGGCGAGTTTGTTTACAGGCACGGAAAGGGACCAATTTGGGTTGATTATTTACAGCTAGTCAAACGAAGCGGTAACGAGAGTAAAAAGGAAGCAGTAGATCGTGCTCTTGATGCTTATAAACAAATGGCTAAAATTTTAGAAGTACCTGTTATTTCTCTAGCACAAATGAATCGCTCTGAAGAAATGTCTGAAAGTGATGTTGATTTGGACCAATGGTTGAAAGATTCGGGTGATATTGAACAAACATCAGACGTTATTTTATATATTCGAGGCCCGAGGGGTCCGGGAACAATAGCTAGGAAAATAAGTTTACATAAAGACAGACATCGTGCAGGAGGCAGTGTATTTAGTTTTAACTTAGAACAAAGCTTGTTTAGGTTTTCTTCGGCGAGGAAATGGGAACCTCAAGATGAAACCGACGAGAACATTCTGTTCAATTTACAGGAGCATCCAGATAAGTTGAATCTATGAAACAGCCAAAACTAAACTATGAGTATATTACAACTTCAGCGGGTCTTGAACGAGTTAAAGCATGGTTAGACCGTTGTTCATTTTTTGTATTTGATACAGAGACTGGGGGTGTAAATGTCTTTCGAGATGAGTTGGTTATGTTACAAATCGGAGACGATTCAAAACAATGGTTAGTCGATTGTAGAGCTATTAATCCGAGTTCGTTAGGTCCTTACTTTGCTGACCCAGAATTATTAAAAATAGGGCAAAATTTGAAGTTTGATATCAAATTTGTTAAACACAATTACAACTGGGGAGTTGTAAATATTGCGGACACTATGATCATCGAACAGGTGATTAGATGTGGATTACGTTTACGGGCAAGCTTAGCTGTCTTGGCAAAGTATTATTTACGACTTGATCTAGACAAAGATAAGGATCTACGACTCAGTTTTCATGTTACACCTGTTGGTAGATTTTCGAAAAGACAGCTTAGGTATGCTGCCGGAGATTGTGTATATCCTTTGTATATTTTACAAAAACAAAAACCAATTATTAAAGAAAGAGGACTTATAGCAACAATCAATTTAGAGCATAAAGTTTTACCTATTCTAGCGGAAGCTGAGCTAGAAGGTATGCGTATGGATACTCATAAATGGTTGAAGCTGTACCAAGAATCTATTAGGAGACGAGACGAAGCAGAAAAAAATTTAGATCAGTTTTTTGGAGCTGAGAATTACAGTCAGGATGATTTCTTTGGAGATTCTAAGAAAAAGAAAAATATCAATTATGATTCTCCAGATCAAATATTAAATTTATTAAAACTACATAGATATGATGTAGAAAGCACAGATAAAAACGAATTAATCTTAGCTTATATTGAGAAACGACTGCCTAAAGATTTTGTTCAAGCAATGTTAATATTTCGTATGTATACAACTCGTATCTCTCGTTATGGATTGAATGTTTTACAAGCAATAGAACAAAAAACAAATCATATTCATACAGAGTTCTTACAAGCTAATACCTCGACCGGTCGGTTATCATCTGGACGTGAAACTGGTGAAGAATTTGATGTAAAAAGTAAAGCGAGTTCGAAAGAAGCCAAACGAATCAATTTTCAAAATCTACCTAAATTAAACGAATACAGAACTTGTTTTATCGCAGACGAAGGATACAAACTATTAGTACTAGATTATTCAGCAATTGAACCTAGAATTTTAGGTCAACAATCGGACGATCCTACATATATGCGGACTTTTCAAAACGATCTTGATATCTACCAAGAAATTGGTGAACAGATTTATCATGAAGAAGTTAGTAAGAAACCGGGTCGTCCAGCTGAATTACGTGATAAATCAAAAATTGGTGTTTTAGGAACTTCTTATGGTACTGGTAGGCCCAAGTTCTTTCAGAGAATGCAGATAGATCTTAATTTTAATAAAGCAACGGGTATGCTTAGTGATCCTGTAACAAAAGTTACACGTGAGGAATCTGATGAATTATGGTATGGTATTTTCAATACTTGTCCTGTTATCAAGTCTTCACTTGATTATTGTAGTTCTTTAGCTAATCCAAGAGCAAGTAAAAGAAAGTTTTTTGATCAGAGGTTGTCAGAAGAACCTAGAGAAAAAGTATATGATCGTTTAAAAGAAATATTTGCAGAAGATGATTATTTAGATAAAGAACAAGCGGAATCATTAGCAAATACTTTTGCTGATAATAGAGCTTATGTTAGTTATAGCGAATCATTAGGAGGAAGAAAACGTTTCTATCGTGTTTCTCATTTATCATGGTGGACAGACGGACGTAATCAACCAATTCAGGCAACCGCTTCAGATATCATCAAGACAGCTATGGTTTGGGTTTATGACAGAATTCAAAAAGAAAACCATGATGCCGTTATTATTAATCAAGTTCATGACGAGCTTGTTGTTAAAGTCAAAACAGAACACGCGGAAGAAGTAGAACCATACGTTAGGGAACTTATGGTTAAAGCAGGTGAAAAATTTTTACCTTCCGTCCCCTGTAAAGTAGATGGAGGAATATACGACCAATGGCAGAAATAAACGATCCTGGTTCCTATGTTCCAGATGAATGGCCGTACTCTTTTTGCTCACTTTGTGAGCATTTAAGTCCTGTTTCTAATGAAATAAGTGTAAAAGGCGAACCTTCTAACAGAGTTTGTTTGAGTTGCCATAGTGACGTTCTTATAGGACCAGAGAATGCCGTTGTATTTTTTACCAACGTGGAAGCCAAGCTTAGAGGGCTTCCTACAGTGAAAAACTCTAAAGGAGAAGCATAATGTTAGGATTTTTAAACCCAGTATCGACTTTTTTACCGAAGGTTTTTGAAGTGGTGAAAAAGGTACCTTTGTGGTGTTGGTTGATCGTCGTTATCGGTGTAGGTTATTGGCATTATAACGGAAAACTTGATGAAGCCAGAGCAGAGATCGCTCACGTTCTTTTGGAAGGAGATAGTACCGTTACTTTGCTAGAAGGGCAGTGGAGTGCTCGCTTGGCACAAAAGGACCTTGAATTAGAATCTGCTAAGGAATTAGCTGACGAATTACAGTCAGAACTGATTGCTAGTGCGACGATTGAAATAATTCCAGAAAGAATCGTAAGAGATACTGTTACTTTAGTTACAGAATTATTGAGTGATTCTACTCGAATAGCGACTTTGTCTGACACGACCGCATTTGCTGTTTTAGAAGGAAAAGTCATAGTTCCTCCTTGTTGTGCAGATATTCAAATTCGATATACTTTAATACCTCAACCAATTACATTTGATGTGGCTTTAGTCCGAACTACTGATAATGAAGCTGTTTTTGCAGTGAGCTATTTTGGAGGATCAACTGAGATTTTTACGCCATATGCTAGATTACCTGAACCTGTAGATAGGTTTAAACCATTTGTAGGAATGGTCTATGACTTTTTCGATACTGGATGGTCTGTACAAGGAGGAGTGGAACTAGCTCTGGTTTTTGGGGTAGAATTAGAAGCCTTCTTACAACAAGATCTTATGCAACAAGCAGATACCAAAACATTAAGATTATTAATTCAAGGTAGAAAGTATTTCTAAATGACGGAAAAGGCAATAGTAATACAATGGGATGCTTTGATAACCAGATTCTGGAAAGAATTTTCAATCCCAGTTCAAGAAGAAGATTCCTCTGTTAATTTTGCTAATCCAAGCGATGTTGTTAGGTCTTTAGTTAAATCTAGAAACTGGATGGGAACAATTTCAGAAAACTTGATAGGTGTAGATCGTGCGCTCGTTCAAGAACAGCGACTCTATAATGCTATCGAGGATTCCTTAAGAGATTTTTCTATTAAAACATTAGCAGTTGCTGGTACTTTGGCAGGTGCTGTGGTTAAAAACCGAGATACACAAGAAGCATTTATCTTACATAGTTGTTCTGATAACGAAAGAGCGATGATTTACGAATCGCAAAAAACACTACGAGAACAACGAGAAAAAATTGATCATCTAAAACATATAAAAAACTCATTTGAACTAATGAAGCGAGCATTAGAAAAAACAACAGATTGGTTAGTTCAGTATTTAAATTGGCATAAATTTGAAATTCGTGAGAGGGTGTAATGGAACCAACGAGAGACATCGATTTACGATGCGTTTGGTGTGATTCCGTAAATTTAAAACCTTTTTCAGATAATTTATATAAATGTTTAGTTTGTGGAAAATTTATTGATAATGACGAGGATTCTAATTTTGAACGAATAAAACAACACAAAGGACGAAACGACTAATGGGGCAATCAGTTGTTACTGAAACAATATGGCGAGCCTTGTTAGAGCGGGATGATTATGGATGTTTGAGCTGTAATTCGACTTTAGGACTGCAACCAGCTCATTATCGAGCTAGATCCTTGCTGGGAAACGAAGTTCTTGATAATCTTATGTTATTGTGTGGAGAATGTCATCGTGCACAGCATGATAACCTATTAATTGTTAAAAGGATAAACAGACATTTCTTCTTTAAAGACAATAGAAAGTGGCGAATATCATCCAGCGGGAGAGAATTTTAATTGATAGAAGGTACTTAATAGGAGAGGCAGCATGAGTTTGGAACAAGTATTAAAACAATATGCCGAGTGGCGAGTCGTGGTAGAAACCTATGATCAACTGGTCCAAGACATTGCCTCTATTCAGATCTCTTTAGAAAAGCTATTACCTAAGGAGACTTCTTCTATTGCAGAAACCCACTTAGAACACCAACACAAGACAATGCAGAATCTACTTTCTTACGTTAATGAGGAGTTAGAAACTGATATATCACAATTGCGCGAACAGAGTCGCAATGTAAAAACGACATTAGATATTTATAATAACACATTAGATGAATTATCTACAATGAAGCAAGCTTTTGCTTTATTAACTAGTTCAGGCCATTTTGATTCTGAAGGAGCTGAGTTTTCTAAAGCAGAATATGACGAAGAAATCGCTCGACTAACTAAGAATGTAGAAAATGCGTATAAATATTTGATTAGTCTTGTTGGTGTAAAGGAGTAATTTTCATGAACGGAAGAGAACAGCATTTGTTCGCTGAAGCTTCTAAACGTGGTCCTAGCGGTGATTGGTTATTTGGACGCAGGAAACTGATGCAAAAATTTCCTGAATTTACCGAATGGAAAATACGTCAGATTCTTAGAGAAATACGCGGTGAAGGTATATCGGGTATTCCTGCGCCTACTCCAGAAATCTTAGATCGTAAGAGACACGAACAAGAAGTATTATCTTTACCCAAGCTAGTTGTGAATCTGCCTGCTCGTCCAAAGCAACCAGCAAAAGCTCGTAAAACATCTGTAGAAACTTGGTTGATTGGTAGTGATTTTCATGCACCGAATCAACACGAACCTTCGTGTGAAATATTTTATCAAATGATCGAATATCTAAACCCAACGAAGATTTTTCTTTTAGGTGACCTTGTTACTTTAGATAATTTTAGTCGTTACGATAAGATTCCTACTGCTCCTCTTTGGATTGAAGATGTAGCTCAGGCTGGAACAGTTTTGGCTAATGTGATGCAGGCGGCAGCTGATGATACTGAATTACTTTGGTTTGAAGGTAACCACGAACAGAGATTGCAAAAGCATTTAGTGAGACACGATCCTTGGTTATATGAAACTCTAAATATTCCTAAATTGTTTACAATTGTAGAACCAGATAGATACACTGAAGTTTTTGACCGCTTTAAGTACGTGACTGACTCAGAGGTTTTCTATGAAGATTTAAACCTAGTTATCAAACACGGAAACAGAGCTCGTAAACACTCGACAGTAAGTGGGCGGGCTGAATTAGAAGTTCTATGGTTATCGGTTGTGGTTGGTCATTGTCATAGACTCGGTATTATGCGGAGGAGCACAGGGAGATCTAGATATAAGAAAGAACAAACAGCGTTTGCAGTAGAAACCGGCTGTATGTGTAATTACGATCAATATTATACCGAGGGCCATACTAACGACTGGCAGCATGGTTTTGCAGTTTTAACCATAGACAGATCTGATAAAATTCCTGTTGTAGAACCAACAATTGTTGAAGTTAATAACAAAAAAGCATTATTTAGAGATAAAGTTTTCCGGAGCTAACTATGATTACAAGTCTTGCCTTTGATGTGTCGGGTAGCTGTACTGGTTGGTGTTATGGAGAAGACTCTACCTTAATTGATTGGGGTAAATTCATTTCAAAACTAAATAGACCTAGAAGTCAGAGATTAGCTGATTTCCATGCGTGGGCTTATAAATTAATAGACGAAGTCCAGCCCGATGTTATTTTAATAGAAAAACCATACTTAGGTCGAAACAGTAATGTTTTGGTAAGTTTGTCGAAGTTTATTGCTGTATTGGAAATAGCAACTTTTGAAGCAACAGGACAATCAGTTTCAGACGATTGGTTCCTAGATCCAAAACTTGTTAAGAAGACCCTAGAATTAAAGAAAAACCGTGGATCAACTGAAAAAAGATATCAGGCCAACAAGGGGGCCATGGTTAAGAAAATAAACGAGTTGTATGGTCTGCGACTTAAATATGATGCTTCTAAAGGAAAAAACTATAACGACGATGATATAGCTGATGCGATAGCAGTGTTTACGACTTGGCGAATATTAAATGAATCGAGTTAAAACCCCCATCATACGTAATCCTAGATTTGGGATTTGGGATTCTGAGCCTAAATGGAATTTTTACATGATTGAATCTACGGGGGTACATATGTCGTCTGAAGAACGTAGTCTAAATAAAGTCTATTTAGAACAGCTATTATTATTATTATCTCAGAAAGAACGTGAGACAGTTATTTTATGGTCACAAGGTTATAAACCTCATGAAATCGCTAAATTGATTTCGGATAAATATGAGAAGCGTTTAATTAAACCACACACTATAGTTCTTAGAATTAGTAAGATTTTGAAGAAGTTACGAAAAACTTCAGCTAATAACAGCTAAATCGGCTGTAAAAAGGGACATAATAGTAGAAATACGTGTCAATATGCTAGCAGAAACATTCAGAGATCATGGTATGGATTGGACTGAGATATTAGAATACGAAGTTTTGATCCGAAAGATCGTTGCTAAATACGCATCAGATAAACATTTACAAGAAGATGTTGTTTCTGAAGTAATATTAGCTTTATATGAAGACAAACGATTAGATACCAGTAAATTCCGAAAAAAAGATGCAGCGATTCGAAATACAATCAGAAACAAAGCACTCAAAGTTTTAAGATGTAAAAAACGAGGCCGACAACCAAAGTTTTTAGAGTCCTTAGATTCGCTGTCTGAACATGGAATAGATGTTGATACTTATGGGGAGTGGTATATTCCACATTATCACGACAAGAATTTCTTTACACTTTATGATAAAGAAAAGGAATAAGAATGACTAGACCGCTTAGGCGTTATAGGGTGAGTGATAGAGTTAAGATAGGTCAACCAGATTCCAGCAATTATTTTGTTGTAGGAACAGAAGAAGAATACAACAAATGGGTGGAACAATTAACATGGTGGTTGGGGGAAACACGAAAGAATTTAGATAATCCTAAGAAGCAAGCTGAGGCTGTGTTATTAGCTGCTTTTAACGGAACAAAACTAGATGGGTCTCATTGGCCGAAAATATCGACAGAGTTTTATGTAAGAATTAAACAATTAAGTGGATTTGATTTGAAACGTGGAATAGGAATTAGAAACAGAGACGCCCAACCAATTTCAAAAGGCCCTGTTCGAACTCCAGAAAAAATGTCTGCAGACGATCTTCCTCCACTCAATCTAGGCAAAGCATTAGATCTTAAAGAAGAATATATCGAACAATTAATTGAGAAATATCCTCATCTAGAGAATGCTGTATATAGACCCAAAGTTGAGGAATTAGCTGAAACGGTTGTTAAAGGTCGAATGCTCAGTTCTCAATTTCTTACATCAGAAGGTAGAGCGTTACAAGAAGTAAATAAAATTAAGGAATCGTTAAATAAACAAACAGACGAATTAATGAAGGTTCTAGAGATTTCTCCTACGATATTGATGAAAAAACAACAAGAGGGTAATAAAACAGATGTAGGTAGTCTTATTAGACATATGGAGAAATATGGAGAAACCTGGGAAGAATATGAGCGAATTGACTCATTAAGAGAACTTATACAAACTTACTGGCAAATTAAGAATACTCGACCAGATGGTTCTCCACAACTTAATGATTGGGAACTTTGGCACAAGACTCGTAATAGACCAGTAAAATTCACATGTCGTTGTGGTGAAACCTATGAACTTTTAGGAGGGTTTACTCCAGAAGAAATTGAAGAAGCATGTATACAAGCATATGAAATTTATGGTCTTGGTTTGGAATCTTTAGAAAAAGAAAGTAAACTTTCAACAGAGATCACTGAAATTGATACTATTCCTCAGGAACCTCTCGATGAACCAAACTATGAAGATTTAAATGATGATCTTATCGAAAAACTTGAGTCCTCTGACAGCAGAGACTGATTTAGATTTTAGACTCTACGCTAAATATATATCATTTTTGAGGCGTCATCCTACCCATGCAGTAAGGATTCTGTATGGAATTGTAGTCCCGCCTCATGAGTCTTTTATGTTAGAAACTAGTTGGTTGGGATATCGTGAAAATACATTAGTATGTTCTAGAGGTACTTCTAAAACATTTACGGCTGGATCTGTTTTTCCTCAAGTTAAAGCAACTTTGTTTTGTCATATTAGTAGTTTGGTAGCTTCTGCGAGTAGATTTCGTGGTGGTAAGATGGTGTTGAAAGATTCTGAACGATTAGTTCGTGGTCAATTAAAAAGTCAAAAATTAGTTGGTGATTGGGTTTTTGCGGCTAGACGAGGACCTAGAGTTATTCGTCGAGAGCCAGATATGTGGTCCATTGATATGACAACTAATTCTTCTGTTTTTACAATTCCAACCAATAACGAAGAATCCGTATTGGGTTTACGTGCAAATATCTTAGTTATTGACGAGCGTAATACTTTTGATGGTCATACGATTCAAAAAACATATTTACCTTTCTTGAATGTCGGTACTGACTTTGAAAATCCTGCAAAAGGTTCTGAAGGTAACCAAGTATTTTTCATTGGAACTATTGATTATACTTATCGAGATTGGTATCCTCAAATTGTAGCTCATTGTAGATTAGCAGAAATTCAGTATAATCGACAGAAAGCGATGATGGAACAAGACTGGGAAACATATGATAGAATTGGACACGAATACGGTTTAGCTTTAGCAGATTTTTCTACAGCCTATACTAGATATGATTATACAGATCTATTAATACCGTTATATATTGATAAATATAAAGTACATTATCCAGGGGCCTCTGAAGGGAAATCTATCAAATGGGACAATCGTGATCAGAAAGAATATATCTATACTTATCCAGTAAATAAAAAGCAATTAGAGGGTGATTATGATAAAGGACTTGTAGATTTTGAAACATGGGCTGCCGAACAACGCAATGTATTTATTCAAGCTTCGGGTAGTGTGTATTCGCCAAAATTAATAGAAAGAGCAACTGGTCCAGTTTATACAATCGAAGAAGAACGAAGTCGCGGATGGAATATGGATGAGCAGGGACGTAGATATGTGCCTCCGGTATTATATAAAAGTACTGATCCTTGTGTATTAGGAGTAGATACTGCTAGAACATCTGATTTCTCTGCTTTTGTTGTTATTCGCATTGGAGAGGCAGATAAAGCTTTATTTACAAATCAAAGTCAGTATGATTTAAAAACTGATGATGGATTATCTACTTGGGGTAATGTTATTTGGGCTGAACAACATCAAAAAATGACAATTAAGGAAGTTTCTGACACTATAAGAAATCTCAGACAGCGGTATAATATTATATATCTACATACAGTTCCTGGTATCATTATGGATGCTCGTGGCGGTGGTACCAATGTTCGAGATGAACTTGCTAATCCAATGTCTGAAAAATTACCCAACGGGCTTGTTGATTCTAATTGGAAATGCCCGCAGAAAATTTATGATCCTAAAGATGAAGAATATAGACATTTAGCTGGAGACGAATCAAACTGGCCGGGTTTAGAATTGCTTTGGACTAGTGATCAAATTAACCAAGAATTAGTTGGTTTTAGTAGAGCACAAATGGAAGTTTCTAGACTCTATATAGGCCAATATTTACATACTAGGTTAAGAAATGATCCTGATAATATATTAGCAATTGGATATAGAGGAGTTCAAACTTTAAAGAATCAATTATTACGAATTCAAGCTAATCCTACTCCTTCTGGTAAATCAATTAGATATCAAATGCCAGGTGACCCTACTAAACTTGAAAATAAAAAAGATTTATTTAGTGCTTTCTTATATGCTTGTCATGGGTTACGTAAATATATAATTGATTATGCACAACAAGGTCCGGAAGGAGAACCTGTTGCGTATGGTGTGGTCATTAGACAACAAGGCCGACATATATAGGAGAATATCATGAAGAAACAATTTGAATGTAGTGTTTGTAAAGAAGTTAAAACTGAAGCTCCTTTTTTATATCCTAGTAATAAGGTTGGAAAAGGACGTCGGTTTGTGTGTGCAAAGTGTCATACTTTAAAAACTACTAAAATTAAGACAGCCGCGAAGAAAAAGAATCATCTTCCTGGCGGAAAATTTGGTGTCTAATATAGGAGCTATATACAGTGAGCGACGATAAAGAGCTAGAACAGATACTTGTAGAAGAGATTGCTCCTACTGAATTAAAGAAGTTTGCGGAATCGGAAACTCCTTTAAGCTTGGAAGAAGTGTTTCCAGGACAGTCTTCACTCCAGAACTCATTAAAAGAACGAGGTATTGCTAGAACGCGAACTAAGAGTGGTGAAGATCTGTTTGTTGCTGCAGATATTGATGCTGATGGTAAAGTTATAGCAATGGCTGCTGCAGTAAGTCGTGTACCCATAAGAGCAGACAAATATCTACAAGATAACGTACCAGATCTAAAGAAAACTAAGGATCTGACACGGAATAAAAAGATTGAGTTATTTAGAGAAATAGCAAAAAAAGATGGTATTATGAATAACGCAATTAAGAAAAAGGCTGCGTTAGTTTCTCAAGATGGTGAGTTTAAAATCAGGTCGGCTCGACAAGGGAAAAGAC
>SDBV01002047.1_pt1 | contig 30209 bp, 24 predicted proteins | sample 2277081 | NCBI WGS metagenome assembly SDBV01 (sample SAMN10402039, study PRJNA504765) | marine sediment metagenome | isolation source: marine sediment core GS10_PC15, 223 cmbsf | place: Arctic Ocean: Southern Knipovich Ridge | collected 2010
CCTGTAAAATGTCATTCTGAACGGAGTGAAGAATCTTTTTATTTCATTGGTTATCAACATTATAAGATTTTTCGTTTCACTCAAAATGACAGCTAAAAGTTAGTTTTGCAAAGGACTCTAATAGATAATAATAGATATTGTATATTGGATAAAAAAAATAAAGTATTCTATTTTATCTTTGCGCTCTTGGCGTCTTTGCGAGAGACATTTAATTTATAAACTTTGCGTTCTTTGCGTCTTTGCGAGAAAAAAAATTGTCCGCATAGGCGGAAAAATCTAAAAATCATAAATCATGAAATGGGTATATTCAGATAAAGTAAAAGAGCATTTTACAAATCCAAAAAATGTTCTTGATGACGAAAATAGTTACAATGAAGATGGACGTGGTGAAATTGGTAATGCAATATGCGGTGATATGATGCTTATACTTATCAAAGTAGATAAAAAGAAAAATATTATTACCGATTGCAAATGGAAAACTTATGGTTGTGCAAGTGCAATTGCATCAACTTCCGTTTTGTCTGAAATGGTTATAGGTATGAAACTGGAAGAGGCATATAAGCTCAAACCAGTGGATATTATGAAAGAGTTGGATGGATTGCCGAATCATAAAATTCATTGTTCAGTACTTGGAGATAAAGCTCTTCGTAATGCAATTGATGATTATTATAGCAGAAACAATATTATGAAGCATAAAGATGGAGAAAAAGAGGATAAAGTAATATGTAAATGTTTAAATATAACAGAGAATGACATAAAAACGGCTGTATCTGAAAAAGGGATTAATTCGTTTGAAGAGCTTCAGGAACATACTAAGATTTCTACTTCGTGCGGCAATTGTGAAGAAGAAGCGCGGTCTTTATTGGAGGAATTTTTATTATTAAAAGAAGAAGAGGAACATTAATAACTTACTTTTGAAATCTTGACCAAATTTTGCACAATTATTTTAAGTCTTATGTATCAATCAACAAGTCGGCAGTTGGCAATTGGCAGTCGGCAAAAAAGAAAAAATATGCCGACTGCCGATTGGCTATTACCAACTTAACCAAACAAACCTATTGGCATGCCATGGCGGCAAGCCATGGGTTCTGCCTGCCCCGTTGCATAACGGGGGTTTATCCAGGTTATGTATTTAATAAAGATGAGTCCACTCTAAAAAGTCAAAAAATTAAAAATGCCACTAAAACACCAAAACACTAAATCCCACGAAATACTGAAAATCAATTAGTTAATTTTTAGTGAAATTTTGTGTTTTTGTGCTTTTGTGGCAAAAACTACTTTTTAGAGGTGACTCAAAAATTAAAAATCAAAAAATATTAATAAATTTGTTGCATTTGAAACTTGAATATAGTGTATTGATTTGTAAAAAAGTATACTAATTTTGGTCTCAGGGTCAGGTGAAAACACCTGACCCTCCGCCTCAGGCGGATTGTCGGGTGTTTCCACCCGACAAATAAAGCAAACTAACTTAGTAATAATTACACTTGGTGATTAAACTTCTGAAAAATATCATATTTATTATTTTATCTCTGCTAATTCTGTTAACTACCGCAGGTTTTAATATTTATCAAAGCTACTGCGATTGTATAAATCAATCCAGAACATTCGTCTTTGTTAATCTATTGAGTGCTGTAACCATTTAAAATCTTGTGAACATTCTCATTCTAAAAAAATCATACACAAAAGACAATATTTTTGTTAAAAAAAAGTTCAATATATATAAATTTAAAAAAATCTTTATCTTTGCATAAAAATATCAAATCATTGTTTTTTTAATATAGCTCTTTTTATTTTTTAATTGAAATTTCAGGCAACCTTTTTATATTTTTAACGTCTTTATTTTATAAAACATATAATTTTAAATTTTTTTTATTATAAACTAAATTTAAAAGCTATGAAAACAAAAATCTCCGTATTGTTGCTGGCAGGATTGGTCAGTATCAATGCTTACACTCAAAATTCAAAATGGGTTATCTATGATAATTCAAACTCCGGGCTTCCGGTCAATTCAATTGAGGATATAGTGATTGATACAAATGGAATAATATGGATGGGCACCTGGGGAGGCGGGCTGGTTAAATATGACGGGGCGAACTGGACTGTTTTGGATCCTTCTAATTCAGGACTGCCGGACTATAATGCCAGGTCACTTGCTGTGGATGACAGTAATTATATATGGGTTGGAACCACAAGCGGGCTTGCAAGGTACAATGGCGGTGCAAGTTTTACCGTTTTTAACATGGGCAATTCCTCTTTGCCTAATAATAATGTCAGATCAATAGCAATTGATAAATATGATACTTTATGGGTGGGAACCGGGAATGGATTGGCAAAATTTGATGGTAATTCAAATTGGACAATATATATGCCCGGTAACGCTATCAGGGCAAGAACTGCTTTTGATACAAGCGGTAATAAATGGATTGGTACGCAAAGCGGCCTTCTTAAATTTGATGATACTACCTGGACACTTTATGACACTTCAAATTCCGGTTTGGTTGCTCAGAACATCAGGTCAATTGCTGTTGATGACAGCAATAACATTTGGGTCGGAACAGCTACGGGTGGCCTGGCAAAATTTAATGGGGTAACCTGGGCCATATATGATACCAGCAATTCCGGGATACCACTCGGTGGTGTTTATGCCATCACTATTGATGTTAGTAATAATATGTGGCTCGGAACAAGCGCAGGTATGGCAAGATATGACGGCACTAACTGGGCTGTCTATGATAATTTGAATTCCCCTTTACCGGCTAATTATGTAGGAAGGATTAGTATTGATGCAAATCATAATAAATGGCTGGCAACCTCCGGTGGTATTGCTATCTACAAACCATTTGGGCTATCAATTTCAAAAAATGTTACCTGCAATGGTGGCAGTGACGGTCAGGCATACGTAGTTTCCCCTGATTTTGGTGATGCCCCTTACACGTATTTGTGGGATGACTCTATCCAACAACTTTCAGACACAGCGTTTAGCTTAATGGCTGGTACTTACCATGTTACTGTGACTGACTCAAATGGCTTTACTGCGATAGATAGTGTTACAATAACAGAGCCTGCTTCATTACTTACTGCTACAGCTTTTGGATCAAACCCCACTGTAATTGGGGGCAGTGATGGTAATGTGGCGGTTACTGCCGGAGGCGGTATTCCACCTTACTCTTATTTGTGGAATGACTCATCCACTCAAACTACAATATCAGGGTTGCCTGCAGGTACTTATACTGTTACGGTAACAGATTCGAATGGCTGTTCTGTGTCAGACAGTGTAACCCTCACTGATCCGGTAGCAGGAATTATTAATGGCCAATTCTCCAAATCTATTAGTTTTTATCCGAATCCTGTTTCATCAAAAGTAACTTTTGTTGTGAACCTGCCGGCATCAGATTTTGGAAGTTTGAAAATATATAATTTACAGGGTTTCGAGGTTGCAACGGTTGTTGAAAATAGAAAGATACCTGAGAAATTTACCATTCAGTTTGATGTAAATGACCTGTCAGGAGGTATTTACGTCTATCAGTTGAGAATTCAGGATTTTGTTGTGACGAAGAAGATGGTGGTAGTAAAATGATAGAATATCTCACTCGTCTTGCCAGTTCATAACCTTCTCCATTGGAGCCTGTGGCGGGATAGGAGTTGCCACTTGTTGCGAGGATGACATGCCTGGTCATGAATTTTTGTTCGTTTGCCTGAATGCCTTGCATGGCATTGTTTTCAACGAGCAGTTTCTCAACCCGATGTCCACAGCGTATCTCTGCTTTCAATTCGTTTACCCATTTCAACAGTGCTTGTAACACATCCGCGGATTTGTTGCTGGCAGGAAAGTATCGTCCACCTCGTTCTAAGGTTGATTCTGTACCGTATTTATGAAGCAGGTCGCCCTTAACAGGGCTTAATAAAAGCCACGTAGTGGCGAACTGTTTATAGTACAATGGTTTATAATAAATTTAGAAGTGGTAGGTACGACCTGTATTCAATATTTATACAATTTTCCAAAATTTATCGGACAACAGTTAAAAAAAATGTTAAAAATATTTTTTTTAAATAATTTTATATATATTTGCAAATTCAATAATTTATTTTAACCAGGGATTTGGTCCATTTTTTGACATAATCCCCTTATTATGTTATATCAAAAAATTACTAATATTATTCTATCTCTTTTATTGTTAGTCTCCACAACTGGTCTCACAATAGACAAACATTATTATGGCGAAAGTTTAATTTCAATTTCTGTTATGCATAAAGCCGAATCTTGTTGTGAAGGTCCGTGCAAGTGTTGTCATAATGAATCAACTCAAATTAAAGTTAAGGAGTATTTCCTGAGCTCTGAAATTTCAAAAAATAATTATATTTTTTCTATTGTAATTAATTTATTTGAACAAATTAGTTTTACAGATATATATAATAATCAATTTACTCAAAAATTCATAACATACAAATTACCACTGCTACTCTGTGATATACCGATTTTGTTTCAATCATTTCTTTGTTGAATTTCACATTTATTTCTCGTTCCTTTTTTTATAGGATAATTCAATCACCAGTATTTTTAGCTTGAAGTATCTTTATAAACTTTTTTTATTTATTTCAATTAATTTTAATTAATCCAGCTATTTATTAAACTTAAAAATTAAAAAATGAAAAAACTAATTATTATATCTATCGGCCTTTTTGTGATGGCAGGATGTAAAAAAGATAATGAACATAGCTTGTCTCAACAGGATAAAGTTGCATTAGAGAACCTGAACATCTACTTGAAAAAAACACAATTATACAGTGATTCTGTACAATTATGCTGTGATTCAGCAATGAACATTTCTGATTCATTGAATTATTATCATTATGATAGTTTGTTACATCATTGCAATTCAATGTTTGAGTATTATCATAGCCAGTTCAGTCATAATGATTCTCATTGTAATTATTCTGACAATCAAAATGGAAATAGAATGATGGGCGGGGGAATGCATAATAATAATTCTGACGATCAACATTGTAATAATTCGGATAACCAACACGGAATGAATAATATGCATAGTTCAGATGAAAGTCATATGGATGAACATTATAATCAAATGATAATGTATGTTAATGAGATGGATTTAATTATGGAAGCTCATAATCCATACCATCATAATTAATTTCAATTCAAATATTTATTATAATTTATTATAAACAATTTAATAACTTTAAAAATTTAAAATCATGAAAAAAACAAAAGCAATTTTAGTAGGATTTAGTCTGTGTTTATTTTTTTTCACAGCAAGCTTATCATTTGCTCAGTGTGGCAAACATAATAAAGATTCACAGAGCAAAAATGTTCAGCAATCAAACCAGGATAAAAACACTAAGCTTACCCTTGGTAAATATGAAGCTTCTTTTAAAGTTTTTGGAAATTGCGGTATGTGCAAAAGCCGGATTGAAAAAGCAGCCAAAACTATAGATTGGGTTAAATCTGCTGATTGGAATGGTAAAACTAAAATGTTAACCATATCCTATGATTCTGAAAAGGCTAAATTAGAAGATGTACATAAAAACATCGCTAAAGCAGGACATGATACTAAAAAAATCAGAGCCGATGATGATATTTATGAAGATTTGCCAGGATGCTGCCAGTATGAAAGATTAAAAAAAGAATAAATGCATGTATCTAAAAAGTTGAATATTAATGATTAGTGATGACATCGCTTTTCTAACTAATTGATATTCAGAGTGCTAAATTTTGTACAAATTTAATAAACATAGTGATGTCATCACTTTTTAGACATGACTCATAAATAATTTTCTCATAAAATTTAAAAGATGAAAAACAAATCACTACTATTGATGGTAAGTTGGTTTATCGTACTGATTTCACCATCATTCGCACAGATCAGCCAGGGTGGAATACCATTTAGTTTTAAATCCAAGGGCTCTGATTGGCTTGATAAAAAGGTACCTTTTATTACAATGCCTTATGTTGATGTTAATGCGTTAAAAGCAGAAGATGCAATTAACGATAAGTTTAAAGACATCCCCTGGAGATTTGGCTATAACATTCCAGTAGATCTCAACCTGAATAATTCAGGCAAATGGGATATTCTACCAAATGGAGATAGAGTTTGGAGATTAGGAATAAATTCACCCGGTGCTTTATCTATCAATCTTACTTTTGATGATTATTATCTGCCAAAAGGGGCTGAACTTTTTATATACAATGAAACCAAAACTGATATTATTGGAGCTTTTACTGATAAAAATAATAAGACCTTTCGTAAATTAGGTACAACTATTGTACAAGGCAATGCAATTATTTTAGAATATTTTGAGCCATTTGAAGTAGCTGGCCAGGGTTCCCTTAGCATATCAACAGTAACACACGGATACAGGAGTGTTTTTTCTTATGCCAAAGGTTTAGGGAGTTCCGGAGCCTGTAACAATAATGTTATTTGCCCGGAAGGAGATCCTTGGCGCGACCAGATAAGATCAGTAGCAATAATAATTACTGCTGGTGGTAGTGCTGTCTGTACAGGAGTCCTATTAAACAATACCTGTGATGATGGTACACCTTATTTTCTTACTGCAGACCACTGTTTAGGTGGAAGTGTTTCTACGTGGGTATTCAGATTTAATTGGGATAGCCCAACTTGTGCTCCCACTCAAAACGGACCAACCAATCAAACAATTTCAGGTGCTACTTTAAAGGCAAATAATTCCGGCTCAGATTTTGGTTTGTTGGAATTAAGTGATACTATTCCTTCTAATTATAATGTATTTTTTGCCGGGTGGGACAACTCTGTAACTAATCCAACATCTCAGGTTGCTATTCACCACCCGTCAGGAGATGTCAAGAAAATCTCATTTGATAATGACCCTGCCACTATAACAAACTGGGGTGGAGCTGCTGTATGGGAAATTGGTAATTGGGAAGATGGCACAACTGAACCCGGATCTTCAGGTTCTCCTCTTTTTGACCAAAATGGCAGAGTAATTGGACAATTGTATGGAGGCGCTGCCTCTTGCTCAAGCATTACTGATGACAATTATGGACGATTTGATGTATCCTGGGATGCTGGCGGCTCACCATCCAATCAACTGGTAAGCTGGCTGGATGGATGCAATACAGGTGCAACAGCTATTGACGGTTATGACCCTAATCAAATTATTGTTTCTTTAGATGCCAGTATTAATTCAATTATTATACCTGCTAATAGCTCAATTTCCTGCGATCTTACTTTTGAACCTGAAGTTATCCTTAAAAACAAAGGAACAGATACCCTTTATCAGGTAAATATTAATTATCAAATAGATTCAGATACTGTAAACACATATTACTGGACAGGAAATTTATCTACAAATGCTACTGATAATATTATTCTTCCAACCCTTACCTCAGATACAGGTTCACATACATTTACTGTCTTTACTTCCGAACCTAACGACACTACTGATTTGAATACATCAAATGATACTTTATACAGTAATTTTGATTTAATAAATCCTGCCACAATATCTCTACCATTAACTGAAGGATTTGAAAATGCTACTTTTCAACCAACCGGATGGACGCTCAACAATCCGGATATAAATACTACATGGATAAGAAATAATACTGTTAGCGGTTTTGGAAATAGTACTGCTTGTGCAATGATAGACAATTTTAATTATGACAATATTGGGGCAAGTGATTACCTAATTACACCTTACCTTGACTTTACAGATGCTTTTTCTCCATTATTACTTGAATTTAATGTGGCTTATGCTAGGTATAATAATAATTACCATGATTCTTTAATTGTTCTGATCTCTTCAGATTGTGGAATCACATGGGATAGAATTTATGTAAAAGGTAATAATGTCCTTTCTACCACCGGCACAGATGAAACCAATGTCTTTATACCAACTAACAGCCAGTGGAGAACAGAAACAGTTAATTTAGATGCTTACATAGGTCAATCAAGAGTTCAGATTTCTTTTGAAAATAAATGTGGATGGGGAAATAATCTTTATATTGATGATATAAATATTGGACAAGTAGTTGGAATATCAGAAGAAAATTTCATTAACGAAATTAACTTATATCCCAATCCAAATGATGGTAATTTATATATTGATATTAAGCTTAATATAGAAAATGAATTAAACATTGACATTTATAATGTATTAGGTAAAAAAATAGATACATTTAGTTTAACTAACAATGAGCATTATATTATTAATCTTACCAACCTTAATAAAGGTATGTATTTTATTGTTTTTAATATCGGTAATAAAGTTTATGCTAAGAAAATTATTTATAACTAACAGTAACCAACAATTGTGTAATTTTTTAAGATTATACTATGTTAAATAAAATCATAAGATTCTTTTTAGAAAACAAATTAGTAACCACATTAATTGTGCTGGTCTTTATCGGCTGGGGAATTGCTACTGCTCCATTCAACTGGAAGATGGATTGGTTTCCGAGAGACCCTGTGCCTGTTGATGCCATACCTGATATTGGAGATAACCAACAGATCGTTTTTACCGAATGGATGGGCAGGTCCCCTCAGGATATTGAAGATCAAATAACCTATCCGCTTACAACCGCATTACTTGGTATCCCCGGGGTAAAGACTATTCGTAGCAGCTCCATTTTCGGCGTTTCCAGTATCTACATCATTTTTGAAGATGACATAGAATTCTATTGGAGCAGAACAAGAATATTAGAAAAACTCAATTCATTACCTGCTGGTACTTTACCAAAAGATGTACAACCTGCACTGGGACCTGATGCAACTGCTTTAGGGCAGATATATTGGTACACATTGGAAGGGCGTGATAAAGACGGCAATCCAGCTGGAGGTTGGGACCCACATGAACTCAGAACAATACAGGATTTTTATGTGGGTTACGCCTTAACTTCCGCCAAAGGAGTTGCTGAAGTAGCTCCTATTGGTGGCTTTGTTAAAGAATACCAGGTTGACATTGACCCGAATGCCATGAAGGCACATAATGTTAATGTTGCCCAGATAATGCGTGCCGTTAAGAATAGCAATCTTGATGTTGGCGCCCGTACAATGGAGTTTAACCGTGTTGAATATCTGGTCAGAGGGCTCGGATATATAAAAAGCCTTGAAGACCTGGAAAAAGCTGTAGTTGCCGTAAATGACAATACCCCCATCAGCATTAAAGATGTTGCCAAAGTAAATTTCGGACCTGAAACAAGAAGAGGAGGCTTGGACAAAGGTGGTGCAGAAGCTGTTGGTGCAGTGGTGGTTGCACGCTATGGCGCCAATCCTTTAGAGGTAATTGATAATGTAAAGAAAAAGATAAAAGAAATATCTTCCGGTCTGCCCAGCAAAACACTGGCTGACGGCACGGTCTCCAAAGTAACCATTGTTCCTTTTTACGACCGCACAGGGCTGATAAAGGAAACTCTTGGAACACTTGAGGAAGCATTAACACTTGAAATATTGATAAGTATACTTGTTGTGATTGTGCTGGTAATGAACCTCCGTGCATCTGTGCTTATATCAAGCATATTGCCTCTTGGTGTTTTGATGACCTTTATTGTAATGAGAAATTTCGGAGTTGATGCCAATATTGTGGCACTTTCAGGAATTGCAATTGCAATTGGCGTGATGATAGATGTAGGAATTATTATTACAGAAAATATTATACGGAACCTTGAGTTGCCGGAAAACAAGGGAGCTAAAGGAAAAGCATTGCTTGAAGTGATTTACACTGCTACAGTTGAAGTTGCTTCAGCCGTCATAACCGCCCTTGCCACCACTATTGTCAGCTTTTTGCCTATTTTTGCTATGCAAGCAGCCGAGGGCAAACTCTTCATACCCCTGGCTTTCACAAAAACGTTTGCACTTTTATCAGCATTGGTAATTGGCATTGTAGTCATTCCTACATTAGCGCATTCCCTTTTCTCAATAAGACTTGATAAAAAACGAATTAAAAGAATTTGGAACATCACTTTAATAACTCTTGGGGTTATATTGGCAATTAGTTACCATAATTTAATCGTACTGGCTTTAATTGCTTATGGTGTTAACAATTTATTGGAAAATTACTGGTCAGAAAAGAAAAAAAAATATACCAACATCATCAATATTGCGATCACAAGTTTTATCATTATTTATTTCTTAACTATCAAATGGCTCCCAATGGGTGCACAAAACAGCAACTTTATTAACTTTTTATTCGTTACGGGAATAGTAGGGGTAGTTTTAGGAATACTAATGACTATTGTTTATTTTTATCCCTTTGTTCTGAAATTGTGTTTAGAAAATAAGTGGAAGTTTTTAGTTATTCCGATTACTATTTTTATTTTTGGTATGATGGGATGGCTGGGATTTGATAGTATCTTTGGCTTAGTTGCCGATAGTTCTAAAAAAATTGGCATAAACATTCGTCAAACCAGCAGCTGGCAGGCAATGAACAAGCTGTTTCCCGGAGCAGGAAAGGAGTTTATGCCTTTTTTGGATGAAGGTTCATACCTGCTGATGCCAACCACAATGCCCCACTCAGGGATAGAGGAAAATATTGAGGTGATCCGGATATTGGACCAGCGTGTGGGCTCTATCCCTGAAGTGGAAATGGTTGTGGGCAAATGGGGGCGCGTGAAATCCGCCCTTGACCCAGCACCTATTTCAATGTTTGAAAATATCATCAATTATAAGCCAGAATATATTGTTGATGAGGACGGGCACAGAATGCTGTTCAAGGTTGATGATAATGGAGCATATCTCCTTAAGAACGGTGGAAAGTACAATCCTAAAACTGATGACTTCAGGTTAATTGATAAGGACAGGTTAATACCTGATAAAAACGGAAAATATTTTAGGCAGTGGAGGGACCACATACAATCATCACACGACATTTGGCTGGAAATAGTTAAAACTACCAAGATACCGGGACTTACTTCAGCCCCTAAACTTCAGCCCATACAAACACGCATTATAATGCTTGCGACAGGTATGCGGGCACCCATTGGCATAAAAGTATTCGGGCCCGATTTGGAAACCATTGAAAAGGTCGGTTTGGAACTGGAAAAAATATTGCAGCAGGTGCCAAGCATCGAATCTGCCTCAGTTTTTGCAGACAGGGTGGTAGGCAAGCCATATCTGGAAATAGACATTAACAGAGATGCTATTGCCCGTTATGGTCTGACAATTAAAGATATTCAACATTATATTGAAGTAGCTGTCGGAGGCATAAAACTAACCACAACAGTGGAAGGAAGGGAGCGGTTTCCTGTAAGGGTGCGTTATGCCCGTGAATTCAGGGATAATCCCGATGATTTAAAAAAGGTGCTGATACCCACGCCTATAGGCGTTCAGGTTCCTTTGGGTGAATTGGCAGACATAACATATACAAGAGGTCCGCAGATGATAAAAAGCGAAGATACATTTCTTAATGGGTATGTAATCTTTGATAAGAAAGAGGGCTATGCAGAAGTAGATGTGGTGGAGGAGGCAGAACGTTTTATCAAAGCTAAAATTGAATCGGGTGAATTCGTTATTCCTGCAGGAGTGAACTATAAGTTTACAGGGAATTATGAAAACCAGATAAGGGCAACCAAACGCCTGTCAATCGTAGTTCCGATTTGCCTGATTGTAATATTCCTGATATTGTATTTTCAGTTCAAATCTATAGTCACTGTTTCTATGGTCTTTTCCGGCATATTTGTAGCGTTTTCCGGTGGTTTTATAATGATGTGGCTTTATGGTCAGGGTTGGTTTATGAATTTTGAAATTGCTGGTATGAACATACGCGACTTATTCAATATGCACACCATCAACCTGAGTGTTGCCGTTTGGGTGGGCTTTATTGCTCTCTTTGGTACTGCTACAGATGACGGTGTACTTATGGGCACTTACATGATGCAGATATTTCAAAAAGAAAAACCCACAACTATTGTGAAAGTGAGGGAAGCTATTTTACATGCCGGTATAAAAAGAGCAAGACCTGCAGTAATGACTACCGCCACTACAATCATCGCATTACTGCCCATATTTACTTCAACTGGTAAGGGCGCTGATATTATGGTACCAATGGCTATTCCCATTTTTGGCGGAATGACCATTCAGGTAATGACAATGTTTATAGTACCTGTGCTTTACAGTATGTGGCAGGAGAAAAAAATTAAACGATTAAGCAGGAAATCAGTATGAAATCAATAATAAAATATATAGTAATATTCCTGATGCTTTTGGTGAATACTGCCAATGCGCAGGATGCATTGAATAGCTATCTCAAAACCGCAGCAGATAATAATCCCGGTTTAAAATCCAAATTCTGTGAATATATGGCAGCGATGGAAGAAGTGCCACAAGTAGGCGCTTTACCTGACCCGCTGATCGCCTTTGGCTATTTCATCCAGCCAGTGGAAACCAGGGTAGGTCCGCAGCAGGTAAGGGCATCGCTCTCGCAAATGTTCCCTTGGTTTGGATTGCTCAATGCAAAAGAAGATGTTGCAACCGAGATAGCCAAAGTAAAATATGAGGTATTTGAGGAGACCAGAGCCAGGCTTTTCTACGATGTTAAATCAGCTTATTACAACCTGTATTTCATTGATAAAGCCATTGACATCACCAAAAATAACATTGACATCCTCAACACATTTCAGAAATTAGCACTCATAAAGTTTGAAGCAGGGCTTGCATCTGCAGTGGATGTGCTTAGAGTGGAAATGGAAGTGGCAGATTTGGAGAATCAACTGGCTTACCTCAACGATAACAAGTGGGCACTCCAGGTGCAGTTCAATAACCTTTTGGATGTTGCGGATGATAACCCTGTTATTATTCCTGACACTTTATGGAGCGGTGATTTGAATATGGAGAAAGATGCTGTTCAGGACAGCATCGTAAACCAAAATCATCTGATAAAGCAATTGGAATTTAAAATATCATCCTGGGAGAAGCAAGAAGTGGTTGCCAAAAAGACAGGTATGCCCGATTTCTCTGTGGGCTTCGATTATATAGCTGTAGGAAAAAGTGTCAACCCGATGCTGGATGCGAATGAAAGCGGAAAAGATGCTTTCCTTTTACCAAAAGTAGGTATCACCATTCCTTTATACAGAAAGAAATACAGTGCAATGGTAAAAGAAGCAAAACTGCAAATGGAAGCAGCTACTTTTCAAAAAAACAATAAAGTAAATCACTTATCAACCTTATTTGAAAAGGGATACAAAAATTATCAGGATGCTGACAGAAGAGTTGACCTATACTGGACTCAGTTAGAATTAGCAGGTAAAGCCCTTGATATCCTGATAGCTTATTATACTACAGACGGAAAAAACTTTGAGGAAGTGTTAAGGATGGAACGAAAAGTTTTGAAATACCAACTGGAACTGGATAAAGCAAGGGCAGATAAAAATGCCGCAACAGCATTTATTAATTATTTAATGGGTAAATAAAAAAATCAAGACTATGAAGACATCAATAAAAATCAACAAAAAAAACATCGTGTATGGTGCCATTCTTTTCGTAATCGGAATGTTTTTCGGAAGGCTGTTCTTTGGAAGCAACGATAATGTAAAAACAACTGAAACGATGGAACACAAACACGAAGATGCTGAAAAAGAGACAATATGGGCTTGTTCAATGCATCCACAGATCAAAAAGAACAAGCCGGGGCAATGTCCTATTTGCGGAATGGATCTGGTGCCATTAGAGGAAAGTTCGGAAGAAGATTCGCCAATCCAGATACAAATGTCAGAAGCAGCTATGCGCATAGCTGAGGTGCAAACAACAAAAGTGGAAAAAACCACGCCTTACAAAGAAATTTATTTTCCAGGCAAGGTGAAAGCCGATGAGCGGAGCATAATGGAACTGACTGCTCGCTTTCCCGGAAGGATTGAAAAGCTGAACATAAACTTTACAGGGCAAAAAGTAAGCAAAGGGCAGGTGCTTGTTAAAATTTATTCGCCTAAGCTTGTAACTGCCCAAAAGGAACTTTTTGAAGCAATGAAGTATAAGGATTCCAACCCGCAATTCTACCAGGCAGCAAGGAACAAGCTAAAATTGTGGGACCTTACCGATTCTCAAATTGATGAGATTATAATTAAAGGAGAACCTGAATTTTATTTTGATGTCGTGTCCCCGATTACCGGCACCGTTACAATAAGGCATATTGCCTTAGGAAATTATGTAAAGGAAGGTACTCCACTTTTTGAAGTCGTAAATCTGAGTTACGTTTGGGTAATGTTTGATGCTTACGAAAGTAATATCCCCTGGGTGAAGATGGGCGATAAAATCCAGTTCACAATCAAATCACTGCCAGGCAAAACCTTCACTGGTAAAGTTACCTTTATTGACCCAGTTGTGAACCCGCAGACAAGGGTGGCTTATGTGAGAACAGAATTGAGCAACCCGGGCGGTCTCTTAAAGCCCAATATGTTTGTGAGCGGCATACTGAAAACAATGTTACCCGGTGTTGAAAATGCGCTGGTTATTCCCAAGTCAGCCATATTATGGACGGGCAAGAGGGCTGTGGTTTATGTAAAAGATCCTCACAAAGACAAACCAACCTTTGAATATAGGGAAATTGTTCTGGGAGAAGATGCTGGCAATTATTATGTAGTTAAAGATGGATTGAAAGAAGGAGAAGAAATTGTAACTAATGGCGTGTTCAGTATTGATGCCGCAGCCCAGTTGCAAGGTAAATCAAGCATGATGAGCCCGCAAGGTGGTAAAACCTCTACAGGTCATGAGCACGGAGGTATGGACATGGGAAAAACGAAAACGACAGAAAAGAAGGAAATCAAGCCTGCCGAAGATATTGACCCGAAATTTCAGAAACAACTCGCAAATGTATATAAAACCTACCTTGATATGAAAGAAGCATTTGTAGCTTCAGACAAGGAAAAAGTAAAGGAAACTTCATTAGCAGTGAAAAAGTCACTAAAAAATGTAGATATGAAGCTGGTTAAAGGCGCTAACCATATCAAGTGGATGGAACAATTGGAAATAATGACCAAAAGTTTGGATGGTATAAACAGTACGAATGACATAGAAAAGCAGAGGAACCATTTTGCAATGTTCAGCGAAAGTTTATACAGCAGTCTGAAGCTGTTCGGAATTAGTAACATAAAGATTTACTACCAGTACTGCCCTATGGCTCTGGATAATAAAGGTGCATATTGGCTAAGTGATACAAAAGAAATACGTAATCCTTATTTTGGGGAAAAGATGCTGAAATGTGGTTCAACAAAAGAAACATTAAGATAATAAAATAAAACTTCTTAATTTTTTTTTAATTGAAAAAATAAATTAAATTTGTAACGTTAAAAACAGCAATGAGTAAAAAACTTCAAATATTAAAACTATTTATTGTTACCATTTTATTGGCAGCATATTCCGGTATATACATTACTGACTATCTTTGCCTTTGCAATCTAAAACATCCCGAACTTTCTACATTAGAACAGAACCATAATCATTCAAAGAAAAACCATCATGATGAAAACAACGCAGGAGAATGTCATAATAATAAAAATTCAAAACCTGATGGATGCTGTTCAAATGGATGTAATTGTTGTAAAGATTTAACTTCCTATTTTATTGCCGATTTACCCAAATTAATAAACCCAACCCTTCAATTTAAAGTTAAAACTCTCAACACTCCATTTTTTATTCATAATATTAACATTCCTAAGCATGAATACATAACTTCACAATTCATAGCTTACCAATATAAACTACCACCACCCAAGATCCCGGACATACGGGTTTTTATTCAATCCTTTATTCTTTGATTCCACCTTTCTTATTCAGATATGCCCAAAATTTTCATGGGCAAAACCCGAATTCATACACAAGTAAAAGTATACCTGTCATTTGATAAGTATTCTCTTACATGTCGTATGTGTTTATCTCTATTTACAATTATTAAATCATTTTAATCTTAAAACCAATTACAATGAAATCAATCAATTTTAAATCAATAGTAATAGTTGCCTCATTATTCTTATCAGGCACAACAATCTCTTTGGCTCAGTGCGGCGGCCATAGCAGCCACAGCCAATCAGCAGAAAGTGTTAATCCACCGCATGGCGGCATGATAAAATCATCAGGGAAATACCATATTGAAATGGTGGTAAACTTGCTGCAAAAAGACGATAAAGTTTCCGTATATCTTTTAGATAAGAAGGGCAAAATACTGCCCAATAAAGACGTAACAGGAACCATTATGTTTATGTCTAAGGACAACGCTGAAGTTGAAGTGCAGTTGGTTGCAAAAGGCGATGACCATTTTGTGACCCAGCTAAAAGATACCAAGCCCTTTACCGCTATGGTATCCCTTAAGGTAAAAGGCAAAACGGTAAACGCCAGTTTTGAGCACGGTGGATTAAATGCCCTTGCAAAAACGGCTACATATATATGCCCGATGAAATGCGAAGGAGAGAAAACGTATGATGAACATGGCAGTTGTCCCAAATGCGGAATGAACTTAGTAAAAAAGAAATAAAAAATTCATTAACCATTTAAATCTATATGATATGAAAAAAAAAACAAATCCGGCTATTATTTTTAGCATTATTCTGGTTATTGCGATTACCGGATGCGCATCCGTTATTCAACCGGGATATAAAGGTATGATGTGGAAACCCTGGGGAAAGGGTTTAAAAACAGAAAAAATTTACGATGACGGCTTGGTATGGAAATGGCCCTGGACAAGAGTTATCAAATACAATGTGCAATGGAAAAGTTACCAGATAAAAGTCCCTTTGCTAACTGCTGACGAACTTCATGTTACAATCACTGTTTCGGTCATCCTAAGACCAGACCCTGATGACTTGCCGCCATTGGAGCTTGAGATTGGACGCAGTTATTACGATAATATTGTAAAACCTACGTTCTTTACTGTTACCCGAAGTGTGTTTGCTAACTATACTCATAAAGAGATGGCTGTAAAAGGTCCGCAAATAGAAAAAGAAATCCTTGCCCGACTAAAAGAGCAGGTCAAAGGAAAACACATTAATTTTGACAATATAACTCTTGACCACCTCATGTATTCCCCGTTAGTTACCGAAGCAGTAGACAAGAAGTTATCCACAAAACAGGAAATAGAACAGAAAGACTTTGAAATGGAAATTGCAGTAAAAGATGCGGAAATACAGAGAATACTTGCACGTGGGCAACATGATGCTCAGCAGATTATTGATTCGGGATTGACAAGAATATATCTGCAGTACAAGTCCCTTGAGGTTCAGGATAAATTATCTACAAGTGAAAATGCTAAATTCTTTTTCGTTCCTATAGGAAAAGACGGGATTCCGATAATCATAGATACTGATGGAAAGTAACGGATAATAATATTAATGATTTTACCTTCACACCAAAATTTTTGGTGTGAGGGTTTACATTATAGACAGACTCTAATTACATAGTAAGTGTGAAATATGAGTAATTATTAAAGGTACTGATTAATTATAAAGTAAGCTATATTGAAAGCACTAAAAATCACATATACAGCATTTTTATGTTGCATTACATTTTTCACAGTAGATGCACAAAACCTTACGGCATTTCACAATTACCGTGATTATTTCTGTGTGTTTGATAACGGCTTGATAAAACTGGTGGAATACCTGCCTGTTGAGTCTTATCAAATCGGTGGTAATGCAATTGCATATATTGATAATTTTTATAATTTAAAAGTTTACAACGAAGGAAAAATTATCAAACTTAACGTTGGGCTTAACATCAAATATTTTGCTACTGACTATCTGGTAGCTTATTCTGTAGCAAAGCAATTATATGTATTTGATAACAAAAGAATAAAAACACTATCATACTGGGTAGATTGTTATGGTGTTAGTGACAGTTTAATTGCATTCTTCGACCATTATGGTTATACCTTTAATATATATTATAAAGGAGAAATTTTTATTTTAGAAGATGCAATGGACGAACACTCTGTAAAAGAGTTTAAAACAGGAGATAATATACTGGCTTATATTAACTATAACAACTATTTTAAAATTTTCTATATGGGTAAAACAACCTCTGTAATGCTTCTTGACGAACCCTTAATATACGATGCAGGGAAAAACATAGTGGCTTATATCGACGAATTAACCTTTACGTTCAAAGTTTTTTATAAAGGAAATTTTTACGAACTGGAAACCTTCCACCCCAATTCATTCCAAATTGGCGACGATATGGTTGCATATTTGGATAACACAAATTATTTAAAGGTTTTTTATGATAATAAGACAATAACCATCATCCCTTATGAACCAGAATTTTATGAGGTTGTTGATAGTATATTGGTTTTTTCCGATAAGGAATACTTTAATGTCTTTTACAAGGGCAAAAAGTACGTTCTGGAAAATTACATCCCCGACAGTTATCAGGTGGATTATAGCTCTATTGCCTATATAGATGAACTGGGCAGATTAAAAGTATTTTATAAGGGCAAAACCAAAATTCTCACCAGCTTTGAAGAATTGAATGATTACAAATTATCCAGAAACACAGTCTGGTACAATCTGGATGTTAATACAAACAAGGTTTTTAATAATGGGAAAATATATTAAAAAGTAAATAATCTCATAATGAATGAAAAAAATAAAATTAACCTTAATAAAAATAACTAATATAGAAAGGAGGTTAAAATAGAAATAGAATTGAACGTATTTTGAAATAATACTTTTTAGAAAATTATTGTTTCAGAGTTTTACTGTTTGACTAAACTAAAACAGGAAAGGAGTTATTTGCTGAAAATCCTTTAAAGAGTAAGCAATAATATTAAATTATATAATTAACAGATGAAAAATTTAATTTTAACATTAAGCGTAGCTTTAAGCTTTGTATTTTTTGTTGCTTGCGATTCAAGCACAACAAATGAAAATACAGAAAACCTTGAAACTGAAAAAGTAGAAACAAGTAAATTAAGTGAAACGTCTTTTAAAGTGTTCGGGAATTGTGGTATGTGCAAAGATCGTATTGAAAAAACTGCAAAAAATATTGATGGAGTTGAAACAGCACAATGGAATGAAGAAACTGAAATGCTTAAAATTTTACACAAAAGCGATGTAAACATCCATAATGTTCATAAAGCTGTTGCAGCAGTTGGTCATGATACTGAAATGCACAAAGCAGATGACAGTGTTTACAATGCATTACCCGAATGTTGTAAATATGAAAGATAAAATTATATTTACATATAGCTTTACCCCTAAATTCCCCTGAAGGGAGACTTCCCCTTTAGGGGACCAAGGGGTGCGGTTAGGGAAATTGTTTTTTCATGTAGTCTTTGTGTATTTGCCAAAATTTATGTAAGTTTGATTTTTTAAATACCTAAATTTATGATAATTTTGTATCAATTAATTTTATAAATCATTTAAATCTTTTTATTATGAGAACAATTAAATTATTAGCAACATCAGCTATTACCCTGTTATTCATTTTAACAATTAATCAACAGGGATTTGCTCAAAAAACAAAAAACATTGAAGAAGTTAAAATCAAAGCTTCAATGAAATGTGGTGGGTGTAAAGCAAAAATTGAGAAAAACATACCTTTTGAAAAGGGAGTTAAAGAACTATCAGTTGATTTGGAAACAAAAACTGTAACTATTAAGTATATAACTGATAAAACCAATCCTGAAAATTTAGTTTCGGCACTGGAAAAATTAGGCTTTGAAGCAGAAATTATCACGCATGAAAAAGAAATAAAAAAAGAAGATGTAAAAGACAAAAAGAAAAAGTCAAACTCCGATTACGAACAAGACGATTAGAAACGTCTTAGATGTTTCTGAAAAAGACAAGCATAAAAAATAAATTGTTGAATTGCCTGCTCCGCAACGAAGTTTACCCTGTTAAATTGCGAAGCAATATTTTACAGTGAATTAGCGTATCGGGGTTAAATGGCTAAATTGTAGTAGAAATCTGTTTATTATAACGCACTTTGCTAGAAAAAAAATATTTACAGATGAAAACAATTAAATATTCTTATTAACGTTTTACATTTGCATAATAATGTTAAATAAAAAAATCATATTATCCTTTCTGTTTTTTGCCTATTCTATTATATTGGTTCACAATATAATTCCCCACAATCATCATGACGATTCTTCTCAAAGCAACATTCATTATACTTGCAACAAAACAAATGACCATTCTGAAAATGAGAATAAAGATTTAAGTCATTGTTTATTGCTGTTTCATCATCATACAACTAATGAGAATGAAAGCTGTGATGCCTGCCATTTTTCTGTTAAAACGTTTATAAAAATCTCAGTAAGCAGTTTTTTTATTGAGCCTGGAAAAACCTTTTTCACACAATTAATAATACCAGAATCTGAACATCAAACTTTTATTGAATTTATTAATGACTCAAAACCCTTTTATATCTTAGTTTCTCCCAGAGCTCCACCTGCATTTCTTACTTAATCTTAATTTCCAATTTATCCTAATCCATCAACTGACAATTATCAATTTGATAACTTACAAAAAGTAGGTTTATAACAAATTGAAGTGTAATTAATTATATCTCAATTTATAAAATCAAAACATTATGAATAAATTATTTGTATTAATATTATTGGTCGTATATTTATTTGTTGGTTGTAATAATAATCACGACAATGACAATGAAAATGAACATAATCATAACAAGGAAAATGAAGAATATAATCATTCAGAAAGTGACAAACCAGAAGGATTAGAATCTTTATCTTATACTATCTATACAGATAAAACAGAATTGTTTGTTGAATTTTCTCCTTTGATTGTTGGCGAAACTACTACTTTTATTACACATCTAACTAAATTAGAGACATTTAAACCGATTACTGAAGGAAACCTGACAATAAGTTTAAAAGGTAAAATAGATCAATTCGTAGAAGTTAAAAATCCATCTTCACCCGGAATTTTCCGACCATCTTTACAGCCAAAACAAACCGGAACTTATCAATTGGTTTTTGAAGTTTCAACAAATGAATATTCGGATAAAATTATTATAGACAATATTGTAGTTTATCCTGATAAGGAAACTGCTATAAAAAATCAAATTGCTCAACCTGAAAGCGAAGGAATTACTTATTTGAAAGAACAAGCATGGAAAATTGATTTTGCGAATATTGAAGTAAAAAAACAACCGTTTTATGAAATAATTAAAACAACAGGCGAAATTCTACCAGCACAGGGCGATGAAATTGTAATTACTGCAAAAACCAACGGAATAGTATTTTTTAGTAATAATACCATACTTGCCGGAACAAAAGTAAATATTGGTACGTCCTTATTTAGTATTTCCGGTAGCGATTTGGTTGAAAACAATTTGGCGGTAAAGTTTCAACAGGCAAAATCCATTTACGAAAAAACAAAAACAGATTTTGAACGTGCTAAAGTATTAGTTGAAAATAAAATAATTTCGGAAAAAGAATTTCTGGAAATAAAGTTAAATTTTGAAAATGCTGAAACAACTTATAATACTTTGGCTAAAAACTATAGCAATGGTGGCGATAGAATTACGGCTCCAATAACTGGTTTTATAAAAAATGTTTATGTCAATGAAGGACAATATGTTGAAATGGGACAACCAATTGCAAGTATTGCAAAAAATAAGCGGCTTATAATTAAAGCCGAAGTTTCACAAAAGCATTTCTCAAAATTACCAGAAATCTATTCTGCAAATTTTATAACACCTTATGACAACAAAACTTATGATATTGAGGATTTAAACGGAAAACTGATTTCTTATGGTAAAAATACCGACAATTCCTCATTTTATACTCCTGTTTATTTTGAAATTGATAACAAAGGTGAAATTATACCCGGCTCTTTTATTGAGATTTTTTTAAAAGCCAACGTAATACCTGATGCTTTAATAGTTCCTTATTCTGCATTAATAGAAGAACAAGGAAATTACTATGTTTACGTTCAAATTTCGGGTGAAACTTTTGAAAAAAGAGAGGTTAAATTAGGTGCAAACGATGGAATAAACGTGCAAATTCTGTCTGGTATAAAAGAAAATGAAAGAGTTGTTACAATAGGGGCATATCGTATAAAATTAGCCACTATGTCTTCAGCATTACCTGATAGCCACGCCGGGCATGCACATTAATAAGATTATAATAAATCAACCGAAATTATTTACAAATGAAAAGAGTTTTAATAACATTAACAGTTATTTTAGGACTAAACAGTATAACAGTAGCTCAGGAATGTGGACCATCCTGTCCGGTTTGTTCAGGAACCACCGATGGCTCTATTCTTGCTCCTAAATCTTTTTTGTTTAGAGGGTTGTATATTCCAACCGGAGAGGAAGAATATGGAGTATTGAATTTACGTTATGGAGCTTTCGAATGGTTAGATGTTGGAGTTGGATATACTATTAAGGCTGAAAAAATAGTGTGGAGTGCGCGGATACAACCAATAAAGGAGAATGAAGATAACCTAAAGCCGGGAATAATCATTGGTACAGGAAGTGTAAGAACAGGAAGCAGTGACCAGTCTGTGTATCTTCATATTACAAAATCCAGAGAATTTTCTGAAAAGTTTGCTTTACGTCTGACAGGTGGCATAGCAAGTCTTGTGCCTGAATTTACTAAAATATATGGTATGGCTGGTCTTACAATGATTTTAGCGGAAAAATTCAGCCCTTTTGTAAACTTTGATGGTATAAACTTTCATGAAGGAATTTCATGGATAGCAACTGACTGGCTTTCTGTTGCGGTATTACTAATTGAAAGTAAGGATCCGGCAATTTCTGTTGGAATTCGCTGGAGTTTGCCTGATAAATCAAATTCTGAATAAAAAAACAAAAAATTATATGATAAGTAAAATAATAAACTATTCATTACAACACAGGCTTATTATCCTGGTTGCAGCTATATTATTGATAATAGCCGGAATTTATATTACTTCTGATATGGAAGTAGATATTTTTCCTGACCTTAATGCTCCTACTGTTGTTGTAATGACAGAAGCACACGGGATGGCTCCCGAAGAAGTGGAAAAACTGGTTTCATTCCCTATAGAAACAGCCGTAAACGGAGCAGCTGGCATACGTAGAGTTCGTTCTTCATCATCAATGGGCTTTTCAATTGTGTGGGTTGAGTTTAATTGGGGGATAGATATCTATAACGCAAGACAGACAGTAAGCGAAAAATTAATGACCATTTCTGACAAATTGCCTAAAGGCGTTGGAAGTCCGACTATTGCACCGCAATCATCACTTTTAGGTGAAATAATGATTTTTAGTTTAACATCAGATACAACAAATGCAATGGAATTAAGAACTATTGCTGAATGGATCATAAGACCACGTCTCTTATCAGTTGGAGGTGTTGCACAGATAACAATTATCGGAGGAGAATTCAAACAATACAAAATTCTTGCTGACCCACAAAAAATGAAATATTACAACGTGTCTTTAAGCGAACTGATAAATACCTGCGAAGCATCCAACGAAAATGTCTCGGGTGGATTTATCAACGAATTTGGAAATAAATATATTATCAGTGGGATTGGTAGAACTAATAAAGTTAATGAAATTGGTAATTCTGTTATTAAGATGGTTGATAATGTTCCTGTAAAAGTAGAAGATGTAGCTGAGGTTGTCATTGGTGCAGCGCCAAAAATTGGAGATGGCTCATACAGAGGAAAGGAAGCTGTTGTGATTACTGTTACTAAACAGCCCGATATTAATACTCTTGAGCTTACAGAAAATTTGAATGAAGCTATTACTGATATTAAAAAAAACTTATCAGATGACATTACCTTTAATACAGACATTTTTGAACAGGCAAATTTTATTAAGGTTGCTGTTAATAATGTAAAAAAAGCACTTATAGAAGGTTGTATTTTTGTTATTATAATTTTGTTCCTGTTTTTGATGAATTACAGGACAACACTGATATCTTTAGTTGCAATTCCTCTTTCGCTCCTTGTAGCCATAATAACACTAAAAGCTTTAGGTTTAACAATCAATACAATGAGTTTAGGCGGAATGACTATTGCTATTGGTTCTCTGGTTGATGATGCAATCATTGTTGTAGAAAATGCTTTTAAGCGGTTGAAAGAAAATGCAGGAAAGTTACAGGAAAATATGGAAAAACCATTGAAAGTGATTTTTGATGCTACAAAAGAAATTATGGCATCAATTTTAAATGCAACCCTGATAATTATTGTTGCATTTGTCCCTTTATTTTTTCTAAGCGGAATGGAAGGAAGAATGTTAAAGCCCCTCGGTATTTCATTTATTGTTGCACTTTTTGCTTCATTGATAGTGGCTGTAACCCTAACACCTGTGCTTTGCAGCTATTTGCTAACTAATAATAAAAAGCTCAGGAAACAACAAAAAGGTAGCTGGTTGGTGAGAAATCTAAATTTTATCTATGCAATTGGTTTAAAAAAGGTTTTAAAAATCAAAAGGACAGCTTTAGGGATTGCTTTTATTATATTTCTATTTACCATAATTTTATTTTTTTCTTTCGGTAGAAGTTTTCTACCACCATTTAATGAAGGAGCGCTGGCGATTAACACATACACTATGCCTGGTATTTCCCTGGAAGAGTCTGATAAAATAGGAAAACAAGCAGAAGAAATTTTATTAACTATACCTGAGGTAATTACAACTTCCCGAAAAACCGGCAGGGCTGAACTGGCTGAACACTCTTTTGGGGTTAATGTATCTGAAATAGAAACACCATTTGAATTAAAAGACCGTTCAAGAGCTGAATTTTTGAGTGATATACGGAAAAAGCTTAATTCTATCTCAGGAATAACAGTTGAAGTGGGGCAACCTATAAGCCATCGTATCAGCCACATGGTTTCAGGATCAGAAGCAAATATTGCAATTAAGCTGTTTGGAACTGATTTGAATAAAATGTTCTCTATTGCAAATAAAATTAAAGCCAACATCCAGGATATAGAGGGAATTGCTGATTTGAATGTTGAACAACAGGTTGAAATTCCACAAATTCAAATTAAACCAAAACGTGATATGTTGGCAAAATTCGGAATCCCTTTAAAAGAGTTTACTCAGTTTATTGATTATGCGTTTGCAGGGGAAAAAATATCAGATGTCTTTGAACAGGAAAAATCATTTGATTTAATATTACGGTTTAACGACGAAAACAGAGATAATATATATGCAATCCGAAATGCAATGATTGATACACATTATGGCACAAAAATTCCTTTACATTATGTAGCTGATATTCGTTCAACTTCTGGTCCGAATACAATTAGCCGCGAAAATGTACAGCGTAAAATTGTAGTTTCTGTTAATGTTGCTGAGCGGGACATAGGGAGCGTCGTAAACGATATTCAACACAGAATAGACCAAAACATAACACTTCCTGAAAACTACAGAATTGAATATGGCGGACAATTTGAAAGCGCAGCAAAAACCACACGAATTCTATTGTTTACTTCTTTATTTGCAATTCTTGTCATTTTCTTAATTCTATACCAGGAATTCAAGAACTCAAAAATCGCCGGCATAATCCTGCTTAATCTTCCTTTAGCTCTTATCGGCGGAGTATTAAGTATATGGTTTTCATCAGGAGTTATCAGTATTCCTGCAATTATTGGTTTTATCACTTTGTTTGGTATTGCAACACGTAACGGGCTTCTTTTAGTTTCACGCTATCAGCATCTAAAAGAAGAAGGTTTAAAACTATACGACAGGGTAATCAAAGGTTCCTTAGACCGTTTAAATCCTATTTTAATGACAGCTTTGACAACCGCTCTGGCGCTTATTCCACTTGCAATCGCAGGCGATAAACCCGGTAACGAAATTCAAAGCCCTATGGCAATTGTTATTCTTGGTGGTTTACTAAGCTCTACCTTACTGAATATTTTCATAGTCCCAATTGTTTATTATTTAGTTAATTTAAAATCTGAAAAAAAAGAACATAGTTTCACAAAATGATTAAAAATGTCTCTTCCCGATAAATCGGGACCAAGCACGCAAAGAACGCTATGATTAATTAAAATAAAACTTTGCGCTCTTTGCGCCTTTGCGAGAAATAACATTAAAATTCCGATATTATGAAAAACATTATATCAATTTGCTTAATAATTGCTGTTTCAGCAAGCGCTACGGCACAACAAAATCTGGATAGTATTTTAAATTATATTAAACAAAACAACAAGGCAATAATTGCAAATAAGCAGTTTTGGAAAGCGAAAAAAGTAGAATATAAAACTGGTCTTTATCCTGAAAATCCAAAAGTTGAATATGAATATTTCCCCGGCAATTTACCTGTAATTGGAGCAAAAGAAACTTTTGAAGTTATGCAATCATTTAGCTTTCCAACTATCTATTTCAATAAACAACAACTTTCTAAACTGCAAATTGAACAAGCAGATTATCAAATAAGTACTTTCAGACAGGAAATTTTATTAGAAGCAAAATTGGTTTGCTACGAATTGGTTTATCTTAATAAATTAAATATAGAATTAAAAAAGCGAGCTGAAAATGCTGAAGATTTATACAATTCTTATGCTTTAAAATTAGAAAAAGGCGATGCTTCTATTTTGGATGTAAATAAAGCTAAATTGCAATTATTAAACTTTCAAAATCAACTGCGAACAAATGAAACTCAAATACAACAATTCACCGAAAAATTGACACAATTGAACGGTGGTGTTGCCATATCAGTAGGTGATACACTTTATTCCGAATTGTATATTAAGGATTTGGAAGCCATTTTACAGGAAATGGAAGAAAAAAATCCTGCTCTGAAAAGTTTGCAATATGACAAAGAAATTGCTTTAAGTCAGATGAAATTGAATAAATCGTTGTGGCTGCCTGAATTTGAAATTGGTTATGGTTCTGAAACTGTTTTAAATGAAAGTTACAGAGGAATACAAGCAGGGTTGAAAATTCCTTTATGGAAAAATACAAACATAGTAAAACAATCAAAAGCACAAGCGGTTTTTGCAGAATACCGGGAGGAAAGTTACCGAACAGAAATTATTTCACTAATAAAGCAGCAATATCAAAAAGTCCAAACACTTAAAACCAATCTGGACGAATACAGAAAGATATTAGGCACATTAAACAGTATTGAGTTGTTAGAAAAATCATTAGAATTAGGTCAAATTTCGACTATTGAGTATTTTTTGGAAATCAGGTATTTTTATGAAATTTACAACAATTATCTGCAACTGGAAAAGGAATATTATCAGGGGCTTGCCGAATTGTATAAATTTGAATTGTAAATAATCACTACAATATATTATAGTAACCGTTCACAGTTAAAGATAATGAAATTCAAAATCCCAAATTCCAAGGAAAAAAGATAAAAAAATGTATAAAAAAAATGATCTTTGTGAAAGATTACTGAAGTTTGCAGTTGATGTGATTTTATATCTTCGTATTTTTAAATTCCAAGCCCAAAATTTCAAGTCCCAAATTCAAAGGGAAAAAACAATACTTTTCCGACACTTGGGGCTTGGGACTTGGAGCTTGAGACTTGGGGCTTCTTTTAAAAACAATATGTGAATGGTTACTTAACTTGATAGTAATTCAGTATTAGTTTAACTTTGATGTTTAAATGAAATTTATAACCCAATATATTTTTGATTTTCTGAACATCTTAAATGAGATGTCCCCATATCTGTTATTGGGCTTTTTATTTGCAGGAATTTTACATGTATTTTTCCCTGAACAAAAGATTAAGAAATATCTTGGAAAAAGCAACGCTTATTCTGTGTTTAACGCTGCTTTGATTGGAGTCCCATTACCATTGTGTTCCTGTGGTGTAATACCAACAGGGATTTCATTTTATAAACATGGTGCATCCAAGGGTTCATCAGTTTCTTTTTTAATTTCAACACCTCAAACTGGTATTGACTCCATTCTGGTAACATACTCGCTTTTAGGATTGCCATTTGCTATTATCAGACCTATTATAGCTCTTATTACAGGATTTTTTGGAGGATTGCTGACTAATTTTTTTGGGGTAAAAGATAAAGAGCAAATTACTTCCAGTCAAATTACAAAAAAATTAAGCTCAAAAGAATCACACGCTAAAGAAAATGTATTTATCAGGATGTTCAGATATGCTTTTGTTGATTTTCTGGGAGATATAGCTAAATGGGTATTAATTGGATTATTAATAGCTGCGGGGATTTCTGTATTAGTCCCTGATGACTTTTTTTCTACATATATTGAAAATGATTTTCTTGATATGTTGATAATTCTCGTTGCTGCAATTCCTCTGTATGTTTGTGCAACTGCTTCTGTTCCAATTGCTGCAATTTTGATGATGAAAGGGCTTTCTCCCGGTGCTGCCCTTGTATTTTTAATGGCAGGTCCTGCTACTAATGCAGCTACAATGACCATAATTACAAAAGTTTTAGGAAAAAAGACTCTCTTTACTTATCTGTTTTCAATAATTGCTGGTGCTTTGTTTTTTGGAACATTAATAAATCTGACTTTGCCAGATAAATTTTTCTTAATCCCTGAAATTTCACAACATACAGATTTTCATCATACTCATGGAATATTACCTCTCTGGCTAAAAAACACATCAAGCATTTTATTAATCGTAATTATTATAAATGTATATTTACAAAAATTTATAAAAAGTAAAAAATTTACTAAGGAAATAACTCAAACAAAACAAGAAGTTGGCAAAATAAAAACTGTAATAATAGTTGTAAATGGCATGACCTGTAACCATTGCAAAATGAACGTTGAAAATAAAATCACGTCAATAGGTGGAATAAATAAAGTAGAAGTAGATTTATCCACTAAAAAAGTTAAAATTTCAGGAGAAAATATTGATTTAGGGAAGATAAAAGAGGGTGTAGAGAGTATTGGATATGAATATGGAGGAGTGATTAAATAGTGTCTGTCCATAATGTCAGGAATATATTTAATTTTACAAAGTCCCAAGCCCCAAATTCCAAGAATCAAGACCCCAAGGGAAAAAAAGTTATGGGTAATTGGGTTTTTAAAATTATAAATAATGCATAGAAAAAACTATCTTTGTGAAAGGTTATTGCGGTTTGCCGTTGATGAAAATGCCAAATTCAACCGATATAAAACAACTTGGCTCTTCCTTCTTGGAATTTGGGGCTTGGGGCTTTATAGTATGACCTTGCCTGAAATAGGTTGACTTTTTTCAATCAATATTCAATCAATATACCATGAAAATAGCAAATAATATTTCTGAATTAATTGGGAATACACCTTTAGTTAAAATTAATAAGCTTTCAAAGGGTCTGAATGCTCAGATTGCAGCTAAATTGGAATTTTTTAACCCATTATCCAGTGTTAAGGACAGAATCGCTTTTGCAATGATAGAAGATGCGGAAAAGAAGGGCTTAATCAAAAAGGATACTGTAATTATAGAGCCGACAAGTGGAAATACAGGCATCGGACTTGCTTATATTGCTGCAGTGAAAGGGTATAAATTAATCCTAACAATGCCCGATACTATGAGTATTGAGCGAAGAAATTTACTGAAAGCATTTGGTGCTGAGCTAATATTGACACCCGGTGATAAAGGTATGAAAGGAGCCATTGATAGGGCAAAAGAATTGTCTGAGAAAACTCAAAATTCCTTTATCCCCCAGCAATTTGAAAATCCTGCTAATGCTGAAATTCATAGAAAAACCACAGCAGAGGAAATCTGGAGAGATACCGATGGAAAGGTAGATATTTTAGTATTTGGAGTCGGAACCGGAGGGACAATAACAGGAGTTTCGGAAGTTTTAAAAAAACGTAATTCGAATATCAAAACTATTGCTGTTGAACCAACTGATTCTCCTGTACTATCAGGAGGCAAACCTGGTTCGCATAAAATTCAGGGTATTGGTGCCGGTTTTATACCGGCTATATTAAATACTGAAATAATAGATGAAATTATTAAGGTATCAAATGAAGATGCCTTTGAAACAACCAGAAAACTTGCCAAAGAAGAAGGATTGTTTGTTGGTGTTTCTTCCGGAGCCGCAGCTTATGCCGCATTAGAAGTAGCAAGCAGACCAGAAAATAAAGGTAAATTAATTGTTGTAATTTTTCCTGATACAGGTGAACGTTATTTAAGTATTTCGAGCTTATATAAATAATTTAGTAACCGTTCACAAGGTTAATAAAAGACATAAAAAGTCATTTGTTAATTGTGCTTTGTACTTTGTTTTTAGTACTTTGGAATTTATTTATTGAGAAAAGACATAAATTAAATTCATATTACAAATCAATTGGAAGAACAAAAACAATATCAAATTAATTAAGATCAAAAAAAACGCA
>SDBV01002048.1_pt1 | contig 30203 bp, 37 predicted proteins | sample 2277081 | NCBI WGS metagenome assembly SDBV01 (sample SAMN10402039, study PRJNA504765) | marine sediment metagenome | isolation source: marine sediment core GS10_PC15, 223 cmbsf | place: Arctic Ocean: Southern Knipovich Ridge | collected 2010
GCCCAGGCTCACGCCCGTCCGCGACCGGGACGGAAATATCGAGGACGTCAAGATCTCCTACCCCGAGGACCTCGAAACCCAGATGCTCGAGTGGTCCGGACGACTCCATGCGCGTTCGCCCGACTAGATCTTCGTTTTGTAAGTTTATGCGCAGTGTTTAGCGGTCGACGGCACGTCGGCCAGAACGCCGAGAGCGGCACCGACCGCTAGCCGCCGTACCGGCGGCTGCTAAACGGCTCGTCGCGGAACGCACAAGGACTTACGAAACGAACACCTAGCACCAAACGGTTTTTCTGGTTGTTCGCGTTAACTTTGCAGCGGCCCGGGCAGGCATCGCCGAACCGCACGACCAGCCACTAGCCGCCTTGAGAACCACATCCGGGCCCCAGGGATTTGACGCTATCCCGCCGCACTTCTCTAGCCAATGCGTGCATGTCACGCCCCCCCCGATTGGTACCACCCAGCCTGTAAGATCGCTGGGGAACATGCCGTCTCACAGCATCGGTGGGGGGATTGTTTATTCCGACAAGTCGCGCGCGCGTGATGTATCCTTGTAAAAGTGCTCTGCTGTGAAAAATCGGCCTGCCCGGGACCACTATCAGTGTCGCATGCTACCATGTCAGGGACAATGGACCACTCGCCCAAGGCGATCGACGGCCTGATCGACCGGCTCAACGAGTTGCATTCTTCGCCGACGGTCGCCTGCCAGATCCTGAACCTGTTGAAGAATCCCGATTTCTGTGTTCGAGAAGTTCGCGCGCATCTGGAAACCGACCCGGCACTGGCGGCCGCGATCTTGAGGCTGGTCAATTCCTCTTGCTTCGGCCTGCGCCAGAAGATGGCCAGCCTGCACCAGGCCGTCGCCTATCTGGGCACCCGTTCGCTTCGACTGGCGATTCTGAGCTTCGGACTGATCGATCGTCTGAATCGGGGTACACCGGCTGCAGTCTGCCAAGACTACTGGCAGCGCGCGTTGACCATGGCCGCAGCCGCCTCACGTTTGTGTAGCGATCGAACCACCAAGACGCCGGAGGAGGCCTATAGCGCCGGCCTGTTGGCTGACGTCGGCGTGCTTGCATTCGCACAAGTTGACACGGACGCCTACGTTTCCCTCTACTCAGAGCACGGCCACGGCAGCCAACTCGCGGCAGCCGAACGGCGGCGGTTCGGCTTCGATCATGCAGCCTTGGGCGCACGTCTGCTTTCGCGCTGGAATGTCCCTCGGAATCTGACCCACGCGATTGCCCATCATCACGACCACCGCGGCGAAGGCGACTCTTTGGACTTGGCCGTTTTTGCCGCCGACATGCTGGCCGACGTGCTCTGGACGCCGCAAACTCCCCGACTGCCGGAAGCCCGCCGATTCCTTTTAGACGAGTTTCAACTCGACCTGGACGGCCTCATTTCCTTGGCAGTCGCGTGCAAACGCGATATTGCAGATAGCGCCCATGTGTTTCAGGTAAAAATCAACGGATCGATCGACTGCGATATGCTCCTGAAAGAGGCGTTGCGACAATACAAGACCGAAGCCATGGAAACGGCAATGGATCTCGACAGCCTGACGGCGGTCTGCGAGCAAGATTACTCGTAGACCACGCCTGTTCCATCTTCACCATCTGGTCCCGCCTCGCGGCGCTGAACCGTCGCCGACAGATCAGGGTCGATCGGGGCCAAACCCGAATCCTAGATGTTAGTTTCGAAAGTCCTTGTGCAGTCCGCGACGGCCGTTTAGCAGCCGCCGGTACGGCGGCTAGCGGTCGGTGCCGCTCTCGGCGTTCTGGCCGACGTGCCGTCGGCCGCTAAACACTGCACATAAACTTACAAAACGAACATCTAGCGCCCGCCCGGATCACCGCTGGCAGGTCAGTCCAACTTGAGTGACCGGGCCCCTTCGAACTTCATCGCCTGGGTCTCCGGCCAGTAGAAGATCTTACGTGCGGCGAACTCTGAGCTGGGATCGCCGACACGTTGCTGGCGGAACAGCTTGGCGTCGGTCCGGCCGTCGCCCTCCAGGATCAACAGGCCCTTGGCTTGGGCATACGCCATCCGGATAGCCCTCGCCGTGAACTTGCTGCCCTCCACTACCGTGTTGCCCTCGGCCACCAATTCCAAAGTGTCGCCTTTGGCCTGCGGGCCGGCCATCTGGTTGACCGACAACCGGTCGCAGTACATCACCACGCCGTCGGGCCCCAACGAGTCAGGGTCGTTCACGTCCAGCCTGGCTTCCCAGGCATCGACCGGTGCGTAGGCGGCCCGCACCCGATCGCGGAACGTCATCTCCCGTCGGCCTTCAATCACATTGCCGGTGATCGAACCCTGAAAACGGACGTGCAGGCCGCGGAGCTGGTCGTCGCTGCCACCGGCCGCTGGTTCGAGTGCCTTGGCGGGCCGCGGCGGGCCCGGGCCGTTTCTCCCGGCCAGCGGGTTGTCCGAGCCACGCCTGACGCTGCTAACCCAACCCGGCCCACCCGCAGTCAGGGCTCCACTGTCGAGGTTGACCGCCAGATCGGTCACCTGCATCTGCTCGTGAGACGTCTGTTTCTGCTCTGCTTTCGCGTCGAAAGTCACGCTTTCCATGAACACCCCGCCCCGGCAAAGTAGTCGCTGGACCTTCGGATCCTGTTCGATTTTGTCATCGGAGAAATCGATTGGCGTTTTGAACTGCACCTCCAGCGTCTCGGTTTGCAGGTTCCAATTTGGGGCGGTGACCGTGACCGCCTCTTCGAATTTCGCGGTTCGGCCGTCGAACACCATCCCGTCTTGCCAGTGAATTTGCATCCGACCGGCGTTGGCCAACCGACGGCCTTCCAGATCGCGATCGATGGGAAGATCCATCCGGCCGGGGGCGTCGATCCAGAGCCGATTGGTGCCGCGATTGAGATTGATATTCGGTCCGGTCAGGCCCAAACCACGTCCCTGAAAATGCGCCGGCCGGCCCGTCACCGTGATGGCCGCGTAGGGCTTCGCCGCATCCACCACGTGGAGCCGATCACCGCGGATCAGCAGCGGCCGTTCGTCGGGCTGCTTGGTCTGCGTTTCGACAAACTGCACACCGTCCTCCACCGTCAACTGCGAGAGTTCGGTATGACCGTCTTCCTGCAGCAGCATGCGGGCACGCAACAGGCGGCCGGAGATTCGGAAGTGCTGTTGCCGGGTTGCCGATCCAGAGGTCGGCTGGCCCGTGGTTTGGGTGGCGGGCGGAAGGTCACCGTGCCGGCTACCGCCAGACGGTGCTCGTACCGGCGCCGTTGCCGGTGGTGAATCGCTGTTCCGGAGGCCGTCAGGCAGTGCTGAAAATGGGGAGCTGGCGGCAGGACGGGGGCCCTGCGGGCGACCGCCAAGCGGTGCTTGCGATGGAACCGCCGGTTTGCGGGTGATCTCCGCGGTGGGCCGAAGGTCGTCGTCCCGGCCGCCGGTGGTCGACGGCTCGAACCACACTTCAAGCTGCTCCACCGTGCCCGAAAGCCCCCGGGAGTGCATCCGCACCGCGCGGCGCGCCAGCATACGGTCTGGCCGCAGACGCGATTTCTCCTGCGGGCTGGGCGGCTTCGATTCCAGCAGCCAGAAGTGGATCTCTTCGGCCTCCAACTGACCGATCCCCCGGAACTTCAATCCGGCGTCTCCGCTGAACGAGATTAACTGGTTCTCCCCGTCCGGACGGACCCTAAGCAACTCTCTCCAGCGGGCCTCCAGGAGCTGATCCGGCCGCTCGTCCATCCGGCCCCGGAGCCAACCGGGACCTTTAGCCACCACCCGCCCCAACTCTCCCGTGTCGGCCGGTTGATACTGAAGGCTCCGGGCGTGAATTTCGTTCGTGTCCTGCTGGAGCATGACCGGATGGCTGCCGTCCAGGACGATCCGACCCGTCTTCAGCTCGTACTCCAACCGCTGACCTCGGGCATGCACTCCCTCGCTGGGTGCGTGTACGACGACCGGATCGCCGTGGGCCTCGATCCGCTGAGGCCGGAGCTTCAGTGAGCCGGCCGGCTGCTTTTTCCCACGCTTGCCGGACCCTTTCGAGCGGCTCGCTGCGGGGTCCGCTGAATCCGTGAAGAAGACCGAAAGCAACTCGCAGTTAAGCTGGTCGCTGGGACCGGTCGGATTGATCCGCAACACGTTCACCTGGTTCTCGAAGGTGGCCACCTTTTTGATCACGTCGAAGCGGAACGGTCCCTTGCAGGTAACCTCGACCGGCAGATCCGAGACTCTTCCGGCGGTAAGATCGCCGGGGGGTGTTTGGCGTCCCGATCCTCCCTCGGCGACGACCGATGGTCCGCCGGAGGCATCTCCTTCAGCTTGTTTCCCGGCGGTCAGGTTCAGCTCACCCAGTTCCAGGTGCAGCCGGTCCAGGCGGCGCAATTCAAACAGCTCTATGCTCTCAATGTTCGGTCCCCCCCGCTTGCCGCCGGACAGCAACTTGATTCGCATCTGGCCACCTCGTCCGTAGTGCGGCCCCCAGCGGAACTCGACCGTGTGCGGCGTGATAATGTTCTTTTCCGTCAACTCGACGTTTCGGGTGACGATCAGCAAGTCGTCTTCGGGACCCGGGCTCTTACCCTTCCCGCGAATCCTGACTGGACCCATAAGCTGGCCGCCCACCAACCGGCCGATCTTCATCTGTCGCAAATCGAAGGGCCCGTCAAATTTCAGCAGGGCTCCCTCCGGCGCCTCCAGGATCAAGGCCTGGCGATTCTGTTGCGTTGCGTCGGCAACCGGACCATCGGGGGTGAACACCATCGAGCAGGGATGGATCTCGACGCGACCGCCGCCCAGGTTGCGGTAATCCTGCATCACCAGCATGAACTGCTTGCTCTCCAGAATCTTCGCGCCCTGCAACTCCCAAGCACCCGCGGCAAAAAACCTCTTGAGCTTCGCGCTTTCGACGTCCATCCTGCCCTTTGCCGCCTTTCGCTCGGCCTCTGAAATCTGCTGATCCACGTGTAGATCGGCCGGGGGCTCGATCAGCGGTACGGCCACCAGGGCGTAGGCCCAATAGGCCACCAGCGTGATCACGAAGCTACCTGCGATACGCAGCACACGGTGCATAAGGAGTATCTGGGGATTGAGGACTATGACGTAAAGATCAACCGGAAGACAACTTCAGGATCCCTCTGCCGCTGAGTCTTTCTTACTCACCGCTTACAGTTTGAGTTACATGTACGACTGTATCACGTCATCCCAGCGCCGCTGGGCCTTGAGGATCTTCTCCACGGTTTCACGAACGGCTCCCGAGCCGCCGCCCGCGGCGGTGACGTAGTGGGCTGCTCGGCGGAGTTCAGCACAAGCGTCGGACACCGCCACCCCCAACCCTACCGCTCGGACCACCGGTAAATCGGGCAGATCGTCGCCCAGATAGCAGGTCTGCTCGCAACTCAGCCCCAACTGTTCGAGGATCTGCTGCAAGGCCACCAGTTTGTCGCCGCTTGCCTGCCGCACGATCTCGATGCCCAGCTCGTCGGCCCGCATCTTCACGATCTGCGAGCTCCGCAACGAGATCAGGCCGAACTTGTATCCCGCTTTCTGCCACAGCCGCACACCCAACCCGTCGTGAGTACTAAACCGCTTGGTCTCGATGCCCTGGTTGTCCAGCACGATACCGCCGTCGGTCAATACGCCGTCCACGTCCGAGAGAATCAGCTCGATCGGTTGGCAACGGTCGTCCAGATTCATGGCAGAGCGTGGGGATTGGGGGTTAGGGGGTCGGCCCGGGAAAAAGGGGATAGGTCCGATTTGTGCGAAACACCCTTCGGGCCGTTGGGGGCGAATTGGACCTGTCCCCTTTCAATATCGGTTGTGGATCAGCCAGTGCAGCACAATTGCCGCCCCGCCGAGGTGCTTACGTTTCTGCCCCCTCGTCAGGTTCGGGAAAGACGCGACACTTTGCCATCGTGGCCGGCGCCGCTTCACCCGGCTCGCAGGGGTCGCTGCCCCGGGGCATCAGCCCCACCACGTCGGTCACATCGATCAACCCCACCGGCCTGCCGTGGCCGTCGATCACCGGCAACTCGCTGATCTTTCGTCCGGCCATCAGTGCCACGGCGTCTACCATCATCGAGCCCAACCGCACCACCAGCGGATCGGCCGTCATCACGTTGCGGATAGGACTGTCCAACCGTTGTTCGCGGCGTTGCTCGAACAGGCGTGCCAGGTCGCTGTCGGTGAAGATGCCGGAGAGTTTGCCGTCTTCGTCGGTTACCATGGTGGCACCGGTGCGGCGACCCGGAACCCTGACTGCTATCAGCACGTCGCGCACGGTCTGCGAGTCCGAAGCCAGGCGGCACTGCGGAAGCGGCCGCATGTGGTCTTCGACCTTGCTGAGTTTCTGGCCCAGGCTTCCGGCGGGGTGGAACCGGGCGAAATCCTCGCGCCCGAATCCGCGCATCCGGCTAGTGACCAGGGCCAGCGCGTCGCCCAAGGCCAGCATGGCCGTCGTGCTCGTGCTGGGAGCCAGCCCCAAGAAGCAAGCCTCCTGAAGCGGACCCAACTCGATGGCCACCGCGGCCGCCCGCCCCAGCGTGCTGTCGGCCCGAGATGTGATCGCCAGGATGGGCACCCCCAACTCGGCCAGCGAGGGCAGCAGCCGGAGGATCTCTTCCGTTTCGCCGCTTTGGGAGAGAATCAGCATCACGTCGCCACGATGTACGCGACCCAGGTCGCCGTGGACGGCTTCGGCCGGGTGCAGACAATGGCTGGGGGTCCCCGTAGAGGCCAGCGTGGCCATGATCTTCTGTCCGATCAGGCCCGCCTTGCCCATACCCGAGACGATCACACTGCCCCGGCACCCGTAGAGATACCCCACGGCACGGCAAAACTCTCCGTCCAGCCGCTGGGCCACCTGGATCAGAGAGCGGCCTTCGGTTTGGATGATCTGCCGGGCCAACCGAAGTTGCTCGAACGGGCTCACGTTGGCCGGCTGCGCGGCGGCTTCCATGCTCATCAACTCGTCATCCTTGACCGAGGTTGCCCCAGAAGAGAAAACTAGCCGGGCGATTGTACCGCCGATGCCCCCACAGGGCAACGTAGAGATTCTCGGTTTTCCCTCCGGGAGGGGGAGGGCGGGCTAGAACCCCAGGGTCCCCCTGGCACCCCGGCTCGGCGTGACGTAAAATTACCTGGTTGAGGAATTCGCGCAATCGTTTGACCATGGTCGGGCCACCGGTTGGTCCGAAGGCATCTCGGCGGAAAAGTGAAAGGTAGCCATGATCGTTACGACCAATGTACTGTTCGAACGGGCCTACGGTAACTACGCAGTGGGGGCCTACAATATCAACAATCTCGAGCAGACCGTGGGGCTCTTTCGGGGGAACCTGGGCAAGTCGAAATCCAACGACGAGCCCGTCGATCCCGCGCGCAGTGCCCCGTTCATCCTCCAGATCTCCCGCGGTGCGCGAGGGTATACCGACAAGCGGTTCCTGGAGGCCATGATCCGCGCGGCCGACGAGATCTTTCCGGAGGTGATCTTCGCCGTGCACCTGGATCACGGGACCGAGGAAGCCTGCTATGACTGCATCGACAGCGGCTTCTACAGCTCCGTGATGATCGATGCCTCGCACGAGGAGCTTCCCAAGAACATTGAAATCACCCGCCGGATTGTGGATCGGGCCCACCAGCGGGGGATCGTGGTCGAGGCCGAGTTGGGGCAGCTTGGCGGTGTCGAGGAAGACATCGTCGGCAGTGTCTGCCTGACCGACCCGGGCCAGGCGGTCGAATTCGTGGAAAACAGCGGCTGCGATTCGCTGGCCGTGGCCATCGGCACCTCGCACGGGGCCTACAAGTTCTCCGGAAGCCAGGGCCTGCACTTCGACGTGCTGGAAAAGATCCAGAAGGTGCTGCCGCAAGGCTTTCCGCTGGTCATGCACGGATCCAGCAGCGTGCCGAAGCAGTGGGTCGACCGGATCAACAACGCCGGCGGAAAGATGCCCAATACCAGCGGTGTGCCCGAGGATCAGTACCTCCCGGCGGCCAAGATGGGCGTCTGCAAGGTCAACATCGACACCGACGGCCGGTTGGTCTGGTGTGCCATCTATCGGGAGTCGTTCCGCGACAACCCGGAGAACTTCGACCTTCGCCCACCCGGTAAGCTCTTCATGCCCGCTTATGCCGAGTACATCGCGCAGAAGAACCAGAAGCTCGGTTCCGCCGGCCAGTTGGAGGCCGTTCAAACGGCCCTGCAGGAGGCCACGGCGGCCGTTTAGCAGCCCGTAAGTGGAAGTGGCGAGTCGCATCTAGCGGGCCCCGGTCGTTTGTGGTGGTTCATGTCCGGCCTGCGGCGTTTCCTTTGCCACGCGAGCGGCGGCGGTGCGAACGCCGCTGAGCGTAATGCGCGGGGAATCGAACTCCAGTGTAATCTCCTTTGCCAAGATCCTGCCGGGCGGGGCATCGCGATACAGGTTGACTAACAAGCGGGCGCCCGTAAGTTGGATCGCGGCGTCCGAGTCGTACTGCAGCACGTCGGCCTGACCTGCCAGGCCGTCGTTCCTGACAAACGCGGCCTGCTGGCAGACGACCCGAAAAGTCGTTTCGTTCTTACTCGGGACCTTCGAGAAACACACGTCGAAACAGCCAACCAATAAAGTGTCCTTGGGAACGTCGGCCTCCAGTAATTGCCAGACGTGCTTCTCATTCGTGGCAACACGGACGCCCGCCGGACCCAAGCGGAGGAAAATCAGCTCGTTCATTTCGGGGTCTTTCCCCGGCCGTGCCTTCAAGAACGACAATCGGCGGACAGCGGATAGCCGCGTCTGGCGAGCCGTGGCCCTTTTTCTCGGTTCGCATTCTGTGTGCGCAGCCTCCTTTGCCTTGGGCCCTTCGGTGCAGACGCCGTTGAGCTTCACGCCCAGATCGTTCAAGTCTATGATGATCTCTTTTGCCGAAAGCGTAGCCTTGGGCACTTCGATGCAGACGCCGCTGAGCCTCGCGACCAGATCGTTTAGGTCTATGATGATCTCTTTTGCCGAAATCCTGTCGGGAGGATCGTCGCGATATCGATCGACGATCAGCTCGGCGCCAATGAGTCGGATCGCGGCGTCGGAGTCGTACTGCAGCACGTCGGCGCGGCCTTCCAGGCCGTGATGGGTGCAGAACACCGCCCGGTGGCAGACAATCCGAAGGACCGGTTTACCGTTCTTGAAGGCCTGCGTCATTTGCACGTCTTGACAGACCACACCAACGGAACCCTTGGTGATCTTGCCTCGCAGTTGCTCGGCCTGGTCCTCAGTTATGGCCACCCGGATACCGTCGGGGCCCAGGTCCAAGGTCACCGCGCCGGCTGATTGGGGATCTTTCTTGGGCGGGGGTGGGAGAGTCGTCTGTGCCTGGCCACGGATCGCGGATCCGCAACAGAGGACTGTCAACAGCGCGAGGGTCGGGAACGTCGTACGGTTCATTGGATTGTCCTTCCTTGAAGAAGAATGGGGGAAATGGTCCGTTTCCGCGGACAACCGTTTTAGCAAACGGCATGCCAAAAAGGCGCCGGTGTGGCGGACCATAGCCAAAGGTCCTTATCCACAAGGGGCTTCCGTAATTCGTGCGTGCCGTGGGGATACCCCGCGGCCGTTGCCACCGGTTGGAGAAACTGCAAAGTTGCAGCAATTACACCGGTGTCCGGCCGTGCCGTGTGGCGCTTGAGAAACCCACGGCGGCCTACTCCCGCAGCGGCGGGTCCCCGGACGGCGCAAACAGACCGTCGTGCTGCGTCTGCGAGAGCCGCAGAACCAGCAGCTTTTGCTCCAAATGCCCGTCATCCTCGGTCAGAAAGTGGTGACCGAGGCTCCCCGGGCGGTCGGGCAGGCTGCTGATCAGCAGGATGCTGCCGGGGGAGAGCGTCGCCGAAAAGGCCATCTCCTCGAACACTCGCCGCCTCTTGCCCGCCTCCAGCCGCCACATCCCCCGCTCGCCCACCCAGCGCTGCCGGGGTTCGCCGTAGTGCAACTCCGGCACCAGTTCCACTCGCACCCGGCCGTCAGCCTGTGGAAAGGTCTTCACCGCCAGCACCGCCTGGGCCTTAAAGTAGGTCTGACCGCCGAGCTGGTCCGGCTCGCTGATCAACACCGTAAGTTGCTCGTAGACACCAGACGCAATGATCTCCTGCCGCTGCCCGGCGCGGATCTGGAGATGGCGTCGCACCGGCGGAAATCCCGAAGCCAGCTCGGCCACCTCGATCTGGTTCGTTTGGGCCGCGGGCCCCGGTTCGTCTTCCAGCTCCAGCAGCCTCGAGAGCACGACCGGCACGTGGCTCTCGAGCAGTCCGATGCGAAACCCGTTGCGGGTCAGCCGCCGCCGCAATTCCGCCGGAAAGTGCTGCTCGTCGACCTCTTGCCAGAGCTGCCCGTTGACCTCCGAATCGCCGAACGGAAAGCGGGCGAAAACTATCTCCAGCACACAGCTATCCGGCGACATCCGGGCCGGGGCGAGCGGCGATTTCCCCTCCAGCGTAGGGGTGGTGCAGCCGGCAGGCAATAACGCCAGAATCGCCGGCAACAGCAGCGCGATTCGGCCGGGCAAGGGTGGCATGCGAAGTGCAATCTCAGTAGAGAAAAGAGAAGGGGGCCAGTCGAGTCAAACGGCGATCGGAGTCTTGTCAGTAGCCGGCGGCTAACAGCCGCCGGGATCCCGGCAGCAGGTTTGCTGCCGGCTACGGAGCAATCGCCGGTTTCGAACACGACGTTCCACCAAGGGCGGGCAGAGTAACCGCAGCCGTACGGCCTGTCAATGTAAACTGGGCAAGATGGCCCCCGAACGCACGTCCGGCAACCCCGCGCAGACCGCCAAGTAGGGCAGGAAAACGGGAGAACCTGAGCCGGTTGGGAGAATTGCCTTCGGTTGCGGGCGTGTTCGCTGGCCTCTGAACGTCTGGTCGCATCGGCTGGCGCGAAGCCTAGCGGCCGCGCTTGTTGAGATTCGGCCAAAGGTAAACGTGCACGTTCGGCAACGCCTTGCGCAGTCTCTTGACCCCCTCGTCGGTGACGAGCGGGCGAGTGAAGCTAACCCCTTTCAGATTCGTCAGACTTTCTAGATGGCGTAACCCCGCGTCGGTCACCTGCGTGTGATCGAGGTTGAGCGTGCGGAGATTCTCCAGACCAGCGAGATACGGAAGTCCTCGATCTGTGATTTGAGTACCCATGAGGCTGAGGAGCGTGAGATTGCGGAGATCTTTGAGGTGCACGACCCCCTTATCCGTAACGTTTGTGCCTCGCAATTCCAGCGAGTCGAGCCCAGATAGTCCGCTCAGAAACGCAAGCCCGGCGTCGTTGACCTCGGTGTTGGCCAGATTGAGATCCGTGAGGTTGATCATGTCCTTCAAGTGGACGAATCCTGTGCCAGTGACTTCTGTTTGAGCTAGGCACAACCATTCCAGCTTCCTCAGTCCTGCAAGATGCACCAGTCCCGCATCGGTGATCCGCTGGCTCAGGACGAGATACTTGAGGCCTGCGAATCCCGTCAATTGTTCCAGCCCGGCGTCGGAGACCTCTGTGCGTTGGATGTTCAACGACTCGAGCTTGTTCAAGCTCTTCAGGAGCTTCAGATCGCCGTCGGTAACACGGATTCGCACCACGTACTTGGAAGCGAACTCACGCGGAGACAACTCGTCCCTTGAGCCCATTCGCTTCTGGTACTCGAGCCCCTCTTCCGTCACTCTGGTGCCTTTGAAATCGACACGCTTGATCTCCCCTGTTTCCCACCACGGCCCGACACTCGCTCCCATCCTCCGGAGGGCAGCAGTGAGGTCTCCCTGCTGTTCCCTTACTCGCGTAGCCCGCTGCTTTCTTGCTCGTGCAAGCTGTCGGAGTGCGTCGGTGGCACGGCGTGCGACCCAACGGTTTTGGGATTCTGCCAGAGTTTCCAACGCGTCTTCGGCAGCGCGTGAAGTGAGGTCGTCCTCTGACAGCGACAGCTTCGACAGAATACTAAATGCTCGAATGCTCGCTTCGAGATCCTTCTCAACGGCAGTGGCAGTCACTGCGGGTATTGAGCGTTTACCAGCTTTGATGAGATCACGGGTTGCCTTTTCGCGTTCCTCAAACCTGTCGCTAGCGAGATTCTCAATGGACTTTAGAAGCTGGACGCCTATAGGATCGCGAGATTCTCGGCCAGCGCGTCCGGCTTCACCGGCACCGGCGCAGATGTTGCTGAGAAAAAGGGCTGCGGACATGACTGCCACAACGTGCTGCAACTGTTTCACGGTTGACTCCCCTCTTGCTCGTCTGGACCTGTGTGGGACGTCTAACGGCTGTCCCAGCGAGCGAAGTAATCGGAAAGAGACGTGAACCTGACCGAACTAACTGCCCGCGACAATACTTCCCCTCGCCAAGGGTCAATCCTACACCATTCAGGGAGGCAAAGCAACCCGTCGCCAGTGGCCCCTACAACCCGACGCGTTCGCCGCGGCACCGGCGAATCAGCGGGCGGGGGCGAGACCCGGCACCGTTCCCAATTAGCCGCAAAAGGCCATGTCATGTGCGGTTACGATTCCGGGATCTCATGAAGCCGCGACCGGTGGTCGCGCCGAAGGATCGTGACAGCCGCTGAGTTATCGCTTCGGGCGTGACCACCGGTCGCGGCTTCATCTGTCGCGGTTAGCGGCTATCCCACCCGAATCAGCTTCGGCGTGGGGATCTTGCGGCCGAAGACGCGGCCGTGGCGGCTCACGAGGGCCTGGAAATCGCAGTGCAGAAACTCGCAGACCGACTCGGGAGGCCCTGAGGAAACCCAGCAGTCAACCAGCCGTTCCACCTGGGCGTCGTACTGCTCTTGCGAGGCCCCGTGGGCGAAACAGCGGCCGCCGAAGCGGCGGACGTCGCCGTCGAACTTCGGGCCGATGTGCCACAACTCGTGGATCACCGTGGAGAGCTTCTCCCGCAACGGCAGGTCCAGGAAACGGGGCAGATAGAAGTTCAGAATATAGAGCATCTCTCTCCCGCCGGCCGAGTGTAGCCGCTGGACACCCCATCGCTGCCCGCCGCGGATCGTATGCATCCGCCCCCCGGCAAATCGCATCGGAGTCAGCGAAGCGTACATGCCGTGACTGGTGGCCTTGCGGGCCTGTGAGAAGCTCACCGCCACCCGATCCATGTCGATGTGGCGGAACTGGTCCACGCCGGCAACCATCTCGTCGCAGAGCCGGCGAATGTGCAGAGTGAAATCAAAACCGGCCGACCGGTTCCCGCCGCCGGCGTGGCGCGACTCTTGCTGCCGTGCCAATCTCATGCGTGATCCCCTCCGTGGAACCGCTGCTCGCAATTGACGGTCCAGGCGACTCGCCCAATGTGGGGACACTCCGTCAACCGACGTCGAAAGGGCCGCCGAACGTGAGACCGCTACTCTTCTTTTTCTTTTTCGGGCTTTTCGGGAGACTCTTCCTCTTCGGCCTCGCCCTGCGCCTCCACTTCGGCTTCGGATTCCCGCTCGCCCTCTTCCTCATCCACCGCTGGGGCAACGTCCCGGACGGCGGTTTCTTCGACGTCGTCCTCGAACGAGGGCTTCGGCGCCTTGCGCCGCTCGCGTTCGTGAGTGCCGACCAACTCCAGGATTGCCTGGGCACCCGCGTCGCCCAGTCGCGGTTTTGCCAGTCGCAGTACGCGGGTGTAGCCGCCGTTACGATCTTCAAACCGGGGGGCGATCTCGTCGAAGAGGATCCGCACCGCCTCCTTGTCGCCCAGCAGCTTCAGCGCGCGGCGCCGGGCCGCAACCACCGGGGCGATCGTCCGGTTCCACTCCTGCCAGTCCTCGCTCCGCCGCCAGTCACGCCACTGCGAGCTGTCCCGCGCCGCGTCCGGTTCCAGCCGATCGGCCGCATTCTGATGTGGCAACGCCCGGCGGGCAATCGTAATGCACCGCTCCACCAGCGGCCGAGCCTCCTTGGCCTTCTGAAGCGTAGTCACGATCCGGCCGGGGACCTTCGGGGCCTTGGGTGCCGTGGGATCGCTGGCATCGTAAAGCTCCGGGTCGCGCTCGGTCAGAATCAACGCGCTGGCCAGATTCCGCAGCAGCGCCCGCTGGTGGCTGGGGTTACGGCCGAGCTTGCGGCCTCGTTTCTTGTGTCGCATGATGTTGTCTTTTGCAGTGAAAACGGCTGCTTAGCGCCGGCTACAACAGCGTGCTGGGTGTAGGCGGCAGTCGCATCCCCAGGCGGAGCCCTATATCCGACAGCTTCTCGCGGACCTCGATCAGCGTGGTTTCGCCGAAGTTGCGGACCTCCAACAATTGGTCTTCGGTGCGTATCACGAGGTCGCGAACCGTGTTGATGTTCTCCGACTCGAGGCAGTTGGTTGCCCGAACCGAGAGGTCCAGCTCCGCCAGGCTCATGGCCAGCTTGGCCTCTGTGGCCTGGTCCAGCGTGAGGCTACCCAAGGCACGCGATTGGGCGTGGACCATGGGCCCCAACTCGCTGTATTGCACGAACGGGTTGAGGTGTTTGCGGAGGATCTTGGCCGCTTCGACCAACGCCATCTCGGGGGTGATCGAACCGTTCGTCCAGATCTCGATCGTCAACTTGTCGTAATTCGTCTTCTGCCCCACACGGGTCTCCACCACGTCGTAGCGGACCCGAATCACGGGACTGTAGGCGGCATCGATCGGTATTATCCCAATCTCCTGCGCCTGGGGCGTGTGCTCCGTGGCCGGCACGTATCCCCGCCCGTTCTCCACGACCATCTCCAGCAGAAAAGGTACGTCTTCCGTAAGCGTGGCAATCAGGTGATCCTTGTTGATCACCTCCACCTGCTCATCGGCTTGCACGTCGGCCCCCGTAACCGGGCCCCTGGTGTTCTTCTCAATCCGCACCACACGCGTCTGGTCGCTGTGGTTCTTCACCACCAGCGCTTTCACGTTGAGCACGATGTCCGTGGCGTCTTCGACCACGCCGGCCAGTGTGCTGAATTCGTGCTGTATGCCGTGCAATTTGATCTGGGTTACCGCGCTACCCTCCAGACTGCTCAGCAGGATGCGGCGGAGGCTGTTGCCGATGGTAACGCCGAATCCGCGGGCGAAGGGCTCGGCGGTAAGCTTACCATAGGTCGGGGTCAAGCTCTCTCTTTCACACGCGACTTGACTGGGCAACTCAAGTCCGCGCCATCGAATACGCATATGGGGCCTCCCATCCAATAACTTGTGGCGGTGGGTTGCAATTGCCCGGCTACTTGGAACACAACTCCACGATCAGTTGGGTCTGAACCGGAATCGACACGTCTGCGACTTCCGGAATGCGCAGCACGTGTCCCTCGGGCGGAGTTCCCTCCACCAGGTTGAGAAAATCGGGAACCTCGCGCCCCGCCTCGGACATATTCGCCTGGGCCAATTGAGTGCTCTTGGGGCTGTCCTTTACCCGGATCACGTCGCCCTGCCTGGTCTGGTAACTGGGCACGTCCACCCGCCGACCGTTCACCGTCACGTGTCCGTGACTGACGAACAGCCGCGCCTGAGCTCGGGACTGTCCGAAACCGAGCCGGCACACCACGTTATCGAGCCGCCGCTCGAGCAGGCTCATCAGAACCTCGCCGGTGTTCCCTTTGGCGCGCTCGGCCTGTCTGAAATACTTGCGGAACTGGCGCTCCAAGACGCCGTAGTAACGCTTCACCTTTTGCTTCTCGCGGAGGTGCACCCCGTAGTCGGTCATCTTCCCGCGGCGCATCGTGGTCATCCCCGGCGGAGACTCGCGACGCTCGAAGGCGCACTTGGGTGTGTCGCAGCGAGTCCCCTTAAGGAACAGCTTGCTGCCCTCGCGGCGACACATTCGGCAAACAGGACTCCGTTGACGTGCCATTCTTGTTTCAACTCCAGGCCACTTGCTGACACCGATCGAGATAGTTTCATCCATGCCGGGCGGTTTCTTCCGAACTCGCACCTGCTGCAGCTCAGACGCGCCGGCGTTTTTTGGGACGACACCCGTTGTGGGGCAAAGGCGTTACGTCCTCGATCGACTTGATTTTCAACCCGGCCGCCTGCAGCGCCGTGATCGCGCTCTCCCGGCCGCTCCCCGGGCCCTTCACCTTGACGTCGATCTCCTTCATGCCGTACTTCGTGGCCTTCTCCGCAACCTGCTGGGCAGCCAACTGGCCCGCAAAAGGCGTGCTCTTCCGGCTGCCCTTAAAGCCCGTGGTTCCGGCGCTCGACCAGCACAGCGTCTCTCCCTTCGTGTCCGTGATCGTAATAGTCGTGTTGTTGAACGTCGCCTGGATATGGGCAACGCCCGCCGTCACGTTGCGACGTGGTTTTCGTCGTTTGGACTTTGCCACCAGTGATCGACTCCAATCAGATTATTCAGATTCAGTGAACGGCCGAAAACCCCCCGCCCCCGCGAAAACTCAACCCCCCCCTCAACGGAGTTACCGCAGGTCCTTAACGCCTTTCTTTCCGGCCACGGTCTTCTTCGGGCCTTTTCGCGTTCGGGCATTGGTACGCGTGCGTTGCCCTCTCACCGGCAGGCCCCTCCGATGCCGCAAACCCCGGTAGCAGCCGATGTCGCGCAACCGGATGATGTTCTGGTTCCTCTGCCTACGCAATTGGCCTTCCACGACGTAGTCTTTTTCCAACAGGGCGGCCAGCCGCGCAAGCTCGTCCTCTCGAAGATCGCGGGCCCGCACTTGGGGGTCTATACCTGCGTGGTGGCAAAGAACACGTGACGTCTTCGGGCCCACCCCGAACAGATAGGTCAGTGCCACTACCGTGGGACGGTCGTTCGGTATGTCAACACCCAGCAAACGCGGCATGCTAGCACACTCCCCCCAACATGTTAACCCTGCCGTTGTTTGTGCCGTGGGTTGGTACAGACAACGTATACGACGCCACGACGGCGCACGATTTTGCAATTCTCGCAGATACGCTTTACGCTGGCACGAACTTTCATGATTTCCCGCAGACCTGCTCGCCTGGAGGTACAAAGTGCTTTAGTATAAACCTAACCGGCCGGAACCGACAAGGCCCTATCCCAAAGAAATTCCCGCACCGGCCCGCTTTTTGCATCCACCTCCGCGACCGCGTGCCCGATACCTTCCGCAAGGCCCCCTCAGCCCACCTAGATTTCCTAGCTTGTGGCCCCTCTGTCCATCGACAGCCCACCCTCGCCTCGCCACCGAAACGGCCCGGCCGCGAAGAACACGATCGCCGAGTCCTTCTTCACTGCGGGCTGCCAACTGCTACCACCCCTCTCCGTTGGGGCCCGCCGTCAACACATAGGTCCCCGATTCCGTGATCGCCACCGTGTGTTCAAAGTGGGCACTTGGCCGGCCGTCCGCCGTGACCTGTGTCCAGTGATCGCCCAGTGTACGGACCCGCTTCGTGCCCAGGTTGACCATCGGCTCGATCGCGATCACCAATCCGGGTACCAACTGGAAGTCCCCCCCGCGCCGGAGCTGACTGCTGACGAAGTTCGGCACCTGAGGCTCTTCGTGCATGTCGCGACCGATGCCGTGTCCCACGAACGCCTCCACAACCGAGAACTTGTTCCGCTTAACATAGGCTTCCATCTCCCCCGCCACCTCGCTCCAACGCGATCGTTTCCCCATCAACTCGATCGCCAACTGAAGGACCTCTCGCGTGACCTCCAGTAGTCTCTGCACCTTCGGTTGAACCCGGCCCACGGCGTAAGTCGCGGCGGCGTCGCCGCACCAGCCGTTGAGCTTGCAACCCGTGTCGATGCTGACGATGTCTCCCGCCGCCAGCTTGCGTGAACTTGGAATACCGTGGACGACCTCTTCGTTGATTGAGATACAGGTGACCGCGGGAAAGGGGACGTGGCCGGGGACACCTTTGAACAGAGGCACCGCGTGGTGACCGTCGAAGAACCCTTCAATCGCAGCGTCGATTTCGGCCGTGGTGACGCCGGGACTCATCATCGAGGCGGCCAACTGATGCGCCTCCCAGACCAGCAGACCGGCCTTGCGCATCTGCTGGATCTCGCGAGCCGACCTCAGAATCTCCACGTCGCCGAGTCTCCCCTGTTCGGGCAGGAGTGGAACTGCTGCCCCGCTCTGATCCGAACCAACGCCGTCTCTGTTGCTTACTCTCACGTGACAGCCCGACCCAATACGGCCGTGGCGCGGTCGAAGATCTCGTCTACAGTGCCAAATCCGTCGATGCTCTTCAACAGTCCGCGCTTCACGTAGTACTGAAGCAGCGGCTCCGTTTGGTCCCGATAGGCGACCAGGCGCTGGCGGATCACCTCTGGTGTGTCGTCGGCGCGGCCCCGGCCCGAAAGACGGCGGAAAAGCTCTTCCTCGGGAACCTGGAGCTCGAGAACCACGTCCAGTGGCGGCCCCTGCTCAGATAGCATTGCGTCCAGCGCCTCCGCCTGGCCGATCGTGCGCGGAAAGCCGTCCAGCAGGTATCCGGCTTGGCAGTCCGGCTGTTTCAGCCTTTGGCCGATGATGGCCATGATGATCTCATCCGGGACGAGTTGGCCGGCGGACATGTACCGGTCGGCCTTTTTTCCCACCTCCGTCTGGGCGTCGCGCGCCGCGCGCAGGATGTCGCCGGTGGAAAGGTGGGCCAGGCCGTAGGTCGCCACCAGGCGCTCCGCCTGCGTACCTTTGCCGGCGCCCGGGGGGCCAATGAAAACGATCCTCATGATGATTGCTCTTTGACTGCCGGCCGGCCGACCGCAAGGGGAAGCCCGGAAACTGACCGAAGGAGATTCAAGGCGAAGTCCCGGGTTGCAGCGGGCGGAATTCACGATTTTTCCAACAAGCCCCGGTAGTTGCGCATCACCAGGTGGCTATCGATTTTCTGCACGAGGTCGAAGGCCACGCTGACGGCGATCAACAACCCGGTTCCGCCGTAGAAACTGGCCACGCGGGAATCCACCCCCATCGCCTCGCCGATAATCGTGGGGATGATGGCCACCAGGGCCAGGAACGCGGCGCCCACGTAGGTGATGCGGATCATCACCTTTTCCAGGTAATCGGCAGTCCTCTTCCCCGGACGGTAACCCGGAATGAACGTGCCGTAGTTCTTCAGGTTGTCGGCCATATCTTTGGGGTTGAACGTGATGGCCGTCCAGAAATAGCAGAAAAAGTAGATCATACCGACGTAAAGAATGTTGTAGACGAACGAATTCCCGCGCTGGAATGCACCCTCCACCGGCCTCCAAAACGGATATGACGCCGCCAGGTACGACAGCAAGATCGACGGCAACAGCAGCAGGCTGCTGGCGAAGATGATCGGCATCACGCCGGCTTGGTTTACACGCAGAGGCAAGTATTGACGCGTCCCGCCATAGACCCGGCGCCCGCGGACGTGCTTGGCGCTCTGGGTGGGGATTCGGCGCTGACCCTGCGTGATGAACACCACCCCGAAGATCACGCTCACGAACAACACCGCCAACACCAGCAGTGTTTCTATGCCGGTCTCACCCTGAGCGGCCCCCAACTCGAGCTTGGCCCCTTGCAGCAGCGTGAGCCCCGCCCCGGGCATCCGGGCGAGGATGCCGGCCATGATCAGCAGACTGATGCCGTTGCCGATGCCGTACTCGTCGATCTGTTCGCCCAGCCACATAAGGAACACCGTACCGGTGGTCATCGTCAGCACGGCGCCCAACTGCCACCAGAAGGATAGACCGCCGGTCACGGGATCCAGAAAGCCCTCTTGGACCATGCCCCTGCGGATCAGCACACCCACGTAAAACCAGCTCTGCCCGAGACAGATCACCACCGTCGCGTAGCGGGTGTATTCGTTGATCTTCTTTCGCCCGCTTTCACCCTCCTTTTGCAGCCGTTCCAGCGGCGGATAAACGCTGCCCAGAAGTTGAAAAATGATCGACGCGGAAATATAGGGCATGATACCCAGACCGAAAATCGTGGCCTGGTTCAGGTCGCTGGCGCTGAACACGGCCACGTGCTGAAACAACTCCCCCATGCTCCCTCCCGCCTCCGCGCCGAACAGCGTCTTGGAAGGGTCGATGATCGGCAGCGGGACCTGCCAGCCGACCCGGTAAACGGCCAGAAACAAGAGCGTCAGCAGGATCTTCTGACGCAACTCAGGGATCGTGAAGACCACACGAATCTTTTCCCACATCGCTCGATCCTCGTTGTAGGAGGCGACTCCCGTCGCCGACCAGTTCAGCGGCTAGTCGCCGGGCGTCTGTCGGCGACTGGAGTCGCCTCCTACAGTCATTTGCTTTTCTGTTTATTCTTGACTACGGGGGCTTTTCCGGGCAGAACCACGGCCTGGCCGCCGGCCTTCTCGATTTTCTCCAAGGCCTGTCGGCTGAACTTGTGGGCAGAAACCGTGAGCTTCTTGGTCAGCTCCCCGTCGGCCAGCACCTTCAGGACCTGGTAGCGTCCCTTGGCCAGGTTATTGGCCTTCAGCGAATCCGGGGTGACCTCGTCGCCGTCGTCAAAGCGGTCTTCCAGGTCGCGCAGGTTGACGATCGCAACCGTCTGCGCCCAACGGTTATTGAATCCCCGCTTGGGAATCCGCCGGACCAGGGGCATCTGGCCGCCCTCAAAGGTGGCCCGCCGAGAGTAGCCGGCCCGCGACTTTTGCCCCTTGTGCCCGCGGCCACAGGTCTTTCCATGTCCCGAACCGGTGCCCCGACCGATCCGCTTGCGCTTCTTGTATTTCTGAATTCCGCGGTGGACGTCGTTGAGGTTCATGACAGCGAAACTCCTCGCAACCGTTCGACTTCGCTCCGAGAGCGGAGTGTTTGCAGTGCACCGATCGTGGCCTTGACCAGGTTGATGGGGTTGTTCGCACCGAAGCTCTTGGTGAGGATGTCGTGGATGCCGCAAGCTTCACACACCGCGCGGACGGCCGCCCCCGCAATCACCCCCGTACCCGGAGAAGCGGGAACGAGCACAACGTGCGCCGCACCGTAATGCCCCTTCACCTCGTGGGGTATGGTCGTTCCCGCAAGTGCGATCGGCACCAGCTTTCGCGAGCCGTCTTTCACGGCCTTCTCCACCGCCGGCGGGACCTCGTTGGCCTTTCCGTATCCCCAGCCCACTTTTCCCTGCGTGTCGCCGACCACCACCAGGGCGGTGAAACTGAATCGGCGGCCGCCCTTAACCACGGCGGCACACCGCCGGATCTTCACCACCTTGTCGATCAGTTCCCCTTTAGTTCGTTCGGTAGCCATGGTTCGTTATCGGTTGTGCGTTTTGAATCGGCTTGGGTTATCTGTCACCGCTTGTGACCTCTTCGTTATCGGCCATTGGCCTTCTAGAGTTGCAGTCCCGCCTGGCGGGCCGCCTCGGCCAACGCCGCCACGCGGCCATGGTACTTGTACTCCCCCCGGTCCAGCGCCACCTGCTGGATACCGGCTTCCAGGGCCTTTTCGGCGATGGCTTTGCCCACGGCCGCCGCCGCCGTCTGGTTGCCGCCGTAGGGCGTCTCGGCGTGCAACTGGCTGTCGCGTGTGTTGGCCGACACCAACGTTCGCCCCGCCAGATCGTCGATGATCTGCGCGTACATGTGTCGATGGCTGCGGAACACGCTCAGCCGCGGACGCGTCGAGTCCCGCTTGACTCGGTTACGCACGCGGAAACGCCTCCGCTCACGCTGCTTGCCGATTCGTTTTTCTTGCTTCATGATCCGGTTTGATCCAGGCCGCGTGGGCGTATGGTATCCCGGTGGCAATCAACCATCACGCCCCTGCCACCAATTCCAACTCCGTCGATTCGCCGACTACCTAACTCTCCTACTTAACCATCGCCTTACCCTGTTTGCGGCGGACCTGCTCTCCGAAATAGCGAATGCCCTTGCCTTTGTAAGGTTCCGGTTTGCGCAAGGCGCGAACTTCCGCGGCAAACTGGCCCACCATCTGTTTGTCGATGCCGCGGATCACTATGTGCTGTTGGTCGGGGCAGGCGACCTCGAGTCCTGCGGGAATCTTCACGTGTAATTCGTTGGCCAGCCCCACACGAAGCTGCAACTCGCGCCCTTCGACGGCGGCGAGGTAGCCCACACCGTGAATCTCCAGCCGCCTCTCGTATCCCGCGGTCACACCCACGACCATGTTCTGAATCAGCGCCCGGGTCAATCCGTGCAGCGCCCGGCTGAGTCGCTCGTCGTCACGCCGCGATACCGTGATCGTCTGCGACTTCGCATCGTAGGCGACCTCGATCTCCCGACGGTGCTCCCACTGGAGTTTTCCCAACGGACCTTCCACGCTGATGGTGTGGTCGGAAACCTTCAGTTGCACGCCGTCGGGAACCTGTATCGGCTTTTTTCCGATGCGGGACATTTGACTTTTCTGTGTGAACTTTCTTGCTTCTTCGGCCGGCGGTCACTACCAGACTTCGCAGAGAACCTCGCCGCCGAGCCTTCTCTGCCGGGCTTCGCGATCGCTGATCACACCCCGGCTGGTGCTGATCACGCATATTCCCAGTCCCCCCAGCACGGGCTTCAGCGCCGCGGCACCGCTATACACGCGCCGTCCAGGACGGCTCACCCGGCGGATTCGCCGTATTACCCGCTCCCCGTTCGGACCGTATTTCAAATGCACGCGAAGCTGATGCACCGGCTTGCCTTCCGTCTCCTCCCAATCCCAAATATAGCCCTCGCGCTTGAGCACTTCTGCCAGACCGCGCTTGACTTTGGAAAGGGGCATATCGACGTGGGGCCGCTCGATGCGCACCGCGTTACGGATGCGGGTCAGCATATCGGCGATGGGATCGGTCATCATGTTGTTTCTTGTCCCTTTACCAACTCGCCTTCTTGACGCCAGGAATGAGACCTTCGTCTGCCAGGTTGCGGAAACAGATCCGGCAGATTCCAAATTTCCGATACACGGCCCGCGGACGCCCGCATATCTTGCACCGCCGCTCGTGACGCGACGTGTATTTGGGCGTTCGAAGCGCCTTGGCAATCTTCGATTTGCTTGCCATACGGTTGTGTCCTCTGGTGTGTGGCCCGCCTTCTACCCCAGCGGGAAAAACTTGGCTAGGCCGCCCTCAACGGCATTCCCAGTTTCCGCAGCAGTTCGCTGGCCTCGTGGTCGCGATCGGTGCTGGTGACCAGGGTAACGTTCATTCCTTGGGTTCGGGAGTACTTGTCCGGATTGAGCTCCGGGAAGACCAACTGCTCGGTCAGGCCCAGGCTGTAGTTGCCGTGTCCGTCGAAGGCATTGGGATTCAGACCGCGGAAGTCACGCACTCGTGGAAGTGCCAGCGAAATCAGCCGATCCAGAAACTCATACATCCGCCTCCCTCGCAGCGAGACCATGCAGCCGATCGGCATCCCCTCCCGGAGCCGGAAACCGGCGATCGACTTGCGACCCCGCGTAATGATCGGTTTCTGTCCGCTAATCAAAGTCAGAGCGTCGGTGGCCTCCTCCAGGTGTTTCTTCTCGCCTATGGCGCTACCCACGCCCATATTGATCACGATCTTCGTGAGCTTCGGCAGAGACAGCCGGTTGGTCCGGCCCAACTCTTCGGCCAGGGCCGGCAGAACCTCGTTTTCGTATCGTTCGAGCAGTCGGGGAGTCATTTTAAGTGGTGCTATTCCTTACTTGGCCCGTCCGGACTTGGGAGGAGCGGTCTGGCCGTTGCCGGCGCCGCACTTCTTGCAGAAACGTTCTTTGCTGCCGTCTTCCAGAAAACGAGCTCCCGTGCGGGCCTTGGCGCGGCACTTCTCGCAGACCAGCAGCACATTGGAAAGCGGGATCGGCATCTCCATCGAGAGCCGCCCGCCTTGGGGGTTCTTCTGGCTGCGGCGGACGTGCTTGTAGACGCGGTTGACGTGCTCCACCACCACCTTGCCCGCCCGCCGATCCACCCGCAGAACCTTTCCTTGCGTGCCCCGGTCGTCCCCGGTGATCACCTCCACAGTATCGTTAACTCGAACCAACATCAGACCACCTCGCCGGCAAGGCTGACGATTTTCATAAAGTTCCGCTCCCGCAATTCGCGGGCAACGGCACCGAAGATCCGCGTACCACGGGGGTTCTTGTCGTTGTCGATAATCACCGCCGCGTTGCTGTCGAAACGGACGTAGCTGCCGTCCAACCGTCGCGTCGGCTGCTTGCATCGCACGATCACCGCCCGCACCACCGCGCCCTTCTTGAAATCGCTGCCCGGAATCACGCTCTTCACGCTGCACACCACGATATCACCCACACCGGCCGTCCGCCGGTGGGTCCCACCCAGCACTTTGATGCACATCAATTCCTTGGCGCCCGTGTTGTCGGCCACGGCCAGTCGGGTTTGCATCTGGATCATGGTTCACGTCCAAGTGGCTAGCAACGGTTCCCGCCGCGCGGGACATTCGTGAAAGGGCCTCAAGTATCGCTGCCCTCTGCTTTCGCGGCGGCGCGCATCGCCGCCAGGTCAATCACACGTCCCTTTTCCACCACCCGAACCAGCTCCCAACGCTTCTGCTTCGACATAGGCCGACTCTCGATAATCTCCACCATGTCCCCGCTCTGCGACTCCTCCTGCTCGTCGTGAACGTAACAGATCGTCCTTCGGCGGATGTACTTGCCGTACTTGGGGTGCTTGACCAGGCGGGGAATCTCCACCCGCCTCGTCTTACTCGCCTTGTCGCTGGTCACAACGCCAACCGCAACTCTCTTGGGCATGGTTCTGTTTCCTCGTCGGTCCGGATGCCTGTCGGTCAGCCCCCGAACGATCGCTTCGGCTAGTCTTCGTCCTGCTTGGGTTGCACGGCTGCCGCTCGTTCACGTTCCTTCTGGACCGTCTTGATTCGAGCAATCAGCCGGCGGTTTTTGCGCAGCTCGCTGGGTGCGTCCAGCCGTTCGGTCTGCGAGAGCAGACGCAAACGGAAAAAATGGTCGGTGGTTTCTTTCAACTCCAGCAACAATTGCTCGTCGCTCATCTTGCGAAGTTCGCTCGCCCTGTGTTCGCTCGCCTTGACCATCGCACTTGTATTCTCGGTTGGGGCCCGCCTTGGATTAGCTTGCCGTCCTGTCTGCCTCGCGGTACCTTGCCCGGTCCGGCCGCCCTGCCGATCACATCGGCCTTCTTCTAAGGAATCGGACCCGCAACGGCATCTTGTGGGCCAGACGCGCGAAGCAGAGGCGGGCCGCCTCCTCCGACACTCCGCCGATCTCGTACAGCACCATGCCGGGCTTGACCACGGCCGCCCAGTAATCAGGTTCGCCCTTTCCTTTTCCCATTCGCGTTTCCAGCGGGATCGACGTGATCGGTTTGTGCGGGAAGATGCGGATATAGAGTCGGCCCTCGCTGCGCAGATACTGCTGCGCAGCAATCCGGCCGGCCTCAATCGTGGCGGCACTTATCCAGCCGCCTTGGACGGTCTGCAGTCCAAAATCGCCAAATACGACGCGGTTGCCCCGTGAGGCATTACCTTTTATACGCCCTCTTTGGCTTTTTCGGTGCTTTACCCGCCTGGGCATCAACGCCATCGATCTCGTCCTCACTATACATGCCCTGGTTGATCCACACCTGAACCCCGATGTGGCCCTGGGCGATCTTGGCTTCAACGAAGCCGTAGTCGATCTTCGCCTGGAGAGTCGACAGAGGTATCGAGCCGGAGATCTGCTTCTCTCTCCTGGCCATCTCTGCACCACCCAGACGGCCGGCCAGTTGGATCTTGATCCCCTTGGCACCGGCTTCCATCGTCTGTTCCATTGCCCGTTTCATCGTCCGCCGAAAACCCGCCCGCTTCGATAACTGCTCCGCAATGTCCTCGGCCACCAACTGGGCCATGATTTCAGGACGGTTGATCTCCTCGATCTTGATGTTGATCCGGCGCCGCGTCTTCTCCTGCAACTCCTTCTGCAACTCCTCCACCCGCTCGCCCTTCCGCCCGATCAGTATCCCGGGACGCGCCGAAAAGAGGATCACCTTCACCTCATCCCGCGTCCGCTCGATCTCGACCTTGGCAACCGCCGGGTACATCGGCTTGCCAAACCGATCTTTGCGGCGCTTGATGAAGCTGCGGATCTTATGATCCTCCACCAGCAACTCCGCAAACTCCCGCTTCGAAGCGTACCACCGGCTCTTCCATCCGGTCATGATCCCCGTTCGGAATCCCGTCGGATTGACTTTCTGACCCATTCTTTTATTCCAAAACGATCTGAATGTGAGACATTCGTTTCTTGATAATGGCGGCCATTCCCCGAGCCTTGGGACGCATCCGCTTGAACATCGGCCCCTGGTCCACCCGCACGTCCGCCACCACCAGGTGGTTCAGGTTGGGGGCCCGCCGGTCCTCCGCGTTGGCCAGCGCGCTCTTCAGCACTTTCTCCAACATCCGCGCCCCTCGCTGAGGTTGATAACGCAACACGTCCAGCGCCTCGTTCACAAACTTACCCCGAATCAGGTCGGCCACGGGGCGGACCTTCCGAGGGCTGATCTGCGCAAATCGATGTACCGCCTGGTATGCCATCTTATCGTTTGCCCTTCCCCCCGTGCCCGCGGAACGTCCGCGTGGGGGCAAACTCCCCCAACTTGTGAAGCACCATCTCTTCGGTCACGAACACCTTCACGTGGTTCTTGCCGTTGTGGACCAGAAACGTGTGGCCCACAAACTCCGGCACCACCGTGCAGGCTCGCGCCCAGGTCTTAATGGGCTCCTTGGCCCCCGACTCCTTCTGCGCCTCCACCTTCTGGAAGAGCTTGGGGTCGACGTAAGGCCCTTTTTTTCGTGATCTGCTCATGGCTGTCGGCTTTCAGCGGTCGGTGCTCAGCAATCGGCTGACGCCTGAAGGGCTAAATCTTCAACAATCCGTAACGTCTCGAACGCCGGCGTCGAACAATCGCCTTGTTCGACGGTTTACGTTTCTTGCGCGTTCCCCCACCCTTCGTGGGCTTGCCCGTAGGACTCACCGGGTGGCGCCCGCCCTTGGTCCGACCTTCCCCGCCGCCGTGCGGATGATCGACCGGGTTCATCGCCGTTCCCCTCACGTGCGGCCGCCGTCCCAGCCAGCGCTTCCGCCCCGCCTTGCCCAACACGATACCCATGTGGTCCGCGTTGCCGATCGTTCCTATCGTTGCCCGGCAGGCCGCCGGAACACGCCGGATTTCACCGCTGGGCAGGTTGATCTGCGCCCAGCCGGCGTCCCGGGCGGCCAAGGTCGCACGCACGCCCGCCGAGCGGCAGAGCACTCCACCCCGGCCGGGCTGCAACTCCACGTTGTGGATGTCCGTGCCCAGCGGAATCTGCGACAACGGAAGGCAGTTCCCCAACGCCGCCGGCGCTTCCTCGCCGCTGAGAACCTGGTCGCCCGGCTTTAACCCATCCGGGGCTACAATGTACCGCTTCTCTCCGTCCACGTAAAACAACAGAGCAATCCGCGCACTGCGGTTGGGGTCGTACTGGATCGAATTCACCACCGCCGGAACGCCGTCCTTGTTCCGCCGGAAGTCGATCCGGCGGTACTTCCGTTTGTGGCCTCCACCTCGGTGTCGGACGGTGATCTTCCCCTGGTTGTTCCGCCCGCTGCTGCGACGCTTCGGCCGCAGAAGCTTCTTCTCCGGCTCGGCACCGGGTGTAAGATCGGCAAAGTCGCTCACGGTGGCCCCGCGACGGCCCGGAGTGGTCGGCTTGTATCGACGAATGCCCATTGTCACTTGTCAGTGGTTAGTGGTCCGTGCTCAGTCATTCGTGTCACCGCCCAGTTTTCCGTCTTCAAACCGACAACTGAAAACCAAGCACTAACTGGCTTCCTAGAAAAAATCGATCTTGTCCTCGGGATCCAACGTCACAATGGCCTTCTTCCAGGCCTTGGTCCGACCCCAGCGAAAGCGGTTCCGCCGGGGCTTGCCCTTCCGGTTCTGTGTGTTCACACGCACTACCTTTACGTCGAACAGTTCCTCCATCGCCTTGCGGATCTCCTCCTTGCCGGCCAGCCGGTTCACCTCGAACGCATAGGCGTTGTAACGCCCCGCCTTGTGCATCCCCTTCTCGGTCACCAGCGGACGCAGCACCACCTGGTGCGGATCCAACTTCAGTCCCGTCTTGGTAACGTCTCGGGCCATCGGTCTCTACTTCCCTGGTTCCGGGCGGGCCTGCTTCGTGGCCGCCGCCTTTTCACGAAACGCGTCCAGCGCCGACGTGGTCATCAACAACCGCCGCGGCCGAAGCACCTCCAGCGCGTTCAGGTCCCCCACCGGAAGCACCGCCACCTGGGCCAGGTTGCGGATGCTCTTGTACAGGTTCAGGTCATACCCCGCCACTGCCACCAACAAGCTGATCCCGTCGATCTCCAGGGCCTTCAGAATCGAGGCCATCTCGCCCGTCTTTGGCTCCTCGAACGACAACTCGTCGATCAGCGTGATCTCCTCGTCGGCAATTCGCGAGGCCACCGCCATCTGCGTGGCCAGCCGAACGGCCTTCTTCGGCAGACGGTAGGACCAGTCGCGCGGGCGTTTGGCGAAAATGTGCCCCCCCGAACGGCGAATCCCGCTTTTGCGACTGCCGGCCCGAGCATTGCCCGTCCCCTTCTGCCGATACATCTTCTTCGTCGAGCCGACGACCTCCGCACGGCTCTTCGTCTTCGCCGATCCCTGCCGGAGGTTCGTCTGGTACATCACCACCACTTCGTGCAGCAATTGCTTGCTGATCCGCGGAGCCAACTCGGCCGGGTCGACCTCGTAGGTCCCCACCTCTGCTCCATTCCGATTGTATACCCGCAGACTTACCATGGTTCGACGAATCTAATTTCTGTACTGCCAAATTCCCGTCAGAGCTTATTCGTCTCTCGTATCGTCACAAACCCGCCGTTGGGACCGGGAACAGCCCCCCTGACCACGAGGAGGTTGTTTTCGGAGTCGACCCGCACCACCTTGAGATTACGTGCCGTGCAGCGGGCGTTGCCATACTGGCCGGCCATCTTCTTTCCCTTGAATATCCGGGCAGGATCGGCACTACACCCGGTTCCGCCCGCGTGACGGTGCACCTTCTTCACCCCGTGCGAGGCCCGCTGGCCGTGAAAGTTGTGCCGCTTCATCACCCCGGCCGTGCCACGACCCTTGCTCGTACCCACCACGTCTACCGCCTTGATCTGCGAAAAGACGTCGACGCCCAGTTCCTGGCCGACCTCGTAACCATCGACCGAGCCGCGAAACTCGCGCACGAATCGCTTCGGTTCGCACCCAGCCTTGGAAAGCGTTGCCACACCCGCCGCCGCGCGGCGGCGCTGACGCTTGCTGTCGAGCTTGGCGACGTGTCCGCGTACACTGCGGATGGCAAGACGACGCCGTTTATCCAGATACCCCAGTTGAACTGCTTCGTAACCGTCCTGCGCCTCGGTCTTTAGCTGCAGGACGTGGCACGGGCCCACCTGCAGCACGGTCACCGGGATGACCTTACCGGTCGAATCGTAGATCTGCGTCATCCCGACCTTCCGGCCGAGTAGTCCAACTGCCATCGTGCTTGCCTTCTACTACGTCGCCAGGGGGGAACGAACGGCTCGTGGCCGTGTTTACCCGCCGGGCTTCCCGTGCATAGTGCCACCCAGAAAACCGGGTTTTAGAGTCTTACGTCGTAACTTCTCCACGCCGTGGGCGGACGTTTGTAAGTTCTTTTGGGTCGCGGCCTTAGCCCACGCTAGACTTCTCCGACTACACTTATCGCCTGCTGGTCGCCTTGATCTTGATGTCCACGCCTGCCGGCAGGCTCAGTTTGTTCAATGCCTCGATCGTCTTCGCCGTGGCCTGCAATATGTCGATCAACCGCTTATGAGTGCGGATCTCGAACTGCTGGCGGGCCTTCTTGTCCACGTGCGGGCTGGACAGAACTGTGTAACGCTCGATTCGGGTAGGCAGGGGAATTGGGCCGTGGACGACCGAGCCGGTTCGCTTGGCCGTGTCCACAATATCCACCGCGCTCTGATCCAAGATCGCGTGATCGTAAGCCTCCATACGAATACGAATCATGTCGCTCGTCTGACCAGCCACGGGTCTCCTCCGGTTAGCCCAATTCCAATTTGCCAAAGAACCGCCCAACATCGGGCGCGAGAACCCCAAAATATATCAGCTTTGACAACACCCGTCAACGGCCGGATTGCCAAAAAATCCAGATCGGCAACTTTTCCCGGCAGCGATCCATAAAGTCGCCATCGATTGGCCAGTTTGCCATCCGGCCACAACCTGACCCCAGATCTATGGCCACCAAGCGCTAGCCCATGTTTGACAGCCGGCGGGATCAGATTGGGCCGGATTGTAAGTATTCGCCGAACCCGTCAGCAGACCTCGTTACGACGCTCTGCGTCGTAACGCACCAGCAGACGCTCTGCGTCGAGGGATCGGCGTAACTCATTGTGCCACCGGTGGTTCCGCTTCAGC
>SDBV01002049.1_pt1 | contig 30202 bp, 30 predicted proteins | sample 2277081 | NCBI WGS metagenome assembly SDBV01 (sample SAMN10402039, study PRJNA504765) | marine sediment metagenome | isolation source: marine sediment core GS10_PC15, 223 cmbsf | place: Arctic Ocean: Southern Knipovich Ridge | collected 2010
AAACAGATGCGGATTACGAACGAAAAGGAGAGATGGCATCACCTAGTGAAAAGGAAGCAAAAAAAGTGACAAGTGATGCAAAAGGCCCAACGCTTTGGGATGAATGGGAAAAACAGATTGATTCAGCTTATCCAAGAGTGCAAAGTTTTATTGATGATGGGTTTTTTGATACAGAAGTGATTCCTCATGAAATGTTAGCTGAATTGGGAGTAAGTGAAAGAATTTTACCCCAGATCGCTTCTAGAGAAATATTATTACACGTTCTTGCACAAGAGCTCACAATTTATGTAAAAGACAAGCACATGTCTCTAAATTATAGAACGGTTCTGATGGAAATCCTGGAAGTTTTTGTCGATAAATATATTGCAGTGAATGGTGAAGATTTTAAAAAAGCGTATACTGCTGCTAGAGACTTAATGCGTATGGGGGTTTATCAACAAATTCATGAAAGAAAAGCGATCACAGGAAGTCATCATGGTATTTTGCATATGGCAAAAAATATAGAAGCTTCTTTAAGAATGTTAGAAGATTTGAAAAGCCACAATCCTGATAATGTCACTGATAGAGATTACATGCTAACCATTGCCATGCATATTTTACATGATGTTGGATACACAACTGGAATATCTGAAAGTAGTTTTAAGGCGACAAAAGACCATCCTCTTATTGGAGCGAATATGCTTGAAAAATATAAGGATTATTTTGTGCATTATTACGGAGAAGATGGGTATAAAGTCCTTTTTCAAACGATCCTTTATCACGCGATTGCACGTTCAGAAATTAGAATTGAAGCACCTGACAGAGACATTCATTACGGAGTGATACGTGCTGTAACAGCTGTAGGAGATGGAATACAAGTAGCGGCTCAAGATAAATTACAAGAAGTTTGGTTATCAAGTCCTGAAATTTTTGATGGTTTGACAGAGCTTGCATATTTTTGCGCTATGTTTCCTGAATATAATAAAATTGGATTTAAATTATCCCATCCAGAGATTAATACCAATTCTTGGGGAAATCCTCCAAAGGGTTTAGATCGTTCAAATCCTTTAGATCGTATTGCTTATGATATTTTTCAGCACTCCCGTGCGAAGATTTATAGCGCCATTCGAGCAAGTACAGCATTAACCAAGCAGCAAAGAAATGATTATATGAGCACTCTAGATAAACAATACAACGCAATGACAGCATCCATTATTTTTGCTCAATTGGGTCTTGTGATAGAAAGAGTGGAAGCTGTGCCAAAACCAGGAGAGGCGGCGGGAACATGCTTTATTCCACAAATTCATTTGAGACCATCGCTGGTTCAAGGTGTGATTGAAAGGCTGATTGATCTAGGTGCTGCTGAAAAAAATGTTAGAAAAGTGATTGAAGAATTTGGAGGAAATCCTACAGAACTTCTTGAAAAAGTGAAAATGCAAAGAGCTTCCCCAAATCCTCAAGTTGTTAAAGATGATAGAGATTTTGCTCAATTTAGAATGAGTCCAAATTATGATGTCGCAGTTGATGCTGGAACGCTTACACCAAGTCAAAAAGTGTATCATAGAGTGCATGAACATCTTGAAAAAGCTGAGCGCAATGCTGTTGCAGAAGCCGATAGAGGAGCTTGTCGTACAGCATTTCAAGATATTTTGGGCGCTTTTAGCGATTGTATGAGAGGAACAGGTGGTTGGATTACAGTGATGGAAGGTATAGAAAAACTACAATCATATAAATCTTCATTAAAAAATTTAACTCCTCGGTTAGAAAAGTTAGAAACTCGTGTACAGAGTTATTTAGGACAATTACCTCTTTTAGATAGCTTAAATCTTAGAACAGACCAACAAGATCAATTATTTGCTCGGCTTACACAAGAGTTTTTAGCTAATCCGCAACCCCTCAATAAAGGAGAAATAGAAACAGTATTGCGTGGTATTGGTTTAGGGGCTCGTGAGATCGGTGCATTTACTACAAATCCTAGAAACATCGTAGCTCTTAATCAACTTATGGGAAATAGAGAAGCGATTTTTACAGAAATGCTTGTACTTCAAGACTTTTTTGATTTATCAAGAGCGTAAGTACCATTGTGGAAGATAGTCTTTGCTACAAATACCAAATCCAGGAATGATTCCTTTTTCGTAAACATTTTTTAATTTTTGATGCTTGTCTTTAAAGGAACTTTTTTCCTTGAGCGCTAAAATTTTTTGAAGAAAATCTTTATCCCGATCAAATTGAGAAATGAGTTGAGCCAAGTAAGCATTGTAAACAATGAAGACTTTTTCTTGAATCATCCAAGTGAGTTTTGCTGTGTTGGTTCTGATAATCCATGCGCGTTTTTCTGTTTTGTCGAGTTTACATTCTGAAATGCTTTGATGTAATCCTTCAACCTCTTTTTGTGACATGTGTTCAATCAAAAAAGCTAAAGCATGTGTATAGGAATTGGATCCTTTAATGAGAGTATAAGTGACAACTTTATTGATGAGTTGAGTAAGTGCATCTAAAGCATCTCTCCTCTTTTCTAAAGGAAGGGCAGAAGATCTAAAAGAAACAGGGCCTACATTTGTCATATTACGCTCTCTTTAAAAGAGTAGCATATAACAAATATATTTAAAATACAACCTTTTTGTTAAGATTTTGTAAATATTTATTAACTGTCTTAAATGTATGACAATAAGGCAGTTATAGAGGAATTGTAGACACTACGATCTTCAAGCCTTTTTTGATTTATCAAAAGCATAAATAGAGTGAATGATTAGACACAATTAAGATACCATTGTGGTAGATATTCTTTGTTCCAAATAGCGAATCCAGGAATGATGACTCCTTTTTCATGAACGCGCTCTAATTCTTGATGCATGTCTTCAAAAGAGCTTTTTTCCTTAAGTGCTAAAATTTTTTGAAGATAGTCTTTTTCTTCATCAAATTGAGAAATGCGTTGATCTAAATAAGCGATATAAACAACAGCAACTTTTTCTTGAATCATCCAAGTAAGTGCCCTTGCATTTGTTTTAATGGCACGCATTCCTGGATTTTCAGGCTTACATTCTGAGATCCTTTGACGCAATATTTCAATCTCTTCTTGTGATGTGTGTTCAATCAAAAAAGCTAAAGCGTGTGTACTGGAATCGAATCCTTTGATAAGTGTATAAGTGACAGCTTCATTGATGAGTCGAGTGAATGCATCTAAAGCGTCTCCCCTTTTTTCTAGAGGAAAGGCAGGTTTAAAAGAAACAGGGCCTACATTTGTCATATTACGCTCTCTTTAAAAGAATAGCATATAACAAATATATTAAAAACGCAATCTTTTTGTTAAGATTTAGTAAATATTTTTATTAGCTTAAATATATGACAATAAGGCAGTTATAGAGGAATTGTAGATATTGCGATCTTCACGAGCTTTTAAGGCGTTGGTGAGCAATGTGTAAGGTAAATACAATACAGCTTGATACAAAGTGTCTGCAAACAATGTATTCATGTTATGGTCTTCTTCATCGTTGAAAAAGTAGCTATATGTATAAACAAAGAGAAAGGTAGTTAAGAGATAGAGTGTGCTTTGTTTCAAAATTTGAAAAGATTGACTGGATTTAGCTTCCTCAGTGCTTTTGGTAATTTTTGTTTTAAGCCATTGAGGTAGAGGAAGTTGGGAAAGGTTGTCTTGGACAAGATCTAAAAGCGTATTTATCGAAAATCCAACTTTGCCCACTCCTACCTGAACAGGTTTTAATCCTAAAGATGTAAGCATTTTAACAAGAGGAGCTTGTGATTCTTTCATTATAATAGCAGTTCCAATTCCTACTACAACATCAAACCCTATATTTTTGATTTGATCCGTTAATGGAGTTGGAGATTGTTTGTTTTCTACAGATGAAATACCCATTTTATTCCCTTTTTTATTATTTTATATAATCATTATATCAAAAAATTCCTTTAATTTCCATACATGAAATTAAAGGGTGTTTTAATGTTATATCCAATTGATATTTAGGAAATTAGGTATTTCTACCCAATGAATTCCCAATAAGCTTTTTGAAAGGTGAGATCAACTCCTTTGAGTATCAAGTAGATAGAGTCGAAAGCACGAAATTGAGTGTGGGTTTTTTTGCCGATAAGGCACTGTCTTTTTGCATTATAGTCGAGAAAATCTGAGGTGAGCTCAGAGATATGGATAAAGCCGCTCAAAAAGACACCTTGTACTTCAAAAGCAATTCCAACAGGCTTGATATTTGTGATGATTGCTTGGTGTTGAAAATGGGGATCCTTTTGGTATTTTTGTTGTAAAAGGCGCAGCTTTTTAAGTAAAGAAACACTCTGTTCGCACTTTTGTGAAACACGCTCTTTTTCAGAACACAATTTGGCAATCTTTTCAAGATCGTGACTTGCATCGTGTTCATTAAATAAAATGCGTTGAACAATAAGATCTGAATATCTGCGAATAGGACTTGTAAAATGGCAATAGTTTTCTAAAGCAAGTCCAAAATGACCTAAATTATCAGGCGAATAAACAGCGAGCTTTAAGCTTTTGATGTATTGCACAGCAAGGACTTTTAAAAGAGCTGAATCTTTGACTTCACTTAAGATGTGACCAACAGTTTTTGCTGAAAGGTGTTTGTTTGTTTTATGCCCCAAAATAGAGGCCATTTGTAAAAAGTTTTCAAAATCTTCTAGTGTGGGTTCTTCGTGAACGCGGTAGATAAGCTTTTTTTGGAGTGACGAGAGGTGAGTGGCGACAATTTCATTGGCTTTGAGCATGCACTCTTCTACAAGTTGATGGGAGATATCATACTCAATGACTTCAACGCCTGTAGGTTTTCCTTTAGAATCCACTTGGATTTTAGCCTCTTCTATGCCAAATTCAATAGACCCTCTTTTTGCGCGTTGTTTTTTGAAAAACCGTATCAATTCTAGCAGCTGCATGATTTGAGGTCTGTATGTGTGTTTTTTGCCATCAATAATAGCCTTGACTTCTTCATAGGTAAAACGGCAATTAGAATGGATCACTGTGCGTTTAATTTGGTGTTTAATTAAAGTACCTTTTGCATCAAAGTGCATGATAATGGTTTGACACAGGCGATCTTCTAGAGGTTTTAAGCTGCAAAGATTGTTAGATAATTCAAAAGGAATCATGGGTACAACGGTGTTTGGAAGATAGGTCGAATTGCAGCGTTTTTTTGCTTCTATATCAAGCGGGGAGTTGGGTTTGATATAGTTGGCCACATCTGCGATATGGACATATAAACACATTCCTTTTTTTGTTTTTTCTATCGAAAGCGCGTCATCAAAATCTTTGGCAGTTTTGGGATCAATGGTAAAGGTGACAAGCGATCTTAAATCCAGACGTTTTTTGATCTCGTTTTTATCGGGTTTGTTAAAACTCTTGGCAAGCTTGACACAAGAATTGGGAAACTCTGTGCGAATAGAAGCTTCCATTAGAGCCACATCAATATCAATGGAAGCATCTTCAATGCTGCCCAAGACCTGTTTTAGCGTGCATAAAATGGGCTCTGTTTTTGAGCCATAATCTTTGATTTCAAGAAACACGCGCGTTTTTGGTTTTAAAGATTGCTTTGTTTGAATCAATACAGGTTTATCTTCTCCAAGACTTGTCACAAATCCTTGATAAAGGGCGCCTTGTTTGTGTGTCACCGTGGCAACAAGCGTTTTTTTTGCTCGCTTGATAATTTGTACAACCTTGCCATCCAACCCTTTCTTTTTTTTGGAAAGAATCTCAACTTCTACAATATCCAAGTCCATCGCGTTCATTGTGAGGTGTCTTGGGATAAAGATGTCTTCAGGAAAGTGTTTTGAATCGATTTCAACAAATCCATAGCCTTGTTTGCTTGAATGAAACAAGCCACAAAATGTCGTTGATAGATGTTTTTTTATCATGTCTTTTTGATAGGTAAAAGGTTTAAGGTTGTCAAATCTTTTTCCAAAGCATGTGTGGATTGAAAATGATGGACACAGATCTGTTGTTTTTTGGCCGCTTTGCAAAAGGGTTTGATGTCATCAATATATAAAATTTCATGAGGTTGAACGCAAGCGAGCTTAATAGCATGAGTATACATTCTTTCATCAGGTTTCATCAATTGGACTTCGTAGGAGAGGATCTTATCATCAAAACAGTGTAGAATAGGAAAATGCGAGTACAAATACTCAAAATGTGTTGGAGAAGTATTGGATAATAGATAAAGCTTATGATTTTGCCTTAAATCATTGACAATGGGTTCAATCGCTGCATTTTTTTCAAAACACCCACACATAGCTTTTTTGAAAGCATCAAAAGAAGTCGTTGTTTGAAAAGTGCGATTAAAGATCACAAGCGCTTCATCTTCACTTAAAAGTCCCTTTTCTATGCGATTTCGGATATCATGTTTTTCAAGAAATAAGAAAAGTTTAAATTTGTTTGTAGAAAAAAGTTTGGAAAAATTGTCTAAAAGTTGCTTAAAATCCACAAAGATAAGGACGTTGCCAATATCAAAGAAACAGGCTTTAATCACAGCTCTGTCCTCTTTAAAATCCAAAAACTCATCTCTCCATATTCTGTTTTCATAAGTTCTAAAAATGCATCAAGTTGAATCTCATTTTCAAAAAGCATTATAGAGGTGGCAATCGCATCGGCAATTTGACATGTGGGTGCAACAACAGATGCACTTGCAATTCCATGTTTTTTCATCTGAAATGGTCGACCGGTTCTTGGATTAAAAACAGGAAGATAGGTGATTTTGCCTACCTTATAGTTCTTAAAATAGTCCAAGGAGGTTGCAATCGCTGCATTTTGAACAGGAATAGGGATCCCCTTTCCTTTTTTGCTTACAGGACGAATAAGTGCTGTCCACGGCCTTTTTTGAGGATGTTCTCCTTGTGCATAAATTTCACCTCCCCAATTAATGAAATAGTTTTTCAGTCCCAAGTTTTTAAAGGCTTCTTGGAGCATATCAGCGCCTCTTCCTTTTAAAATAGCATCTAAATCAATCTCGATTCCATTTTCGTCTTTGGAGACTGTATTTCCTTCTATATGTACTTTATCAAATCCAATAGAAGCGTTCGATACCTCTTTGGGAATCTCATGATTTTTTAGATGTTTGAGCCATATTTTTTGTATTTTTTCAATTGTGGGATCAAATCGACCATGTGTATGAACATACATTTGCTTACAAAATAATAGAGCTTCTTTTAAATCCTTTGAAAGGATGCATTTTTCATTGGCTTTTGCTTGATTAAATTTAGAGAGTTCGGATACAGAATTGTGTTTGTCGAAAATTGTGTGGATTTTTTCAAAAACAGCATTGATCGTTAGTGCCACTGTCTCAACCTCTTTGTCTGTAAGAGAATCTCCAATCAAAATATTGTAATCAACCGACATCTGCGTGCCTGTAAAATTGGTGGGAGCTGTATCTTGCGATTTAGAACATCCTGCTAAAAGTAAGATAAAAACAAGAATTTTATTCATAACACCCTATTTTGATAAGCTTTGATTGTGTTTGTTAAGAGCATGGCAATTGTCATGGGTCCCACTCCTTTAGGGACAGGGGAGATGCTAGATGCAATCGTTTTGACATTTTCAAAATCCACGTCACCCACAAGTTTGCCCTCGATTTCGTTGATGCCTACATCAATCACGCAAGCACCCTTTTTTACAAACTCTTTTGTTACAAATTTAGGTCTTCCTATCGCAACGACTAAAATATCTGCCAATTTGCAAAGATTAGCAATATTTTTTGTTTGGGAGTGCACACATGTAACTGTTGCATTTGCCAAGTGGTTTTTTTGCAAAAACAAATTTGCTAAGGGTTTTCCTACAATATTCGATCTTCCACAAATCACCACGTGTTTTTGTTCTACAGTAATGTCATAAGATTTGAGCAATGTTTGAATACCGAGGGGAGTGCAGGGGATAAACCCTAAATCGCTTCCTTGAACGAGATACCCAAAATTAATAGGATGCAATCCATCGACATCTTTTGTAGGGTCAATGGTTTCAATGGCTTTTAAAGCGTTGAGATTTATCGGCAGGGGTAGTTGGAGCAAAATCCCATCTACAAGAGGGTTGTCATTTAGCTCGTTGATTTTCTTTTCAAGCGCATCTTGAGTTGTTTCTTGGGGCAAAAGCACAATATGTGACTCAATCCCTACATCAAAACATGCTTTTTGCTTATGCTTTAAATACCGCTTTGAGGCTGCATTTTCCCCAACTAAGATCGCTGTTAAATTAGGCGGGCGTGCAAAACCACTAATTGTTTTGACACAACCCGCTTTGATCTGATCGCGTATTTTGGTTCCTTCAAGTAACATTTGATACCTTTTGTTCCAATATATCAAAAATCCAAAACAAAACAAACCCTAAAAGAAAGTCAATGGTGACATTCATGCAAAAGAGAAAAAAGAGTTCAAAAGATGTGCCCAGAGGTTTTGCAAACAGGAATAATAAAAGCTGCAATCCGCAAGAAAATACCACAACTTGCAAAGACTGGTTGAAGACACTTTTATGAATCTTAGATTGAATCAAGAGAATCACAAGTCCCAAGATTAACAGAGAAAAAGGGTAGGATCCAAAAGGCAGGTGGATTTCTAAAAGGTTGAAAATAAGTCCTAACAAAAAGAGCAAAAAAAGCGCCCATTTTTTATTTTGACCCTGCAAAATTAAAATGTAGAAACAAGAAAATGTACCTAGGGGAAGTCTTCCAAAATAGAGTAAAAAACAGAGGATAAATGTGAAAATAAGCTGTACAAATTTCATAACTTTGCCTTCGCCAAAGTTTGTGTATGCCATTTAATGGCTGTTTCTATCATCTCTTCAAGCCCATATTGAAATATCAATCCCATCTCTAGAGCTTTTTTGTGGCTTGCCACTAAAACAGGAGAATCTCCTTCTCTTCGTTTACATATTTGTATGTGTGGAATTTTTCTTAATTTTTTTGCAATCTGTTCAATCACAAATTTGACAGAATAGCCTTTTTCTAGCCCTAAGTTGATAACTGCACTTGGCATGTCTAATGCTTTTAGGTGAGCGTTTGCAATATCCAGTACGTGAACAAAATCACGCTCGCAGGTGCCATCTGATGTTTTATAGTCATCGCCAAAGAGTGTGATGGGTCGATCGTGTAAAAGCGCATCGATCACTCTTGGTATCAAATGGGTTTCCGGCAAGTGCTTTTCTCCAATATCAAGATCAAAGCTGGCTCCAGCAGCATTAAAAAAGCGAAAAATCACAAAATTCAAACCCCATTCTTCAGCAGCTTGTTGGATTTTTCTTTCTGCCAAAAGTTTGGATTCGCCATAAGGATTAATGGGATTGAGTGGATCGTCTTCTTCTATGGGAGTGCGTGTGGGATTACCATAAACAGAAGCTGTGGATGAAAAAACAAAACGCTTGCACCCAAATTGTTTGCACGCTTCTAATAAATGCACTGTTCCCTGCACGTTTTCGCTCAAATAAAGATCCGGATTTGCCATGGACTCTTCCACAATGCTTTTAGAGGCTAGATGACATACAGCCTCGATTCTTTCTTGTTCAAACACCTCAAAAAGCTTGGCTTTATCTAATAAACTGATTTTATGAAAAGGTCCCCATTTAACAAATTCTCGATGTCCTTGAGAAAGATCATCGACGACAATAGGAGTATGATCTTCTTGTGCAAGCACTTTGCACACATGAGATCCAATGAATCCAGCTCCACCGGTAACAAGAACACGCATTTAGTGAGCTCCTTTTGAAAATAAGACAGTAGGAATGGTTTTAAAAAACAGAGCTAAATCATAGAAAAAGGACTGCTTTTTCACATATTCCATATCTAGAAGTTTTCTTTTTTCAAAATTAAGCGAGGAGCGTCCTGAAATCTGCCAAAGACAAGTAAGGCCTGGTCTAAAAATAAAAATCTTTTCGAATGCTTCTTTAGGTATTTCTTTGAGTTCATTAACAAGATAGGGTCTGGGGCCTACGATACTCATATCACCTTTTAATACATTGATAAGTTGGGGGAGTTCATCAAGAGAGGTTTTTCTTAAAAATTTCCCAAAATGTGTTACGCGAGGATCATTTTTTAATTTTCGGTACTTCATGTATTCTTTGTAATATTCTGGATGTTTTAAATACTCTTCCAAAAGTGCTTTTGCATTGAAATGCATGGTTCTAAATTTATAACATTTAAAACGTATGCCCTTTCTACCAATGCGCTCATCGATAAAAAAAACGGGACCTTTTGATGTGAGTTTGATCAAAAGGGGAATAAACACCCAAAAAGGAAGGGCTAAAATAGTGCCAATGAAAGCGATAGTGAGATCAAAAAGACGTTTACTGAAAGAGCGATGAATCTTTAACATGAACCTGATTTATAACTCATCGGAAGGTAGAAGTACACCCTTTTTTAGGATGTAGCGTTTTTGACACAACTTAGCAAGCTCTTTGCTATGTGTTGTGATCACAAGTGTCTTTTTTTCTTGTTTGACCAAAGAAAATAACAAATCGTGGATTTGCAAGGTGTTTTTCTCGTCCAAGTTTCCGGTAGGCTCATCTGCAAAAAGAATGCTTGGATTATTGACAAGCGCACGAGCAATGGCCACACGTTGCTTTTCTCCGCCAGAAAGCAGCTTGGCCAAGTAATTTTCTCTTTTTTTAAGCCCTACTTGTTCAATCAGTTGATGCGCACGTTTTTTTGTTTCTTGGGTTTCATTTTTAGCGATTTTTAAAGGCATCAAGACGTTTTCTAGCACCGTCAGATCTTCAATAAGATGATAGAATTGGAACACAAAACCAAAATGTTTTCGTCTTAAGCATGCGGCATTGGCTTTTTCGATCTTTGTATCAAAAAGTTTCACATACCCTTTTGTGGGAAAATCTAAGCCTGCCAAAAGATTGAGCAGGGTGCTTTTTCCCTCGCCGCTTTCTCCCATAATGGCAATCGATGTGTTTTCCAAAATTTCTAAATGGACCTCTTTTAACACCTCAGCTTTGACCGGTTGAAAAAAGCTTTTAGAGATCTGGTTTGCCAAAAGAAGGGGGTGTTTTGTCATTCGGACCTCAAGATATCGCAAGGGTTAATTTTAGAAGCTTTGTAAGCGGGGATAAAAGAAGCAATCAGAGATAGAACGGGTGTGAGTACGAGCACATATAAAAGCGCCATTTGTGAAAGATTGGTTAGAGATGCCGCTCCGTAAAGCTCTGAGTCGAAGGCGGGGTTTTGTTGTAAAAATCCAAAGAAATGGATGAGGGATTCTAAATGATTGAGAGTAAAGACGGCGGCAATAGAGCCTATCAAGCTACTCAATACGCCAATGATTACACCACACAGACAAAAGATCATTACAATGCTTTTTTGATCAGCTCCCATGGCACGCAAAACGCCAATCTCTTTTTTCTTAGAGTTGACGAGAAGAATTAAGAAGGAAATCACATTGGAACACGCCACGAGTAAAATAAACACCGCGACAAAAGCGACCAATTGCCGATCTGATTGAAATTGCTTAAAAAAAGATTGAACAAACTCAAACTCTTTATAGGTTTCAAGTTTAAAAAAATGCTCTAAGTGCTGCTTTTGAAGGTTTTTCTCAAGGCTTGCTTTAATGTGGTCCACTTCATCCAAATCATTGACAAAGACCATAAAACCATTGCCAAAGCTTTTGTCAAAATCGTAGTGTACAGCACTAGAATTGATTAAAGTGACCAGTTTTTTATCTGCTAACACCACCTTGTTAGCAATAGGGCTTAAGCCTGGCTCATAAAATCCTGCTACAAAAATCGGCATGCGCTGTTCTTGAGCATTGGTCATTTGCAAACTTGAATAGCCTAAATAGCCCATATCTCCAATCAACACGCCTTTCTTTTTATACATTTTGGGAAGCAGCACACCATAGCCGAAAGTACCATCTCGATAAAGATTTTTTCCTTTTGTGACCCAAAAAGGATGCGTGGTGCTTGATTTATTTTCAAATGTGACGATTTGTAATTGGAAAAAAGAGACATTTCCTTCAAATGAACAACCTTGATAGGAAAAGTTGACATGGAAAATCAGATCGCTATTTTGCATAGCAAAGGAAAGAGAATCTTCAATGATTTTAGCATTCATTGTTGTACAAGAAGGCAAGTAAATAGGTGCATTTTCTCTTAAAAATTCTAGGGTTTGATCGTCTCTGATACGCACGCGATCTTCTAAAAACTCAATGCGAACAGGTCTTCCACCTTCCACTTTTCCAAGAACCACTTTATGTAAATTGCCGTTGTAATAGATAGCAGATGCTTGCATAGCACCTGTTTTGGGAAACAGGGCATTTGGAACTTTCCAAATGTGAAATTTAGGTTTCAAATGAGTGACTTCGATATGGCTAAAAAAGTTCAAAAGCCTTTCTTTGTACAAAGGGGTCTCAACTCTTTCATCAAAAGAAGGGCTATTTTCAAGAGCTGTTTGGGTTTTTAGTTCAAGCATTGATAATAGGTGGTTCATATCTTCTACATCCGGAGCGCACAGCGTTTTTGCAAATTGCGTGTTTTTTGTATCAAAACCAAAAAAATAGGGCACAGCAGACATAAAGCTTTGCATGCGATCAAATTGCGTGTCGCGAACAAGCCTCAAACGCATCGATCCTCCAGCGACCTCAAAATCATTGATATGTTCAATACCTTTTTGCTGTTTTAGAATGGTATGGAGTTCTTTGATAAGGTCTTTGATATTGCCATCGGGATTTAAGATTTTTTCAAAACGCACGATAGGTTCATCAACATCAGAATCAATAGGGTCAGTCTTGTCACTTTCAAGCTTTTGGGCAAACGTTTTTGTCATATAGTTTGACTCGTGAGCAACAAGATCGGATTGGTAATAGTAGGTATCAAAATAGGCTTGTGTGGGGGTGATGCGAAGAGGGGAGTTGAGTGCTGTGAGCTTTTCTTTCCAATTTCTTTCCATATTTTCGGTCACAGAAAAAAAAAGTAGCACGAGCCAAACGACGAGGGAGATGACAAAAAGCGAAATGAAGGCAATAAAAGAAGAAGACAAATGCTGTCTTTTGGGAAGTAAATATTTTAGTGCGATAAATAGTTTAAAATCCATGCATACTGCTACTTAGCTTCGCGAAAAAGCACATGTTTTTTCAATGTCGGATCGTATTTTTTTAGCTCTAGGCGTTGTGTTGTATTGCGTTTGTTTTTCTTTGTCCAAACAACATGTTTGCTTTCTGTACTTTTTAGCTTAATGACTTCTCGGCCTTTACTTTTCTTTGCCATTGTCAACTCCTTATTTAAATACTGATGTTACGTATTAAATTCTGTTTAGAGGAAGAGCGAAGGGGGCGAGATACAAGTACGTCCAACAAACGCAACTCCAAAGAGTTGTGTGAGGAGGAATACGAAGTAGATCGTCTTTTGCAGCCTTCCTATAAATAGGAGTTAATGCGTAAGGTCAGTAAAGGCGTAAATATAACAGATACTTTGAAAGAGTGCAATGAGATAATTTAGTGTGATGAGGTGTAATGATTGACCAAAATGTAAAAATTGCCTTAAAATAATGGGCAATCCAAGTTTATGCCCAGATGGTGAAACTGGTAGACACGCCTGACTTAGGATCAGGTGCCGCAAGGTATGTAGGTTCGAGTCCTATTCTGGGCATTTTTTTTGGCTAAAAAAGAATATTTTAGTATTCCATCCAGTAAAAAATGCGCTTGCCTTTTTTATCTCGAAAATCTCCTACAATGATGAGAATTAAATCAATCACGTACCAGATGCCAAACCCACCAAAGGTGAGGATCATCAAGATAGCCGTTCCGATTTTACCCACATAGAAACGATGTACACCAAAAAAACCAAAGATAAAGCAGAGCAAAAACGTGGCCAATCTTGATTTTTCAGAATATTGAGATTTTTTATCCATAACTTAGATTGTATTGAAAATTTTATTTTAACGAAATAGAGAAAAAATCCCCACCAAAATGTGGGGATTAAAGAAATTATTTTTTAATATTTAAGTAAAGTCCAGCAATAGAGAGAGTTATAGCTATACCGCTACCTATGTTGTGAGGGTTGACACCGTCAAGGTTTGTAAGTGCTGCACCAAAATCTAGAATACCTGCATCTTTTGGTTTGTTCATATTTCCAAAAAGTCTAGAAACTGCTAAAAATATAAGTGTTGCAGCAGATGCTGCCATTGTTAATTTTGGGAAGTGTGTTATTGCATTATATGCCATTGTTGAACCTGGAATATGCATTTTTGTCTCCTTTGTTAAAGTTAAAAACAAGTGGCTACATTATAAAAAATTTGCACCATTTTATGCAACTTGTTTAAATCAAAAAGAAAAAACCCCACCAAAAGTGGGGTTTTTGTATGTGATTATTGCACAAGATTTATGCCTGCAAGAGGTCCTAAAACTGCGTTATAAGCAGGTGGCATTGGTGGAAGAAATCCAGTAAGTTCTAAACCTACGTTGTAATATTTACCTACCAGTGCTGTAGCTGCTCCAATTAACATGACCATGGCGATATTTTTTATTTGAGCATTGAGTGTTAAAACATCTCTTTCGGCTTTGTCTTTTATCTCGGTATCTGAGCTATCTTTTGCAACATCATTAAAAAATTTTACATTACGACCAATAAGAACGGTATCTAGCAATGTTTTAAAGTTTGGATAATCTGCTTCTTTTTGATGAATATAATCTGTAATAAGGGAAAACCCTGGAATGTTTCCAAGTAAGCAGGCTGTTTGAAATACACCATATCCTACTAGACCAGCTCCTCCTAAGCGAAGGAACATACCTGGCATTCTAACTCCAACATTTGTTAAAGTAGCTGTAGCATCTGCTGCAGTAAAGCTTGGTCTGCCTACATAATGACCAATTTGATTAAAAAATGACATATTTGCCTCCTTGTTTGTGTTAAAAAACGATGGTTTAATTATAAGATAAATAGGGAATTTTTTAAAATAAAATTTTAGACTTTTTTTATTTTATATCTTATGAGAAAATACAATGTAAAAATAGTTTATTAACCTGGATTTCTAATGCATCAAAAATGTCTTTGTCATTCAAATAAACCTTACGAAGATTGCTGCAAGCCGTTTCATTTGGAAACTCAATATCCAGACCCGGTACAACTCATGCGCTCGCGTTTTTCTGCATACGCCCTCGGGCTTGTCAATTACATTATTGAAACGACACACAAAGAGCATCCAGATTTCAAAAAAGATTTAGATGTGTGGAAAGAAGAAATAGAATTTTTTTGTGAAGCGACTGAATTTGTCAATTTGAAGATTATGGAAAAAGAAATTTTTCAAACGCAAGCAAATGTCACATTTATCGCTTATCTAAAACAAGATGGCAATTCAATTAAACTTTTTGAAAAAAGTCTTTTTTTGAAAGAAAACGAAAGATGGCTTTATCACAGTGGCCAGGTTGAGCTATTAAAATAATATTGTCTCAAGCCGTTTTTCTCGTTTTAAAAAATAAAAGATACATCAGGGCGCCTAAAATGGTGACTAAAGCACCAAAAATAAGAGGGATTTTGGCACCGTGCGCAAGCAAAATACCGGAAAATGCGGTAGAGAGAAAATAGGCCAAAGACCAGGTTCCCCAAGCAATACCAAAGACATTTCCTCGTATTTGAGGAGGACTATATTTCGCAAAAAGAATGAATATGGCCGTCCAGTAGATCGAATTGCTCATTCCTATGATAGGAAGCAAAACCCATGCTAGCCAATGCTCTGTGAAAAATGTGATCCCATAAACTCCAACCGCAAAGAAAATCAGTGGCCATACTAGAAGTTTCTCTGGTTTTAAATGGATAAAAAGCTTGTGGAAAAGAATCGGGCCAATCACAAAAAAGAAGGCATAATAGCCCATCATATCACCAATGAGACCTTGTTTGTATTTGTAGATCTCAAGCAAAAATGCTGGAAAAAAACTGATAAAAACCAGAGAACCTACATTGAGGATAAAGAAAATGGCAAATAGGAGGCCTATTTGTTTTTCCTTGTAGATATTAAAAATGCCGACAAAACGCTCTTTAAAACGGTACTCTTTTTTTACAGGAACTATATGTGTTTCCTTAAATGCGAAAAAGATCCAAAAGAAATCCACGAGAAAGAGAAAGGCTACAAGGATAAAAGGAACATCGAAATCAAACCAAGAGACTAGACTTGGCTCAGAAAGTTTTCCTCCAAGGAAAGGTCCCAATACAAAACCAAGGCCAATGAAAAATGTGGTCATAAGAAGCAAAAACTTTTGGTTTTTGGGAGTCGCAAGTTCAAGGATGGCAGATTGCGCAAGTGTGCGATTCGAAGAAAAGAATCCAGCAATCAGTCGGGAAACAAACATGAGCCATAGCATATGTGTATAAATGGCTACACCTGAGAGTAAAAACGCGAGAAATCCAAATAAAATAGAGATCAAAAGGATGTTTTTACGCCCTAAATTTTTGGCAAACTCTTGCATTAAAGGTGCGCCAAACAGTTGACCGAAAGGATAAGCGCCGATCAAAAGGCCCAAAACAAGGGCATGTATATGATAAGAGGACTTGATCGAAAAAAAGTCATCAGTTCCTAAAACAAGAGGCGCAAAAATTGTCAACACAATCCCTGCTCCTAAAAGATCATTAAGAAGCGTTAAAAATAAAGGCGCAATGCGTTTTGCCATTTTTTCTTCCTTTTTTTTACTGACCTTACGCATTAAATCCAACTCATAGGAAAAGTGAAAGGGCGATCTACTTCGTCTTACTCTTCATCCAACTCTCAAGGAGTTGAACTTCATCGTCATCCTTGTATCTCATCCCTTTCACTTTTCCTCTAAATTGCGTTTAATGCGTAACATCAGTTTTTTAGTGTTTTTTTTCTTTATTCAAAAAAAGAATTAAAAAAGCAATGAAAAAAATCTACGGATTACTGCGTAAGATCAGTCAATTTGCAAAGTCAGGTTGATAAATGGGATGGACCTCAAAGCCTTGATCGCGTATTGAAAAAATCACTTGAGAAATCGGAGACCAGGTAGCCTCACGGTCAATTTGAAGAAGCACTTGTGTTTTTTCTTTTTCTTTTGGAAGCGCTCCCATTTCATATTGACGTGCAAGTTCCAATCCAATTTGATCTGCGTCTTTGATCAAGAGTTCATGATACTCTGTGAGCCATTTATATTCGCCGTTTTTCGAAATGGAAATAGAAATCACTTTTTCTACCTTGTCTTCTTGTTGTTTTGCCATTTCTGCTGTCGCTCCCACTTTGACAAGAGAAATCCCCGCATCTTTTAGGGTCACTTTTGTGATGGTCAAAGAGGCAAAAAACGCTAACATCAAAAAGACAAAATCGATCATAGGAGCTAAATTTAGACCCAATTTTGGTTTCAATTGGTCTTCTGGAACAAAACTCATGCCTCTTCTCCAGTTTTTTCAGTGGCGTGAGAAATTAAAGATGCCACTTGCAAAGCCTCATTTTCTACATATGTCAACAGTCTGACCAAACGAAAACGTAAAATGGAGTGCAACACCATTGCCAAAATGGCAACAATCAGACCAGCAACCGTTGTTCCAACAGCCACACCCAAACCATCGAAGACTTGTGAAATGCTTTCTACAGAACGGTTCATATCATAAAAGGCGTAAAACATACCTACAACAGTTCCCAAAAGCCCAAACATGGGTGCGACAATCACGACATCATTTAAAAGCGTTAAACGCTGCCACAGAGTCGAGCCGCAACGCTGTCCTTCTGCTTTCATCACATCTAAAACGGTTTGCAGGCCATGTTTTCTTGTAGAAATGCCCACTTGTAACACTTTTGCTGCAAAATGCTCTTCTTTTTGACACGTGGATAGGGCTTCATCAAAACGTTGATCTAAGATTTTTTGGGAAATGCCATTAATGAAATTTTTGGGACGCAAATGGTGCAGTGTCAACGTCGACATCGAATAGAGCCAAATAGCTAAAGCTGCCACAGACATCAAAAACAAAATTGCATAGATGGTAGGAGAGGCCAACACTACTTCTTTTAAATTAATGGAAACAAAATTGGGATTTGTGGTCATTTTAAAAACTCCATGAATTTGAATTCTTTGCATCAATATAAGTATTCTAATATTTATTGTACAAGAGATTTTGACTGATGAGATTACAAGTTAATTTTGCTGTGTGTTAAAACTGATGTTACGCAGTAAATTCTGTTTAGAGGAGGAGCGAAAGGAGCAAGATACAAGTATTGTTCATTGTCCAACTCCATGAGAGTTGGACAATGAACAATGCAAAGTAGATTGTTTCTTGCAGCCCTCATATGAATAGAATTAAATGCGTAAGGTCAGTTACAATGATTGAATGAAACCTAAAGATTTAAAAGCAGGATTTGCGTTTTCTAAGAGGCGTATCATTTTAGAAGATGGTGTGTTGCATCTTCCTACCTTCTCTGATTATGAAGGATTTGCGTTTGACGCAAGGGAATTTTTTGCAAACACACATCCCATCTGTGTAGAGTATTGCTCTGGAAATGGACATTGGCTCATCGCTCAGGCTAAAAAAAATCCCCTCATTAACTATATCGCTGTAGAAAAACGTTTTGAAAGAGTAAAAAAGATTTGGTCGAAAATGAAAAATGAAAATTTAAGCAATGTATTGATTGTCTGTGGTTTTGTAGAAGACTTTACAAAGCTTTTGAAAGAGGGTCAAGTGGAAGAGATTTTTGTGCATTTTCCGGACCCTTATCCAAAAAACAGACATCGCAAGCACAGGTTGTTTAAACCTGATTTTGTACAAGAAATGGCACATGTCATAAAACCAAGAAAAAGTGTGGTTGTCGTCACCGATGATCAAACCTACAGCAAAACTTTTGTCAACGTGATGTTAGAAAGTAAGCAATTTATCTCCGAATATGAAGCGCCTTTTTATAAGACCGATTTGGATTATGATTTTTCCTATTTTCTAGATCTTTGGAAATCCAAGGATAAAACCATTTTGCACTTTAAATTTAAGAGGAAAGAGAATGAAAGTTTGTCTAGACCCTAAATATGTAGATGAAGACTGTTTTGACACAGTTTGGATCACATTGGATGCAACTCAAGCAAGCACACTTCAGTGGGATACGCAGTTTGAGCTTGCAAAGAAAAGCGTTAAGAAAGGAAAAAAACTCGTCTTTTATTTGGATTTTGGGCTCCAAGACCCCTCAGTTTTATCTAGCGAAACGTTTTTGTATTCTTTGATGCTTACCATTGATCATTTCAACCAAAGATATCCCGAATTCAAGGAGCATATTGCAGCCATCTGTTTATTGAAAACAGATTTGGAATTTTATCGGCTTATCGATTGGGACTTTGAACTATTAAATGAACTTAAGAAAACGCTCAAGGTCAAGTGTGAAACCATCCATGAGTTTTTAGAAAACAAAGACCTTAAATTCAAACTCAATCTTTTTTCTTCCCAGCTCATTGCAAATCTTTTAAACCTGCTTCTTTCCCAATTACCAGAAGAGCTAGAAGCTTTGATTCTCATCGATTCCAAATGGAAAGAAGTGACATATTGTTATCAAATCCTTACGCAAAACGTCTTTTCCAATTTCTCTTTTGCTGTTAAAGATTTACCCATTGGAAAATACCAGTGGACAAAAACAGCTTTTTACAAAGGCTATTTTCTAGAAAATCCAGCACACTTGGTTCCACTTTCCACACACAATACGATCGGTTTTTTAGTCTCAAACAAGGAGACATTTTTGGAAAAAGAGCCCCAAATTTTCCAACTTACATCCAAATTGCAGAAATTGGGGATTGCGCTCACAGTGATTGAAGAAGAGCAACTCTCAGAGCATTGGCGTACATTGGATGCTGTTATTGGATTTAAGTCGCTTTTTTCAGAAAATGCTCTGCGTCAACTTCAAGGGTTTTTGGCAACTGATGGTCTTTTTTATGATCTTGATCAAGAACAACACGTTGATAGGTTTTTATCGCTTGCATCCAAAGAACTTAGTTTAAAAGTAACCAAGTTGAAAGACTTAAGTAAACAAGTGATGTCAAAATATCTGCCGCCATCAGCACAATAGGCCCACTCGCAACTTTGGGATCTAAGCGTAGCCAATGAAGAATGATGGGAAACGTGGCGCCAAAAAGCGCACTTGCCACAACCGAAATCAAAATACTTATACCTATGCAGAATGCTGCACGATATCCGCTGTAAAAAAGCAGAGCAGACAAACCTACAAACACTCCGCACACGAGTGACAACATCATAGAGATCTTGATTTCATGAAGAGATTTTGAAAATAAGCGTTTAAAAAGGAACTTGTCTCCCTGAATGCTATGGGCACTTAGGGACATGGCTTGCATCGATACAGATTCTGAAAGTCCCAATACAAGAGGAATGAAAAAAGCGAGCACCAAAAAAGCACTCAATACACTTTCAAAATAATCAATAATAATGGCGCAAACAAGTCCACCAAAAAGATTGAAAATAAGCCAAGGCATACGGTTTCTAAATCCTATCCATGTGGATCTTTTGCGGGTTTGTTCTAAGGAAATCCCCACAAGTTGGAAAATGTCTTGCTGAGCGTTTTCAGAAGCTGTGTCCATCGCTTCTTCAATGCAAAATTGCGCATCGATCATTCCACGAAAAACGCCATGAAAATCCACAACAGGCAAGGCAAGCAATTGATGTGTGACAAACAATTTCATGACATGTTCAATAGTCGCTGCAGGATTGATCCGAATAAAGTTGGTTTCCATCACATCTTTGACTCTGGTTGTAGAGGGCGTGAGCAAAAATTTGCGTGTGGGTAGCATACCGACGAGTTTATTTTTATCATTGATCACATAAAAATAACGTATTCTTTCTTCGTAAGATTTTTTGCGAATCGTTTCTAGCGCTTCTTGAATGGTTGAATCCGCTCTTAGCACTGTTTCGACAGATTTAACGTGACCTTCGATAGAAGAGCCAAAAATTTCTCTACTTTTTTTCATATTTTTTCTATGTAACAATTAATCCTTTTTTTTTAAAGCTAAGTTTCTTTTAATAGGGAAGAAAAGGAAAAAAGGTGTTTTATGTCGTTTGATCAATCTGCTTCTTACAAAATATTGGAAAAATTTGCCAAAAAACCCATCGACTTAACAAAAAATGTGCTCACCAAAGAGCGTATAGAGAATTATTGTTTACGAAGCCAAGGCTTAAATCTGTTTTATGCCACAGAAAGAGTAACTGATGAAGTGATGGATGCTTTGTTTGCTCTGGCAAAAGAGCATAATGTAGTAGACAAAATGCATGCCATGCAAAATGGGAAAGTGATCAACACAATTGAGGGCTGCACGTCTGAAAATCGTAGCGTGTTACATACAGCCATGCGTGACATTTTTGAAAATCGGATAGAACAAGACGAGCCAAAAAACGCCAGTGATTTGGCTAAAGAAGAGATGGAAAAACTCCAAGCTTTTTTACCCAACGTACATGATAAAAAACACCTTGTAATGATTGGGATTGGGGGATCTGAGTTGGGTCCAAAAGCGCTGTTTGTTGCTATGGAACCCTATATTCAAAATGGTCGAAGTGTCCATTTTGTCTCGAATGTCGATCCCGATGCGATTTATTCCACATTTCAAAAAGTGGAGCTTGAAAATACCCTTGTTATTGTGGTTTCCAAATCAGGTTCTACTTTAGAAACACTCACAAATGAAGCCATCGCACGTGATATTTTTGAAAAAGGGGGACTTAAACCCAAAGAGCATTTTATTTCTGTCACAGGGAAAAATTCACCTATGGATGATCCTAAGCAATATTTGGCAATCTTTTACATTTGGGACTATGTGGGTGGAAGATATTCTGTCACATCTATGGTGGGATGTGTGATGCTCGGATTTGCTCTGGGTTTTAAAAATATGCTTGAAATCTTAAAAGGAGCCAATAACATCGATAAGCATGTGCTTAATGCACCTGCAGAAGAAAATTTATCCTTAATGAGCGCGCTTTTAGGCATCTGGAATCGTAATTTTTTACATCATCAAACCGTGGCCATTATTCCATATTCCAAAGCCATGGCACGTTTTTCTGCGCATTTGCAACAACTTGATATGGAATCCAATGGAAAACACATTGATAAAACAGGCAATCGCGTGACCTTTGAAACAGGGCCTATTATTTGGGGAGAGCCTGGAACTAATGGTCAACACTCTTTTTATCAGCTCATTCACCAAGGCACGACAATTGTTCCTATGGAGTTTTTAGGATTTAAAACATCCCAACTCAACCAAGATCTTGATGTGCAAGGCACCACATCGCAAGAAAAACTACTCTCTAATCTTTTTGCGCAGACAATTGCGCTTGCCAAAGGACAAAAAGATGAAAATCCCAATAAGACCTTTGAAGGAAATCGCCCATCGCGTATCCTATTTGCAAAACAGCTCACGCCTTATACTTTGGGACAAATTTTGGCGTTTTATGAGCATAAAGTGGCTTATCAGGGGTTTATTTGGAACATCAACTCGTTTGATCAAGAAGGCGTGCAATTGGGAAAAATTCTGGCCAATAAAATCATTGAGCTCTTTAAGGCAAAAAGGGAAAATCGAGCACCTGAAGAATCCTTTGAAGAGGCTGAAAATTATTTAAAACTGATTGAAAAATTATGATAGAATCGACACAAACCAAAGAAAAAAAGATTTACGATAGCGTCCATGGGTTTATCCTACTTGATGCTACAGAAGCGCTTGTTTTGCAAACGCCTGCCTTTGATCGTCTGCGCTATTTGCATCAGCTGGGATGCGCTTATTTCATTTATCCAGGGGCAACGAACACCCGTTATGAGCATTCTTTGGGCGTGTTATTTTGTGCGACAAAAATTTTTGACCATCTATTTGAAAATAGTCAACTTCTTTCATCAGAAGAAAAACGTGAGTATCGCTCCATGCTAAGACTTGCTGCCATGTTGCATGACATTGGTCATTTACCTTTTTCCCATGCAGGAGAGCGTTTGGTTTTAGGTCCAGAAGGGCATGAAAAAAAAGCGATGGCTATACTAGATGATCCTTCCTTTGATTCTATTGAAATGAAAGAACAGATCAAGTGCATCGCTTTTGGTATATCTCATGACGATTGGATGATCAATTTACTCTCAGATATCATCACGCACGATTTTTTTGGTGCCGATCGTATTGATTATTTATTACGCGATGCAAAATTTACAGGACTGGCTTATGGGCATTTCGATTATGAGCAGGTGATTGATAAATTGTGTTTGATTTCGCAAGATGATGGGTGGACTTTGGGAGTCAAAGAAAGTGGCCTCGCTAGCATAGAGGCGCTTATTTTATCTCGCTATTTCATGCATCAGCGTTTGTATAAGCATGATGGTGTGATTGCCTATGCCATGCACATGGCAAAAGTCTTAGAGCGCTATTTTTTAAAGGCTTTGCAAACTGAAAATGTCAAAGACTATTTGGCCATCACGGATATTGAAATTTTGCATTTTATTCGCAATACCAAAAATGATGATCCTCATCTTATGGCTCTTCAAAAAAAAGAGCCTTTTTTTGCTTTCAAGATAAAACCTTTAGCACCTCAAGAAGAGATGGATAAAGAACTGCAAATGCTGTTGCAACCTGGCATTGAACCTTATTTTGGCACGCGCCTGCAGCCTAAAAAACAGGCTAAATTTTTTATCAAAACCAAATTGGGCCCTCTAAAATCTTCTAAAGAGCTCTCCTTTTTCTGCCAACCTGAGATTTTGAGTATCAAAAAATATTGGCTATTTGTTCAAGAATCGCTAAAGCCTTACATCTTAGATCAATCTTTCAAGACGTTTGAAATTGTTTAGATAATGTATTAAAAAAATCGGTTTTTTGGTAATTTGGAGGTACAATTTAATAACAAGGGGGATTTTATGGCTTTGTCTATGAATCTATCCCTCTAATCTTCCTACCCAAAGCATAATCATGGCAAATGCTATAAATCCCTCCCAATAACACATTTTTCTCTCCCATCTAGATTGAATTCTTCGGTATTTTCTTTTGATCCAAGCAAAAGTTCTTTCTATTTTCCATCTACAGTTTAGTCTTTTAAAAATAGGAGATACTTGAACTTTTGGAGATGAAGAAAATTTTCTTCTCGGAATGACTGGATACCAGTTTTTCTTTGCAAGATAAAGGTGTATCCAATGAGCATCGTAGCCTTTATCAGCATAAAAAAAGTGTATTTTTTTAATTGAAGGAAGCTGATCTACAAGAGTGACAAGTTGTTTTCTTTCATCACCCTTTGCTCCCGTAGATGAAAAACGAAGAGGCATTCCATTACCATCACTTATCATATGTGTCAAAACACCTTTTCCTTTGTAACCATACTCAATATTTTTTCCTCCTCCAGGCGCAGGGGGAAAAAGAGCCGTCGATGTTCAGCTGTTGCCAGTCAATTTGTTTCCTAAAATCTGCTTCTTTTAAAAGGTGCAAGAAAATCATATCAAACACCTGCCAATTGCGTAGTTTTTTTAACCATCGATGAGCTGTGGTTCTAGGAGCCCATCCTTTGCCTTTTGGTAAATCACACCAACGGCATCCTCTAATTAAAACATATAAGATAGAGTTCCAAACTTTCATCATCTTCGTTATAGTCGATAATATCTTGAAGAATTTGTGTATTTTTTGTTTCTAGCCATTGCTCATACCAGAAAATACTTTGTCCGCCTCGTGCTTTGGCATGACGCCATTTAAAATTTAAAAGAGATGACTTAACAATATTTTTAATTAATTAAAATAATTAGTTTGTTTTAATGTATTTTAATTGATTTTCAATTACAAATTCATAATAATTTCACATGCATTAATAATGTAAAAAATATTTATTAAAATAATGTAGAAAGAAAAACATTTACTACTGCACCTAAAAGAAAGGTCTCAAAATGATTTCGAATAAAATAAAATCTATTTTTAATACATCAAAAGATTGGAGTGATTTTAATGATAAAGTCAGCATCCTTTCAACGAAAGAAAAAGGCGATTGCTTTGAGCAGTTAACAAAATTTTATCTCTTAATAAACCCTAAGTACCGGACCAAACTTAGAAATGTTTGGTTACTTGAGGAGGTGCCGTTGGAAGTTAAAAAGCTTTTAAATCTTCCGGATTTTGATGAGGGGATCGATCTTATAGCGGAAACAAAAGAAGGGACATTTTGGGCTATTCAAAGTAAATATAGAGGAAATAAAAATTATTCACTCACTCGCAAAGAACTTAGTACTTTTATCGATTTAGCTTTTAACGTTTGTAAAAATATTTCACACGCTCTTATATGTACTAATTCGGTTAAAGTAAGCCATAAGTTTTCTCTTTATAAGGGAAACGTAAGCTTTTGTTCTTCAGCTGTCTGGTGTAATTTAAATACAGAATTTTTTCATAATATCAAAAAAGTGCTCAAAGGTCATATTATAGAACCAAAAAAAATAAATCCTAAAAAACATCAACGAACAGCTATAGACAAAGCTCTTCTGCATTTCAAGGATAGTTCTAGAGGAAAATTAATCCACCCGTGCTCTGCTGGTAAAACTCTAACGGCATATTGGATAGCTAAAAACATAAAAGCTAAATCAATACTCGTTGTTGTTCCAAGTCTTAGTCTAATTAATCAAACTCTTGAAGAATGGACAAATAGATTTATCGCTAATAATCTTAATGCATCTTGGATATGTGTATGCAGTGATGAAACAGTTAAAAATGTCACTCTTGATAGCGTTGAAATAGATGTACAAGATTTAGGCATTGAAGTATTTACTGATCCAAAATCCATTTCTGATTGGTTTGCAAAAGAAAGCTCCGATATCAAAGTGGTCTTTTCTACATATCAAAGTGGTATAGCTTTAGCCAAAGCAGCAAAAAGTAGCTCTTTTACATTTGACTTGGCCATCATGGATGAAGCTCATAAAACAGTTGGGCAAAAGGGCAGTCTTTTTACTCATTTGCTCTCTGATAAAAACATTAGCATCTCGAAAAGATTATTTATGACTGCTACTGAGAGACAATTTAAGGGTGACTCAGAAGAGATCTTAAGTATGGATCATGAAGATGTTTATGGTCAAACAATTCATCTTTACACGTTTAAGGATGCTATCAAAGACCGAATCTTATCTGATTATAAAATAGTCACTATAAATGTGACGGAAAAGGAAATAAAAAATCTTATAGAAAGTAATTTTTATATTAAGCCTTCTGGGAAGCATTGGAGAAAAGAAGTCGAATCTCAAATGCTTGCTGCTGTGATAGCTTTGAGAAAGGCTTATTCTAAATTTGGATTTTCTCATGCTTTATCTTACCATAGTAGCTTAGCTAGAGCCATTTCATTCAATGAAGCTCAAATATTGTATGGAAAGACATTCTTGCAGTCTGATTACTTACAAACTTTTCATGTTCAGGGAAATACACCAGCAGGTCTTAGAAGTAGGATTTTTAAAAATTTTACAAACGCTTCTATGGGGCTCATTACAAATGTGAGGTGTTTAACCGAAGGCGTGAATATTCCAAAAATTGATAGCATATTATTTGCTGATCCAAAAAAAAGTAAGGTTGATATTGTTCAGGCTGTAGGTCGTGCTCTAAGGCCTCATAAAGACAAAAAAATGAGCTATATTATAGTGCCTGTATTAATTGACGAAACTGTTGATGATTTAGATGCGATTAAAAATAAATCATTTGAAGCGATTTTACAAATTATTCGGGCTCTTGCAACTCATGATGAAAGGATTATTGAGTATTTTCAAGCTTTATCTAGTAAACCGAAAAGGGCCGCTAACAGGGATTATTATCCCTTTGAAATTGATATTCCACTCCACCAAGAAGTAGATTCTTATTACTTCCGCAATGGCATAAATCTTCTTTTGTGGGATAAGTTAGCGAAACTTACATGGAGATCTTTTGAAGAAGCAAAAATATTTATCCATGCGCTAGGTTTAAAAAATTATTATGACTGGAAAGAATATTGTAATGAAAACTATCCAAATCTACCTGAAAAACCATACGATATACCTCGGACTCCTTGGGCCGTATATGCAAATGATGGTTGGGCTTCAATGGGTGATTGGCTTGGAACAGGTTTTATAGCGACATATAAAAGAGAATATAGACCATTCTTAGAAGCGCGTAGTTTTGTTCGTCAAAGAAATTTTAAAAGCCACGCAAAATGGATTAAATACTGTCAAAACAACATTCCAGAAAAAGGATTGAAGCCTATTAATATTCCTTATGATCCTGCTACAGTTTACAAAAACGAGGGTTGGATAAGCCTAGGAGATTGGTTAGGCACTCATGCTATAGCAACAAGAAATCTGAAATTTAGACCATTTGAAGAAGCCCTATCTTTTGTACACGCTCTTGCCTTGAAAACACAGAAAGATTGGAAGTCCTATTGTCAAGGTAAGTTGCCCGAAAAAGGATTCAAGCCAGCTGATATTCCTGCTAACCCGCCTTCCACTTACAAACATACAGGCTGGATTAACTATGGGCATTGGTTGGGCACTGGATATATAAGCCCACGTTATCGACAATATAGGTCCTACGAGTCTGCCAAAGACTTTGCTCAATCTCTTAGTTTGAAAAGTTATAAAGATTGGAGAGATTATTGTGAAGGAAAGATACCTAATCAATTATTAAAACCAGATGATATTCCGGCAAAGCCAGATGGTTCTTATAAAAATAATGGCTGGATAAGCTGGGCTGACTTCTTAGGTACTGATAATATTTCTAATAGCAAGAAAAGATTTTTGCTTTACGAAGAAGCAAAAGCTTTAGTTTACCAATCAAGATTTAAAAGCGGAGCTGATTGGAAAGCGTATTGTAAAGGTACAAATCCTCAGTTTGGATTGAAGCCAAATAATCTACCCAAAGCCCCCGATCAGTTTTACAAGGAATGGACGTCATGGGGAGATTGGTTAGGCAATGGATACATAGCTTGTTCAAAACGAAAATATCGATCATTTGAAGATGCTAGAAAATTTGTTCGTACTCTGGGCTTAAAAGGACGAAGTGAATGGCGACGATATACAAAAGGCTTATTAAAGGATTTGTCGCCGTTGCCCATGGATATACCAGCAAACCCGAATCAAACTTATAAAGATAATGAATGGAAAGGTTTCGGAGATTGGTTGGGAACAGGATTTATAGCATCATATTTAAGAAAATATCTTCCTTTTGAAGAAGCTAAAAACTTTGTGCGAAAATTAGGGCTTAAAAATCAAAAGGAGTGGGGGCTTTATTGTCAGAGCAAACTTATAGGGTATAGTCCCAAACCTATTGACATTCCGTCAAATCCTTATTCTATCTATAAAAATAAAGGTTGGATAGGACTCGGAGACTGGTTGGGAACTGAAGTGATAGCTTATAGCAAGAAAGTTTACCTTTCTTTTGAAGAAGCGAGAGCGTTTGTACATAAATTACAGTTAGTGAATTCAACCGAATGGCATAGATACTGCAAGAATGAATTTACAAGCAAACCACTCAAACCAGATAACATTTCTAACAGACCAGAAATCACATATAGGAATAAAGGATGGACTGGTTGGGGAGATTGGTTAGGATTATCCTATAGACCGACTAGGAGAAAATACCGAGGCTTTGAACAAGCACGAAAATTCACATCTGAACTTAAACTCAAAACTCAAGCTCAATGGAGTCTTTATTGTCAGGGAAAGATCGAAGGTATGCTTAAAATTCCAATAGACATTCCTCTTAAGCCTGGTCGCACCTATAAAGACTTGGGGTGGAAAGGGTTTCCCAATTGGTTGGGTAATATACGTAGAGCCTCTCCAAAGTTTATTGAATATCTTACTTTCGAGAAAGCAAGGGCCTTTGTTCATAACCTATCTTTAAAAAATTACAAGGAATGGATGGACTTTTGTAAAGGTAGACGATTAGACTTAGGAAATAAACCACAAAACATACCAACTCACCCAGAAAGAGTTTATGCTAATTTAGGTTGGAAAGGTTGTGGGAATTGGTTAGGAACTACTAGATAATATTCCAAAAGCTCCTTGGATAGTATATAAAAATTCTGGTTGGGTAGGAATGTTTGATTGGCTTAACGAATAACCAATGCAATCGGAATATTATTTTTTTAATTTACAATGATAGCATAGTTTTGCTACCTAAAAAAAGGATTTATACAAATGAAAAAAAAGAAGAAAAAAAACACCAGAAAACATACAGATCCAAAGCGACCGCAAAGGCCTAGTTTTTTTAATGATTTTGTAACATGCGCTAAATGGTTGAAGCGATCGGTTTATTTAATAGTTAGAGGAAGAAAAGTAAACATCGACGGGCAAGAGAGCGTTAAGTGGATTACACTAGGATCTGGCTTCGTCGCTGCTCCCCATCGAATGATTACTGATGCGCATGTAATAAACGATTCTCAAAAAGGAGAGTTGATGCAACATAAAGAAGGAGATCAATATTACCTGTTGCAACATGATGATGACAATAATAGCCATTGTTGTATTGTTAAGCCAAAATTAGATAGTGAAATCTTTTTATATCCTGATTTTGATTTGGGAATAATATATTTAGATGAGAGTTTTTATAAGTGTGGTGAAAAAGTTTTTGTTGATCAAAATGACTTCATAAGAATATCAAGCAAAATTTTACCTATCGGTTCTGAAATCGGAGTGCTTGGCTATCCTTTATGTGAACTGGCCTTTGAAGATCGAGACTTTTCAAAACCGAAGATAGGAGGCATACTTATTCGTATTGATAAGGGTGTCGTTAATTGTAAGTACAGAACTTCTGAAACAACTTCGGTGTACGAATTTACACTTTCTTTTAATCCTGGGAATAGTGGTGGTCCAATTTTCGATGTAAGGACAGGTGAAGTAATCTCTTTAGTAAAAGGATTAAAACTAATTCCGATTATTCAAAAAGAGGAGCCCATTTCAGAAGAGAAAGCTAAGGAATTCAAGATATACAAAGAAAAAGCATACATTGAAACGCTTTACACAACATATTCTATGGGGATTGCCATTCCTTCCTTTTGGGAGATATTAAAGAAGCATGAAATTGTAAATTAGCTATGTTAAGAATGCTTTCCTAACAGTCGTCTTACTAATATTCAACTTTGCCTCTATCTCTATGAATCTATCCCGCTAATCTCTCAACCCACAGCATAATCATAGCAACGGATACAAAGCCCTCCCAATAACACATTTTTCTCTCCCATCGTGTCTGGATTCTTCGATATTTTCTCTTGATCCAAGCAAAAGTTCTTTCTATTTTCCATCTACAATTCAACTTTTTAAGGATAGGATTTGTTTTTATCTTAGGAGATGTCGCAAATCTTCTA